>UMHL01013882.1_pt1 | contig 20723 bp, 9 predicted proteins | sample 1965551 | NCBI WGS metagenome assembly UMHL01 (sample SAMEA4836100, study PRJEB28245) | human gut metagenome | biome: gut microbiome; material: fecal sample | place: Denmark | collected 2008 | reverse complement strand
GCCGGATCTACTTGCGGTGGCTTGAAGATGGGACGCTTCGTTATTTTAACGAAGAATCTCTCCAATGAATTTAAGAAACAGACACATCCCCATGCGGTGATTCCAGTACGAATGAACGGGCATGTCGTATCTGGTGATATCGTACACCGTGTGTTAGCTTTTGTGTTCGCTTATATTACGTTAATCGTGGTGAGCTGTTTGGCTTTATCTTTGGATGGGATGGGATTTTCGGAGGCGATTGGTGCCGCTGTTTCTGCTATAAGTAACGTAGGGCCCGGCTTGGGAACGCTTGGTCCGGTAAGTAATTTTGCGGATGTCCCCACGGTGTCGAAATGGTTTCTGTCTTTTTTGATGTTAACAGGACGTCTGGAGATATTTACGGTATTAACGATATTAGTCCCCGGTTTTTGGAAACAGTAAAATTATTGAAAATGAAAAGTATACAGGTCATTGCTAGTCTGCTGTGTGGTATTCTGTATTGTGGGATTTCTTTAAATGCCCAGAATGTATTGAGAGCAACGGGTTGGATGCCAGAGCACACATTTACTTCCGGAATAGAAGGTCCGGCTGTAGATAGCGAAGGAAATTTATATGCCGTAAATTATAAGAAAGAAGGGACGATCGGTATTGTACGCCCAGATGGTAGCCATGGCTGTTTTCTCACTTTGCCGGAAGGATCTACCGGGAATAGTATCCGCTTCGGGAAAGACGGAAATATGTACGTGGCGGATTATACAGGGCATAATATCTTAAAAGTGGATATGAAATCTAAGAAGATCAGCGTATTCGCTCATGAGCCAAAGATGAATCAACCAAACGATATCGCATTCGCTCCAAATGGAAATATCTATGCGAGTGACCCGGATTGGCCGAATCAAAAAGGCCAACTTTGGTTGATTACCCCGGATGCGAAAGTCTCCTTATTGGAGACGAATATGGGAACGACTAATGGCATCGCTGTGAGTGAGGATGGTAAACGCTTGTACGTTAATGAATCTGCCCAATTAAAAGTCTGGGTATATGATATATGCCCGGATGGTACTTTAAGGAATAAACGTCTATTTCATACTTTTGAGGGGTACGGTATGGATGGTATGAAGTGTGACGAGAAAGGAAATCTTTATATTTGCCGTTATGATAAGGGCACTATAGCTTTGTTAAATCCGCAAGGAGATTTAGTTGAAGAGATTCAATTGACAGGAAAACAGCCGTCTAACTTAACATTTGGAGGACCTGATCATCGTCAATGTTATGTGACATTGCAGGATCGGGGTTGTTTTGAAACCTTTAAGGTTCCTTATCCGGGAAAAGAATGGTAACCCGATATACGTTTTTGATTAATTTTGCGTTATAATAGGTACGGAATATTAAAAAGATATATAGATGATAGAATATATAAAGGGTGAAATCGTGGAACTTACACCTACACGTATGATTTTGGAGTGTGGTGGTATAGGCTACGAGCTGAATATATCCTTGAATACATATAGTGCGTTTGGGAGTAAGACTACCGGAAAAATATATATATATGAGGTAATCCGGGAAGATGCTCATTTACTATTTGGCTTTGCCGAGAAAATCGAAAGGGAGTTGTTCCTTTTGCTTACTTCCGTTTCCGGCGTGGGACCGAATACCGCACGCATGATCCTTTCTTCTCTACCGCCATCCGAATTGGTTCAAGTGATCGGTTCGAAGAATGAGGCCGCATTGACTGCCGTGAAAGGGATTGGTTTGAAGACGGCCCAGCGTATCTTGGTAGATTTGAAAAATAAGGTGAAACCTATGGAGAGTATGGCCGGAAACTTGCCGGAGGCATCAATCTCTAATGGAGCGGTAACCGAGGAGGCCGTAGCCGCATTGGTTATGTTGGGTTTCCAGAAAGTGGCTTCGCAAAAAGCGGTATCCGCTATTTTGAAAGGCTCGCCCACTTTAGCTGTGGAACAAGTAATTAAAACTGCGCTTAGAATGCTTTGATAATTGACAATTGAGGATTAACGATTAACAATTGACAATTAAATGAGAAAATGAGAAAACGAATACTGAAATATTCCATATGGATCGTTGTATTATTGTTTGGTGTCGGCTTGTATTCGCTGAATGCTGATTACCTTGCGTATACATCATCTTTGCCGGAATTGGAGTTGCTGGAAGCTCCGGAGGATACGATTCCTCCCCGTTATCCGGTAGCTAAAACTACACCGGAGGAATATCAAGATATCGTGAAACAATCACCTGCCGATTTGCGTGATCCGGAGAATGTCAAGACTACGATTGAGTATGATTTAAAGACGAATACGTATATTGTCCGTACGAAATTAGGCGATATGGAGATTGGTACGCCGATGAGTTTAACCCCAGCGGAATACCAAGATTATTCTATGCAACAATCACTTCGTTCCTATTTCCGCCAAAAGAACGAGGAAGAATTCCAAAAAGCTACGAATAAACAGTTCAACTTAACCGATATGCAGTTTAATATCGGTGCGGCGGAACGTATTTTCGGCCCCGGTGGAGTACGTGTAAGAACACAAGGTTCGGCCGAGATCACGATGGGATTGAAGACGAATAAGAATAATGATCCTTCTCTTCCGGAGCGTTCCCGTAAACGTACTTTCTTCAATTTTGACGAGAGTGTGCAGTTGAATGTACAAGCCTCGGTGGGTAGCAAGGTGAATTTCGGAATGAATTACAATACCGAGACCTCTTTTGATTTCGATTCCAAAAAATTGAAATTGGCGTATACAGGCGAGGAGGATGAGATTATCAAGTCGTTAGAAGCCGGTAACGTGAGCATGAATACCAGCAATTCCTTGATTAATGGAGGTGCGGCTTTATTTGGTATGAAAGCGGATTTACAATTTGGTAAGTTGCGAGTGAACGCCTTGTTTGCCCAGCAGGAATCTGAATCCAAGACGGTTAGCTCAAAAGGGGGCGTGCAGACGAAGCCCTTTGAGATCAAGGTGGATGAATACGACGAGAACCGTCACTTCTTCTTGGGCCATTATTTCTATGATAACTACGATAAGTTTATGGAGTCTTTGCCTACCGTCACCTCCGGTATCGAGATCTCTAAGATAGAAGTGTGGGTGACCAATAAACGAGGTAATTATGACCAGTCCCGCAATATCGTAGCTTTCACCGATTTGGGAGAAAATGAATCTCGTAATATCGGTAATACTGCGTTGGTGATGCCTTCCGGAACGGACAGACGTCCGAATAATTCCGCAAACAATTTATATACGACTTTAACCACTCAATTTACGGATGCCCGAAAGATAAGTATGGTTAATGATGCGTTGAAAGGCTCCATGGAGGGAGGACGGGATTTTGAAAAAATCGAGAGTGCCCGTTTGCTAGAGTCATCTGAGTATACATTAAACAAGAAATTGGGTTATATTTCTTTGAGGACTCAGTTACAGGCTGATGAGGTATTGGGTGTCGCTTTTAGTTTTATCTATAATGGCAAGACCTATCAAGTCGGTGAGTTCTCTACGGATAATAAAGAGAATACGAGCGACTGTATTTATGTGAAGTTGCTAAAGGGTATCACGATGTCGCCGGATATGATGTTCTGGGACTTGATGATGAAGAACGTATACTCATTGGGTGCTTATTCGGTGCAGAAAGAGAAGTTTAAGTTGAACGTTACCTACCAGAGCGATTCTACCGGTACGTATGTAAACTATCTTCCGGAAGGTAATTGTGCGAATCAAATCTTGATTCGGGTATTAGGGCTGGATCGCTTGGATACCTATGACAATCCGAATCCGGATGGTTTCTTCGATTTTATTGACGGTTATACGATACAGGCGGAGACCGGTAAGATTATATTCCCTTGTGTACAACCTTTCGGCTCGAAATTACGGGAAAAGGTAGGTAATGCCTATGCCAGTAAATATGTATTCCAAGAGTTGTATGACTCGACATTAACCGTTGCCCGCCAGATCGCCGAGAAAAATAAATTTCTTTTAAGTGGTGAGTATAAAGCCTCGTCGGGTTCGGAGATCGACTTGGGAGCTACTAACGTGGCCCGTGGATCCGTACGTGTCACGGCAGGAGGAGCTACACTGACCGAGAATGTGGATTATACGGTAGATTACAGTTTAGGACGTGTGACGATCTTGAATGAGAGCATCATATCGAGTGGGACACCCGTTAGCGTATCTCTGGAGAACCAGTCTACTTTTAATATGCAGCGAAAGACGATGATCGGGTTAGACTTGAATTACCAGTTCAATAAGGACTTCATGGTCGGTGCCACGGTTATGCATATGTCGGAAATGCCTCTTACGGTAAAAACCACTTTGGGAGATGAGTCTATAAAGAATACTTTATGGGGCTTGAATACCTCTTATAAAGCCGAGAGCCAGTGGTTGACAAACGTATTTGATAAGTTACCCTTGTTGACATTGACCAAACCTAGCCAAATCTCATTCAATGCGGAATTCGCTCATTTAATAGCGGGACATTATGAGAATCAATATACGGGTGGTTACTCTTATTTGGATGACTTCGAGTCTACACAAAGTGGTATGGATCTTTTGAACCCGTATGCTTGGAACTTGGCGAGTACCCCCTATGAAGATTCGAATCCTAAATTTCCGGAAGCGGAGAAGGTGAACGATATCGCTTATGGTAAAAACAGAGCTTTGTTGGCTTGGTATACGGTAGACGGAATCTTCACTCGGAAGAGTTCCTCTTCCCGCCCTCGACATCTTACGAATGATGATTTATCGAATCATTACACCCGTGGAGTCAGTTATAAAGAGATCTTCCCGAATAAAGAGTTGGGAACCAATGATAATACGACTTTGCCTGTATTAAACCTCGCTTTTTACCCGAATGAGCGTGGTCCGTATAACCTAGATGCGGAAAATGTAAACTCGGACGGTACGTTGGGTAATCCGGAAAAACGTTGGGGTGGTGTAATGCGCAAGATCGAGCCTAGCGATTTGGAATCTGCCAATTATGAATATATCGAATTCTGGCTTTTAGACCCGTATCTTGAGGACGAGACAGCCGAGGGTGGTGACCTATACTTTAACTTGGGTGAGATTTCCGAGGATATCTTGAAAGATGAGCGGAAATTCTTTGAGAATGGTATGCCCGTGGACGGTGATATGTCGAAAGTTGATACGACTGTTTGGGGTAAGGTGCCTCGCACGCAAAGTACGGGATATGCGTTTGATGCCCAAAATCGTGAGCTGCAAGATGTCGGTTTGAACGGTCTTTCTACGGAGGAAGAGCAAATTTTCCCTACGTATGCGGATTATTTGAATAAATTGAGGGCGAAACTATCCGGCGAGACAATCTCTAAGATGATGGATGATCCGTTTTCTCCTTTTAACGATCCTGCCGGGGATAATTATCACTATTTCCGTGGGGATGATTACGATGCTAAGGAGTTGGATATCCTATCTCGCTATAAACGATATAACGGTACAGAGGGAAACTCACAAGAATCCGATCAAAGATATGCTACAGCCGGAAAGAGTACACCAGATGTGGAAGATATCAATGGCGATAATACGTTGAATGAGACAGAGAAATATTTTGAGTACAAGATCTCTCTCCGTCCAAAAGATTTGCAGGTCGGTGTAAACAACATCGTTGATGAGCGTACTCCGGAAGTAACCTTAATGAATGGTGATAAGGAGAAAGTAAAATGGTATCTATTTAAGATTCCTATTAAAGATTATGAGAAGAGGGTTGGAGCGATCCGGGATTTCAAGACAGTCCGTTTCATGCGTATGTATATGACAGGATTCCGTAAGTCTACGGTTCTGCGTTTCGGTACCTTGGAATTGGTTCGTGGTGATTGGCGTACTTATACGCAGGATTTGTCAAATCCTCTTATTCCGCCAAAGTCTGATGGACAGATCGTCGTATCTTCTGTAAATATAGAGGAGAACGGGCAGCGTCAGCCGGTCAACTATGTGTTGCCTCCGGGTATCAGCCGTATGTTCGATTCCAGTCAGCCTCAGTTGCTTCAACAGAACGAGCAGGCATTGTCTATGAAGATAACGGATTTATCTCCTGCGGATGCACGTGCGGTTTATAAATCTACCGCTTATGACCTTCGCCGGTATAAACGATTACAAATGTTCGCTCATGCGGAAGCGCCGATTGATGAGAGCAAGACTTTGTCGAATGGTGATTTCTCTGTATTTATTCGTTTAGGTTCTGACTATAAGAATAATTATTATGAGTATGAGGTGCCTTTGGATCTGACTCCCCATAGTACTATTCTTTATAATACGAACAATAGTGCGGATCAAGAAAAAGTATGGCCTTTAAATAATACCTTGAATTTTAAACTGGAGACTCTAACCGACTTGAAGTTGGAGCGAAATAAATTGAAACGTCAAGGACAGGGAAATATAAGCTACCAAAAGGTTTATTCGAAAAATGATCCGGATAATACGCGTAATAAAATCAGTATCATCGGTAACCCTAGCTTAGCGGAGGTGAAAGTGATCATGATCGGCGTACGTAATAATACGGGTGATATCAAGAGCGGTGAGGTTTGGGTAAACGAACTTCGTATGACCGATTTCGACGAGAAAGGAGGTTGGGCCGCTAATGCGAATCTGAACGTCGCTTTATCCGATTTGGGTACGGTCAATGTAAGTGGACGAATGGAAACCGCTGGTTTCGGTGCGTTGGATCAGTCGCTGGCCGAACGTCGGATGGATGATTATTCGCAATATAGTGTGGCGACCTCGATTGAGTTGGGTAAGTTGTTCCCTGAGAAAGCAAAGGTTAGCATACCTTTTTACTATGCTTATTCGAAAGAGACTACAACTCCTGAGTATGATCCGTTGAATGAGGATATTAAGCTTTCGGACGCTTTGGATGCGGTAGAGACCCAAGCCGAGAAAGACTCCATCAAGAGTTATTCTTTGGATCAGACCACTATTAAGAGCGTCTCTTTCAATAACGTAAAGGTAGATATCCGTAGCAAGAACCCGATGCCGTATGATCCGGCGAACTTCTCGTTAGGTTACTCTTATAGCCAGAACAGTAAGAAGAACCCGGAGACCGAATATGAGACAACCAAGGATTACCGGGGTAATTTCGCTTATAATTATACGCCTTACGTGAAACCGTTCCGACCCTTCGAGAAGCTGAAGAAGAATAATGGATATACGAAATATATCAAGCAATTCGGACTGAATTACGTTCCGTCGAATATTAGTTTCCAGACGGCGATGATGCGGAATTACTATGAGATTAAGCTAAGGGATTTGACAAGTTCTACGGATGGAGGTAACCAGTTGCTCTCATTCAGTCACAATTTCTTGTGGGACCGTGCCTTCAGTTTGCGTTGGGACTTTACGAATAATCTGAGCATGACGTTTACTTCCGGTACGAATGCCCGTATCGAGGAACCGAATGTTCAAGTGAATAAGAAATTGAATCCGGATGATTATCAGGTATGGAAGGATTCCGTGAAGCAAAGTATCCGTGATTTGGGTACTCCTTTGAAATATGACCAAACGTTTAATGTCACTTGGAATATGCCATTGCAATTCATACCGGCATTAGACTGGGTAAATAGTTCATTGACTTATAATGCCACGTACAACTGGGATCGTGGAGCCAATGTCGCTAGTATTGAGTTGGAACAGGGTAATATAATAAAGAACCAACGTCAATTTGACTGGCAGGGTAGTTTCAATTTGCAGTCATTGTACAATAAGAATAAATATCTGAAGAAGATCAACCAGAAATTTATGGCCTCTTCCCGGGTAAGCGCTCGTCAACCGGAGAAAAAGAAGAAAGAGGTGAAACTAGAGAAAGAGATTCAATTGAGCCCGGATAGTGGAACGATCGTGCAGCATGGAATGTTTACGAAGAAGGTTCGTATCACGGCACGTGGAGCGGATGGGAAGGTCTATTCAATTAAATATAAGCCGATCAATTATGCCCAAGTCATGATCTTGAATAAAGATACGGCTCATTTGAAGCTGACAATTGTGCCTGGTCCTCAGCCTTTGGAGGGAACTTTAACGAAAGTCGCTGAATATAGTAGCCGTTTCTTGATGATGGTACGTCGGGTAAACATACAATATTCGTTGATAGACGGTATGATGTTGAGTGGTTACGCACCGGAGGTTGGTGATATGTTCGGACAACGGCGTACAGGAACTTTGGCTCCGGGACTCGGTTTTGCTTTTGGAGCGGTAAGAAGGAGCTTTATCGACGAGGCGGACGAGCGGGGCTGGCTGGTAAAGAATGAGAATATGACGACTCCCGCCATGATCAATAGCGCGAAGAATCTTACGATTCGTGCGAATCTAGAACCTATAGCCGGCTTGAAGATTGATTTGAACGCAAACCGGGTAGATACCCGTAGTACCGATATCTATTATATGCAAGACGGTATGCCCGAGCAGATGGGAGGTAGCTTCACGATGACTACGATTGCCTTGGGGAGCGCTTTCGGCGGCAGCGGAAACGCTAATAACGGTTATTCCTCGAAAGCGTTCGATAAATTTATCGCTCATCGTAGCGTGATCGCCCAGCGTTTGATGGATACCTATTCTGGTACGGTTTATCCGAGCTCCGGTTTTATGGCGGGGCATGCTTTAGCGGGAAAACCTTATGATCCAGCCGTAGGGGGAGGCGTAAGCCTGAATTCCATGGAGGTATTGGTACCTGCTTTCTTGGCGGCTTATACGGGTAAGGACCCGAATAAGGTAGGCTTGTCAGCCTTCCCGTCTGTTAAGAGCCTGCTACCGAACTGGCGTGTTACGTATGATGGCTTGATCCGTATACCGGTTATCCGCAAATACTTTAAGAGTATGATGTTAAGTCATCAATATCGTTGTTCCTATAGCGTAGGTGCGTTTTCCTCCTTCTTGGATTGGGTAGATGCCGGGCAGGATGGTTTGGGATATATCCGCGATATCCAGACAGGTAATCCTACGCCGTCGTCTCCTTATGATATAGCGGCCGTGAGTATCACGGAAGGATTCAGCCCGTTGTTTGGTGTGGACGCTACTTTATTGAATAATATAACAGGTAAATTTGAGTTGCGCAAGACTCGTAACTTAAGCTTGAATATTTCCTCTTACCAATTGGTGGAAGCGCTTTCCAACGAATTCGTGATAGGAGTAGGATATAAGTTGACTGAGTTTAACAAGGTGTTGAAAATGAAAAAGACACGCGACTTCAGTAATGATCTTACGATCCGCTTAGATTTCTCTTACCGTAAAATGCAATCGTTGATCCGTAAGATTGAGGATCAGTTTACGCAGGCTACCAGCGGGAATATCGCCAAGACCATCCAGTTCTCTGCGGATTACGGGTTAAGTCGTGCCTTGACATTGAGAGCGTTCTATGATTTACAGATCAATGAGCCGATCGTGTCCACATCTTCTTACCCGACATCGAACTCGAACTATGGTATTAGTTTACGGTTCTCCTTAGCGCAATAAAAAGAGTATAGTCTATTTACAGGACTTCTTGGTCTGTTTTTAAATACCTGTCTAGCGGTATGGAATAAACCTTTATATTTGTGCGAAATATAATTTGGATATGAAGAATACTTACAAATTGATATTATTTCTTCTCTTGATAACCCATGCCTCTTTCGGCCAAGACGTGAAAGGGTATATTAAGGATGCGGAGAGCAAGGAAGCTTTAGTCGGGGTAAACGTTTTTTATAAGGACAAAGGGGGTACGAGAGGAACTGTGTCTGATATAAACGGTTATTATGAGCTGAAAGTGACGGATGGCGACGCTGTATTGACTTTTAGCTATCTGGGATATGAAACGTTGAGCGTTCCCGTGAAAGTAGATCCGGGAGAGTTCTTGACGCATGACGTATCCTTGCGAACAAACTCAAACATGATGGACGAGGTCGTCGTGAGCGTCGGGCGTTATGAGCAAAAGCTAAGCGATATTACCGTCTCTATGGAATTACTGAAAGCGAAAGATATCACTCGTCAGTCTCCGAAAGATTTAACGGACGTATTGAAGAATATCTCCGGTGTGGACGTGACGGACCGGCAACCTTCCGTACGCGGTGGTACGGGATGGACCTATGGCGTGGGTAGCCGTTGCTTGATTCTGGTGGACGGAATGTCGGTGCTAACTCCGGGTTCCGGCGAGATAAACTGGAATATGATCCCGATGGAGAACGTCGATCAAGTAGAGGTACTGAAAGGGGCCTCTTCCGTATTATATGGCTCTTCTGCCTTGAATGGTTTGATTCACGTGAAAACGAAACGCCCCGGATTGGATCCGGTAACACAGGTGAACGTACAAGGAGGTCTGTATGGAAAGCCACGCCAAGACGGGACGCCTTTATATGGAGGCTTGGATCTCTCTCATTCCCGTAGGATCAAGAATTTTGATTTGACAGTGGGGGCTAATACATTCTTGGACGACGGGTATCGGCAGGATAATTACAACCGCCGTGTCCGGGTCGGTGGGAATCTTACGTATCACGATCCCCGGGTACAAGGGTTGAACTATGGCGTGAACGTGAATTATTTGTATAACGATTATACCGGTTTCTTTATCTGGCGTTCTCCGGAGGAGCCCTATATTCAATCTCCGCTGGCGAATATGGGACGCCGTGAGAATACATTTTATATAGATCCCTTCTTGAATTATACGAATTCGGAAAAAGGGACGACTCATCGTTTCAAGGGGCGTTTCTTCCATCGGGGAAGCCGTATCATCACGCATACTACGGATAAGTCTCTTTTTGACATAACGAATAATATGGGTTTTGATATCTCATCCGTCCCGGAGATTATCAATATAGCGCAAAACTGGCAAACCGAGTTGTTGCCGACCTTCTTACCGTATTTACCGGAGGTGATGAACGGGAAGGTGAGCGGATTGATGGGTGAATTGGGCAAGCTGGGAAATCATTTTTTCCCGACAGCTACCTCAGCGGATTATATGGACTTGATTTCTTGGGTGATGGGACGTACTCCGCTACCCGATAAGAATAACGTAGGGGCTTGGTTGGTAGATGCCATGAAGCCGGTGGAGAAAAAGGCGCCGGAGGCTACGGATCATACTTATTCCTATAATCTGGATTACCAATTCAGCAAGAAGTTCGATCATTCACAACTCACGGTTGGAGGTACTTATGAGCGTATTCATGCGGATTCGAAAGTGACCGGGCAGCATAGTAGCGATAATGTGGCTACCTTCCTGCAATATGATCATAAATTTATCGATCGTTTGAACGTCTCGGTCGGTGTTCGTCTGGAGTATTACCGGGTCGATGATTTCTACAGGGAAGCGGAGACGAAGATTTTCGGGGCGAAGGTTCCGGTAAAACCTGTTTTCCGTGGAGGCTTGAATTATGAGTTGGGTGAGTATAGTTTTATCCGGGCTTCTTTCGGACAGGGATACCGTTATCCATCCGTTACGGAGAAGTTTATCCTGAAGGATATCGGAGGTGTGGGAGCTTTCCCGAACGCTGAATTGAAAGCGGAGCAAGGTTATAATGCCGAACTTGGTTTCAAGCAAGGCTATAAGTTGGGCAATTTGAAGGGCTTTATCGATGTGGCCGGCTTTTATACCCGTTACAAGGATATGATCGAGTTCCGTTTCGGCCTGTTTAATAATAAGACCTTCGATTATATCGATGGGCTTTCCAAGTTGTTCAATGCGTTCTCTAGCGGCGACGGCTTAGGAATCGGCGCTCAGTTCACGAACGTAGGCCGGGCGGAGATTTATGGGGTAGACTTGTCTACCTCGGGTGTGTATGAGTTTAACCGTGATACTCGTCTGGCATATACTTTGGGGTATGTTTATACGAATCCGATCGATATGGACGTGGATTCACGGAACGCGGGGGAGGAAGCGAATGATGACTTAATGGCGATGCGTTCGAAATCGAATGACAGCAAGTATTTAAAATATCGCCAGAAACATTCCGTAAAGGGGGTATTTGATCTGGAATGGAAACAGTTTAATATCGGAACGAATATGTCATGGAAAAGCAAGACATTGGCGGTCGATTATTTTATGGTCGATGAGCGTACGAAAGCGGAGCCTAACCTGATGGATTATATGCGCTCGATGCTATTCGGAAACTTACATGATTATTGGGCAGAGAACAATAAAGGATATTTCGTCATGGATATGCGTGTCGGGATGAAAGTGACGAAGAATATCCATGTACAAGGACTGGTGAACAACCTCTTAAACAAGCGCTATAGCGCCCGCCCGATGGATGTCGGCGCACCCCGGACTTTCATTCTGCAAGTAGGAGCCAATTTCTAACAAATTACCTAGTTGTAGAGACGGAGCGTGCTCTGTCTCTACAACATGTGATAGTTTTTCAATTCGCTTCGTAAACGAATCGCTTGATTGTCCGTCACCTTATCCATCAGTTTCCAGAATCTTTCGCTATGGTTCATCTCTATCGTATGGCAAAGCTCATGCAATAATACATAATCCACCAAATGCCAAGGAAGAAGCATTAATGATTGCGAGAGGTTAATGCTCTTCTTCATTGTACAACTTCCCCAATGCGTTTTGCTATTATTGATTTTCACCCCGGTCAACATAAATCCATGTTGTCTAGCCAATAGCGTGATACGTTCCGGCAACAACCGTTTCGCCTCGTGGCGGAGCGCCTTCTCCAGCATGGATTTCAATAAGGATTGCACCTCTTCCTCCTCGAAACGAGTCTCATTCGGACAAGCGATATGCAGTACTCCATCCTCCAATCTCATGTAGAAATTACTTCGCTCGGTGCGGAAGATATGCAAGCGGAATGTCGTAGCCTGTAACTCCGATCTTTCGTCGAGCAGGGGCCGGGCCGGATGCTTCTGGAGCGCTTTTACCAGCCGGGCCTTGTTCTCCATGATAAAAGCGATCATACGTTTCTCGTCTCCCCCGGGTGGCATCGTGGCGGTTATCTTTCCTTTTGATATCTTGAGCGTGTATCGAGTGGCCCGGGGAGTGGTACGGAGCGTTATGACTCCCAAATCCTTGTCTTGTATATTCTTTTCCATTCCTGCCACAAAAGTAATACATTGAGAAAAACAATAATACGATGGAATTGATTATCTTCGCGATCGTAAAGGTTAAAAACATAATCAATATAATAAATTAGCAATCATGAGCAAAAAAGCACTTTTAATTATCTGTGATGGTTGGGGAATTGGTGACAAAGGTAAAGACGACGTGATCTTTAACACGCCGACTCCATATTGGGACGAGTTATTGAAAACTTATCCAGCCTCACAGTTACAGGCTTCTGGCGAGAACGTTGGTTTGCCTGACGGACAAATGGGTAACTCTGAGGTGGGCCACTTGAACATCGGTGCTGGCCGTATCGTTTACCAAGATTTGGTGAAGATCAACATCGCTTGCCGCGAGAATACGATCATGGAGAACCCGGAGATCAAACGTGCTTATAGCTACGCGAAAGAGAATAATAAGCAGATCCACTTCATGGGCTTGGTTTCCGATGGTGGTGTACATAGCTCTTTGGAGCATCTTTTGAAGTTGACGGATATCGCCAAGGAATACGGAATCAGCAAGGCTTATGTACATTGCTTCATGGATGGCCGTGATACGGACCCGAAGAGTGGTAAAGGCTTTATCGAGACGTTGGAGAATCATCTGAAGACTACCGGCGGTAAGATCGCTTCTATCATCGGACGTTATTACGCTATGGACCGCGACAAACGTTGGGAACGCGTGAAAGAGGCTTACGACTTATTGGTTGAAGGTAAGGGTAAGCAAGCCGAGTGCATGGTAAAAGCGATGGAAGAGTCGTACGCCGAGGGTGTGACGGACGAGTTCATCAAGCCGATCGTTCATGTTGAGAACGGAAAGCCGGTTGCTGTTATCGAGGAAGGCGATGTCGTGATCTTCTTCAATTATCGTAACGACCGTGCGAAAGAGCTTACGGTTGTATTGACTCAGCAAGATATGCCGGAGGCCGGTATGCATACGATCCCGGGCTTGCAATATTTCTGTATGACTCCGTATGACGCTAGCTTCAAGGGTGTTCATATCTTGTTCGACAAAGAGAACGTAAATAATACGCTGGGTGAGTTCTTGGCAAACGTAGGTAAGACTCAGTTGCATATCGCCGAGACAGAGAAATACGCTCACGTGACTTTCTTCTTCAACGGTGGCCGCGAGACTCCGTTCGATAGCGAGGAGCGTATCTTGGTCCCTTCTCCTAAAGTGGCTACTTACGACTTGAAACCGGAAATGAGCGCTTTCGAGGTGAAAGATAAATTGGTGGACGCTATCAATACGAAGAAATTCGATTTCATCGTAGTGAACTATGCCAACGGTGATATGGTAGGCCATACGGGTATCTACAAAGCGATCGAGAAAGCGGTCGTAACGATCGACGCTTGCTTGCACGATACGGTTGAGGCCGCTAAAGCCAACGACTATGAGGTAATCATCATCGCTGACCATGGTAACGCGGATCACGCCTTGAACGAGGATGGCACTCCGAATACGGCTCACTCCTTGAACCCTGTTCCATTCGTTTATGTGACAGCCAACAAGGACGCTAAAGTAGAGGATGGTATCTTGGCCGATGTGGCTCCTTCAATCCTTCACATCTTGGGCTTGAAACAGCCGAAGGAGATGACTGGCAAGTCATTGATTAAATAAGAGCTAGGCGCATCTTATGATCCAGATAGATGACACTTTAGTAAGTCTTGACGTTATCGAGCGTTATTTTTTATGTGATCTTTCCAAATGTAAGGGGGAGTGCTGCGTGGAAGGAGATTCCGGCGCTCCATTAGAGGATTCGGAGTTGGCGAAGCTCCAGAAAGTATTACCCATCATTTGGGATGATTTATCCCCGAAAGCTCAAGAGGTCATTCATAAGCAAGGCGTAGCTTATATCGATGAGGAAGGCGATACGGTTACCTCTATCGTGAACGGCAAAGATTGTGTCTTTACCTGTTACGACGCCGATGGTACTTGTAAATGCGCTATCGAGAAAGCATACCGGGAAGGTAAGACAGATTTCTATAAGCCTGTTTCTTGCCATCTTTACCCGATACGTGTCACTCAGTATCGGGATTTCAAGGCCGTGAACTATCATCGCTGGAGCGTTTGTAAGGCAGCGGAGATCTTAGGAAAGAAAGAGCAATTGCCGGTTTATAAGTTCCTCAAGGAGCCCTTGATCCGTAAGTTCGGCCAGGCTTGGTATAAGGCCTTGGAAGAGTGTGCGGAGGAATGGAAAAAGCAGCGTGAGGAGTAGCTTTTAGGTCGTTTATAAATATAAAAAATCCCTTCAGTCTCTTCCTTTGATAACTATACGTTAAAAACGGATGGAGGCTGAAGGGATTTTGTTTTATAGTCGCTCTATTTCCTCAAGGGAAAGGCCGGTGCATTGTTGGATGATAAGAGGGGTTATTCCTTCGGCTTTCATATTACGTGCCGTAGATTCTTTCCCTTTTTGCAGTCCTTCTTGCAGTCCTTCTTGCAATCCTTCTTGCAATCCTTCTTGTAATCCTTTTTGCAATCCTTTTTCCATGCCTTCTTCCATCCCTTTTTTCATGCCTTTCTCAACGGCGAAGTCCAAGGTGTTATAATAATCATTATACATCTTCCACTCCGCCTCGTACTGCGCCCGTTGTTTGGGGGTGAGGTTCGCCATGGATCCGATGCGTTCCAACCGCTCGAATATGGCCTTGCGTGCCTTGAAAGGCATTCTGTCTAATGTATCCATATGCTTTAGTACATAAATCCAACGTTCAAAATCTGTCTCGCATTCTTCCTCCTCTTTGTTGAATCAGGGAAGCTCAATATAGATCTGGCGGAACTTGGGGTTGAATACCTGTCCGTTCTCCCGATCCGCCAATATGATGTCCCTTCGGAATTTACCCTCCTTCCCGTTTTTGTCTGGCCCGTTCTCTTCGTCGAGCGTGAAGTTCAAGAAGAAGACGCCGTACACAGCCGCCAGCTCATAGTCCCATGTTCCCTTTATCCCCTGTTCCACCACCGAGTGCGAGAGGTAATACAAGGCCCTGTCCTTGAAGTGGGGCTGTTCCCTGTTCTGCATCTCGATTATGATCCGTTCGCCCTTGTCGGTCTCGCAATGGATATCGAAGATGACCTTCCTTCCTTGCTCTGTCTCGGGCAATCGCTCATTGTTCATGATCCTCAGGTCCATGATCGTATGCTCCCCTTCGAGGAGGTCGTTCAGGAACTCGATTAAAATGTCCTTGTCCATTTCCCTGCCGAATATGTGCTTGAAGCCGAAATCGGTGAAGGGGTTGATAAATTTTCCCATAGTGTTTATAGGTTTTAGTGATTAATAGGATATAGATGGTTCTTTTCCATCTTTGGCGATAAAGATACGATTTTTATTATATGGGGCATTCATTTAGGCTTTAAAAAAACACGTACGTCTTTTTTCGGAAACACCTTGTGTAGTTTGAGTGAAGACGAGATATAGTGAACGCATAAAGGATACAGCCTTAAAGCTAAAGGTGGGTTAATGAGGCTTTCCGCGTCAAATGTAAGCCATAGCTTATTTGAAAATACGGGAAACATGTGCCTGTACAGGCCCTGATAACCAAGAAACGGGCCCTCTCATTGGCTGTTGAAGTGAATAACTAATCACTTGGAAAGCCTTTTTATATCGGAACCAACAAGGTCTTCTCAGTGGCTTTGGGATGCGGTTCAGTTATCCTGCGGGGCTTTTCCATGTCGATTATTCTGTTATAGCCCTCGCAGATGGATGGTAAGCGAAGCGGCGATAATCATGACAGTTTGCGCGAAACAAGGCTGTTTGTTTGACATACCTCTTCTTTGGTGAAGTCTAACTAGAGAGAAGAAATAGGTGAAAAGGGCCTTTTTGTCTCTTATTTATAGGTAAAAGGTCGCTTTTCCGGTGAGAAAGGTGGTGTTTGCCTACGCAAATATATGCGTTAGCCAACGCAACTGTATGTTTTAGCCGACGTAACCGTATGTATTAGGTGATACATACGGTAGTAATTCCCATCGCATACGATAGAAATGGCCTTCACATACGGATGAATTACAGGTTTTAGCCTTAAGAATATGAATTAGGATGAATAATTTTCGCCAGAACGAAAGGGCATATTCCGTTATCTTGTTATGAAATAACTACTTGCGAATATTTTTTCTCGTTTTACGGAACTATATGTATAATCTCCCGGAAAATTCGATTCTCAAGGGCTTTAATTTACAAAGTGTCACAATGACAATCCGTAAATTCCGGATGACTCGTTTAATATAATATTAATGTACGCCTGTACATTATTAATGCTATACTATAAAAGCTGATGAATAATAGATTGAAATGATATCTGGAGTATGGAAACGACTAGTTTAAACGAACGATTCTTTTAGTCATTTGCAAAGGTACGCGTTTCTTCGATACTTGCAACCCTTCCGGGCTATTTTTTTACAGCTTATTCTCTTTCTTATCAATAGGATAGGTTATCCTTTACGAAACAAGCGATTCCTTCAACAAACCTTTCTATTTACCCCTTATAAAACGCAAGATTAAAACCTTCGTTTAAACTAGTCGTTTTTGAATGACAAAGCAATCGATACGATAACGTAATGAGCTGATTATCTTAATAAACACTAGTATTAATATTAATTTTAGAATTATGAACAAAAAGTTTTCTACTCTTTTGGCTGGTGCTGCGCTTCTGGGTGCGGTGACGGCTAATGGTGCTGTTAAGCTGAATCAAGGAGCGAATAACGGTCTTTATCAGCTTAAGGCAGGTTCTGCTTTCTTGAGTATTACCGAAAATTCCACGACTCACGAAGATGAAATCAAAATGGTTTCTCACTCTTCCGCAAATTTAGGAGGTACAATGTGGTGTGTAACGGTTGATGCCGAGAATCAAGGACAGAATCCTAAGTATGATTTCACGAACAAGATCGGAAAGTTTTTAGGTCTTGAGATCAGCACGATCAAAGGTAAGGCGGCGGCTCCGTTAGCTGCTGTACCTGCTGTTGTCGGTGGTGATCTTTCCGGTTGGAAATTCTCTCCTGTATTTAAGAATGGTGTGGAGAAATCCGTTCTCTATTCTTATTTCACGAATGACTCTGTAATCGGTTTGAAGGTGAATACTAGTGGCGATGTAGAAATGGTTAAAACTATAGCTACTACAGCTGGTATTACTGCCGCTGGTTTCACTGAATTTGAGTTGGTAGAGGCCGCTTCGATCGTTGTCTCAGGTGCTGATGAATTGAATACGATCTTTGGTACCCAAGATAAGAAAGCTGGTATCACATTGAAGTTTACTCCGGATGTATTAGGAGATGGAGCGGTAAACTACTTTACCGAGAAGAAGTTCACGGTTGAAGCTTCTGGAACTGCTAATTATTTCCATGTATTGAGAGCCGACTCTTCTTACTTGTACGTAGATACTGCTTATACGAATGCTGTGGGTGGAGCTAAGTTCTTGGCTTATAACTGGAGCAACTTAAAGGATACTTATAAGACTGGTACTAAGAATCATGCTACTCCGAAAGATTCTATCAATGCTACAGATTTATCAGACCAATATAAATTTATGTTTACATATTGGCCTTCAAATGACAGCTTGGAGATTCAGGTTAAACAATCTTTGTTAAAAACAAGTGAGACGTATTGGAAAGATGTTACTGCTACTACAGCTATGCAAAATCAGCATATCTCTTTGCAAGAGTTGCTGAAAGACAAGGTTCGTATCTTGACGGTAGATGCGGCTCAAAATACTAAGATTGAGTTAGGTTTCGCAGGTTGCAAAGTTTTGCCTACTACAAAGACAACTGTTGATGATGGTGTTTATGTAATCAGAAATGCTAAGACTGGTAAGTACTATGCTGCTCCGCTTTATAATGAATCTGCATCTAGTAAATACGAGTGGGTGACTTTGGATATTCAAGATGCTACTCATATGCCTGCTTATCAATGGGTTGTGTTGAAGAAGAACGTAACAGATAAGAATAAGGTTTCTGCTGTAGATTTGTATAACCGTGAGTATAATGACGGTACGGCTGCTGATGCGACTCTCCAATTGAATAAAAATGCGGGGGCTACTTATATGTATGCTGCTAGTTTTGGTGACTCTTTGGAATTTATCCCAGTCGCTAAAGAAATCTATACTGATAAGTATGTGGGTTATAAGCATCTGACTAATGATGAGTTGATCACGAACAAATATACTTTCAACTACTGGCATCCGTACGCATCTGATAAATTTATCGGTGTTAAGGATTCTACGATGAATGTGTTAGAGGGTAAGAAAGCGTTCACTCTTAAGTCTTCTTACAAAGAACATGCTTATGGCTATAATCCTTCTGAGGAGGTTTCCGGTAATGCGGACAAGAAGATCACGGGTCGTATCCCTGGCTTGGTGAGACCGGTAAGAACGATGTATATCATTACTAATGGTGAGACTACTTTCCGTAATCATAACGTAGCGGTAGAGTCTAAGTATAAATTGAGTAAGTATTATCCTAATACTACGAATGACTCTGTTTACTTCAAGGAGAACAACCATATTGAGGGTAACCATTACTATGCTATCCTTGAGGCTACTTCCGCAGGTGCTATCAGCACTCATAAAGCAGGTGTTTCCGATTATGATGCTTCCGCTACTTTGAAAGCTCAGGTAATGGGTGAGACTCGTACTTCCGCATTCGCTATCGCTCCGGACGAGACTCCGTTGTATCGTCAATTCAATAATGAACTTCTTGGTGAGAACGTTGATAATTCAGCTGATAGCTTGATGTTCAAGGAAACTATCCGTGGTGAATATTTGATGGATGAGCATAATGGTGCCTTGTTGAACAAGGATGTTGATTACGCTGGTATCTGGAGTGAGGGTAAGGCTGATGGTAAGTTGGCTTTCCGTATTGACACAGCATGGTTAACTCGTGGCGCAGGTAAGGTTAAACCTCAATACTTGGTATCCGCTTATCGTGAGTTGATCGAGGGTGAGAAGATCATTCCTTGTACTGAGACAGGCAAGCATATCACTGCTGATGGTCAAGTTACAGAAGATCCATATCAATGTGTACATGCTGTTCATGTGAAGACTCCGGCATTCATCTATGGTAAGTATTTGGTTAACTACTCAGACTCTGCTGCCGCTGTTGCTGCTCGCAAGGAAGCTCTTAACCCGTACTTGTTCAATACGAAAGCAGTTTCAAACAGTAGCTATACTCGTGTAGGTTTCGTTCCTGCCGTTCAATATGGTGATACCTTGATCGTTTTGACAGGTAAGTACAAAGCTATGACTGCTGATCAATTGAAGAATGAGGGAATCGAGTCTATTATGGCTGTTTATAAGAAAGATTATCCAAAATTCATCAACGTATTGTCTGGAGACAAGCATAAGAACGTAACTTGGTCATTCCGTTATGTAAATCCGGATAAGGCTGCTTTAGCTTATGTAGATGGTAAAGAGGGTGAGAACAACTCATTCTTGATCGAGTCTAACGTATATGCAACAGGAACAGATGGTGATAATCAATATCAGACTATCAAGGGTGATTTGGCAAAAGCTATCGCTCCTAATGAAGCTGCCGCATGGTTGAAGATGCACAATGGCTGCTTGGTATTGACAGATGCTAGCTCTACATTCGGTGCCGCTAAGACTGGTGGTGATGGAGCATTGGTATTCAACGCATATTCTAAGACTGAAGATGATGATATGGTAACATCTAACGATAACATCAACAATGTTGAAGGTGTATCTGTAGTAGCTGGTAACGGTACTGTAACT
>UMHL01041496.1_pt1 | contig 21043 bp, 21 predicted proteins | sample 1965551 | NCBI WGS metagenome assembly UMHL01 (sample SAMEA4836100, study PRJEB28245) | human gut metagenome | biome: gut microbiome; material: fecal sample | place: Denmark | collected 2008 | reverse complement strand
GTAGATATATTCAAGGATATTAGCCGTAATACTTCTATAAGTGTTGGGATAGAAATAAATTTCCTATTTGGGGAATGGGCGCAAATAGCACGGGAAATGGAGATATTAAGCAAATCCCCTATCACTGAATCGGGCAAATGGCCACTTCTTGCTCTTTTTACCCCATTTGAAGAAGATAAAGGCGATCCCGATCTATATTGTAAAGCAAATATTGACCTGATGATAGCTACTCGCACGTTATCTGATTATACCAATGATCAGAGGCTTGCTATTTCTTACAAAGAAATCCTACATCCTGTTTACGAACATTTTATTTTAGAATTAGCCAAAGACCAAAGGTTTGATTTTGGATCTAAAAATGTCGTGCCGCACCGGTATGTGGATAATATGAGGTATGGCAGTCGAGGGGTTTATGGTTCTGACGGGAAAAAGCCTTTTGCGGATTTGTTTGACGGAATAGATATATTGGATTTGGAGATAAAAGTAAAGAAACCTAATTGTAGATAAAAATGAAAAAGTACAGAGATTGCGGAAGCGAGATATTTAATACGGGATCAAGCAAATGTCCGTTTGTTCCGGATTATGTAAAAGTGATCATTCTGACACCGGAAGATATGGTGATAAAAGATGATGAACTGGAAGAAAAAATAGAAGAAATGATTCATGCGAACCGTCCGGGACGTATCTATCCTATAGGACCTATCGCGGAGTATGCACCAAGTGGGGGTGAGGCCCAAACGTCTAAACAAGGATATGGTCCTTCTCAAATTACTTCTTACTCGGAGCTTGTTGAAGCCTGGACGCTTGAAAATTATGATGAAGGACTGTTGGCGAATTTAATGAAGCTTAAAAACGAAAGAATGAGAGCTTTATTTGTGGATAAAAATAACGTTGTTTATGGTCAGTATGACACAGATACTACTATTAAAGGCTATCTGATGTCTTCTATTTATCCTTCATCAGTACAACGATTTAAAACGAGTGGAGATAATGCATCTATGGCGGTTAGCCTGGTGTATGATGATGTAGAAAAGGCTTGGATGGAAACCAAATCTCTTCAGGGGGAAACGGATTTGGTTGAAAAAGCCAAAGGGCTAGTGTGGGTAGATGTCGTAAAAGTAGGTAATAGTGGATCTAATTATAAGGTAGTTGAACATTATGGCAAATATGATTTGACGACAGCCTATGGGACTTTGCTTGGAAAGACAGAAGGTGTGTGGGGGGGTAGTGTTAGTGCTGCCCAATACAATTCTGCGGATGGCACATTGAGCCTGACTAGCGATAGTACACCGACATTATTGAGTCCAGAGCAGTTGCTTACTGCTGGTATTAAAGGTATTGAGCAATGGAAGTCGTAATGAATGGGGTTTCTTTTAATCGGGATTTATGTTCTAAAATGACAAAAAAACAATTTTTGGAAGCCCACGAAAAATCTTGTTTTTTAGATCGTAATATCGAAAATAGAAGAAAGATCCTAACGGATGTTTATAGCATTATAAAAGGTAAATCAGTTACAAACGAGGGGCTTTATTAGGTCCCTCTGTGTTTTAATATGGGTACTATAGCGGGAGTTTCAAATGCCGTAAGGATGTTAAAAAATAATTTCATGCCAGAGGTTGCAAATAGCCTTCGTGAAAGTGAGGATCTGATTCATGATTTGATTACCGACCAACTGATGGCCGGACTTGATGAAAATGGAAAACAGATAAGACCTACATATCTTCAAGACCCTTACTTCCGGGAAACGACAAAGACGGAAAAAGCAGCAAGAAAAAAAGCTATGTGGTGGAGAGATATGAAAGAGCGTATCACACCACCTGAAACGTCCAATCTTTTAAAATTCCCTCCCCGAAATAGAAATACGCCTAACCTTATAATAACAGGAGAGTATCATAGAAGTATTACCCCTGTTGTTGTGGATGGGAAAGACGGAGGAAAGATTATAACCAGATCTATAGGTTTTTATGCTGGGGATAATGCGCTTGAAGAAAAATATGGTCCATCGCATTTAGGATTGACGAGAAAAGCAAAAAAGTATTTGCTGGATAATCGTATAAAACCAGCGATTGAAAGTTTACTAAAAAAATATGGATTCAAATGAATGCGAAAGCACCTTGTAACTGTTCGTCTCAAAATAAGGCTATGGCCAACCGAGAAAATATGAGAAGATTGGCAAGTAAAGCCGCCAGAATGGATCAGCGTATTTATGTTATTATTCGTAAACATGACGATACGTACACTTTCGAACCAATTGACGCAATTGGAACTAACGGAGATATAATAGAATATGTACATTATTTATAACGATCAAAATGGAACTTAATGATTTAACTTTTTCACTTCAGAATGGGGTTTATAAAACTTCTTTTCAGCCAACAGGTGATTTTAGAATACATATTAAACGACAAGCGTCTGGTCGGTTGTCGTTCTTTGAAACAATAACAGGATCAGATCCTGTTGCTTTTGGAGTTATAAATTGGACTCTTCCTAACTTTGAGGCAAAAGTACCCGATGTGACTCCGGGGATGACCATTGTTATTGAAAGCGAGACTCCTGTTACAAAATGCCAATACACTTATGAATGATCTTGCGTTGAAAACATTAGAGCCAAGAGAACTGAGGCTAAATACAATTAGTCTTCGGGGGTTCTATGGTAAAAAGCTACGGAAGGGTTCCGGTGGCGGTTCCGGCGACGGTTTCCCGCAACTTCCGGGCGATGTTACGCGTTGGCATTTCGGCGGCCTGACGAACGAGATGATGGCGGCTATGGACGATCCGAGGATCGAGGATGCGGACCATAAAGGTCGGTTCTTATCCTTCAAGAATTTCGCTTGGAAGGAGGGTTCGGGTATTAGTGATGTTTATCCCGGTGCACTCGTCTTTGACGGAGTAGACGATTACGGTGTCTGTGAGAACTTCCCTATTCTGACTAAAGAAAAGGGTTATACGGTTGTGGCGTTGAGACAGTGGATTACAAGGGGTGAAATAGCCCAAGGATTAGTATCTAATGTAAAGAATTGGCTCAAGGATGGTGCCTTCTTGTTAGAATATAGAAATATACAAGCCGATCATCTTAATAAGCCTATATCTTTTGGAGCAATAGGGAGTGAAAATGATTTACCACACATCCTTACTTATCAGACATCTAAAAGTTATAATGGTGTTTCGATTACAACTGGTAATTTTGAAGGAACAGATGTGCTACATGTTGGGAAATTAGCTCCAACTAATGTAGGAACTTGTATTAACGCTGCCATTTGGGAACTTGTATTTCTCGATCACGATGCCACCGAAGAAGAACTGACCAAGATCAAAGACTACTTCGTTAAAACCTATCCCTGGCTCTTCCCCGACCAGGCATGGACAGTCACCGGCAAAACCAACGAGGACGAAGATCGTGCTACTATTGCCAACATTACGGGCAATGGTAATGATCTTATACTGTCGAATTTTGGGTTTGCAGAAGGGAGTGGGTATGGGTTGTATGCTCAAAATTACATTTCATACGCCATTACTAACAGAGCTGTTTATACAAAAACCAATTCATCGATTCACGTTACAAAGTCTATAACAGCAGGGGTTAATTTCACAGAATATGCGAGAGATGTAACCATTCTATCGTACAGAATAAAAGTTACTGGTATACAGTCTGGTCAAGAGATGATTTATAGAGGGAGTAATAATACTTTTTTAACGAATATTCCATCAGACGGAATTTATGTTCTTCCTGCTGTAGAAAATGGATCTAATTTAGGATTTCAATTTGTTTCGTATACGGGTGATTGTGATATCACTATAGAGCAAATTCCCGAATACGAAGGATACCTCATTACTGATGGGGTGGATGATAAAGTTCAGAGCTCTAGTTTTACAATGAACGAAGATTGGACGATTGTTGGAGATTGGGAATTGTTATCAAATGTTCAGATCAATTGTGGCATTGTAAAATCTCAAAATGTTTATCTGTATAACACTGCTAATGGATTGCTTATATCTATTAATAATCCACGTAGTTTACAAAGTTTTGGAACTAAATCATTGCATGCTATTTGCTCAGATGGTAGATTATATGATCGAAATTGGGTTGAGTATGAATATACCGTAGATCAAAATTTTAAGATCGTTAAATCAAGTTTGAATATAGGATTTAACTTAAATAATTATACCCAAATAGCTTTTAAGAACTTAGGCATCTACAACGATCAACTCCTCTCCAAAGACGACTGTATCAAAGCATATAACTATTTACAAACTTTAAAAGCAAAATAATATGAAATACGCAATAGTAGATTTATTATGGGCAAAATCACATGGTATTGAAATACTGCCCGAAATGAGAACAAGTATAGATCAGAGTAAAGTTATTTTACATGAAGAAACGTTAGTACCTTTTGAAGATGAATCATTTCCAAGAATTTAGGTATCTATGATAATCAGATCCTCTCCAAAGACGAATGTATCAAAGCATACAACTACCTCCAAACCCTAAAAGCAAAGTAACATTAAAAATTTAATAATAATCGAATTATGACAGCCGAGAAGTTTAAATCTATTTGTGAAGAGAAAGGAATAATTTGGAATGATCTTGTCCGTATTAGGGTTATCAGACCAAAGAAATTTTTCGGATTCTTTAGGCAATTAACAGGTATAACAATCGAAGGTGCGTTCAATGGCAGTTCTGCTTGTGTTGAAATAATGGCTGACGATGATAATGGCGTTCCAATAATGCACTATATTGATTACGAAGACATTATAGGATTTGAATTAATTAAAAATTAATTGGGATAGATGATACAGAATATAATTAGCAAAATCGGAGCAGACAAGCTGCTGCACATCTCAGTGAGCATGATTCTTACGCTTGAACTTAGCCGCTTTCTCCCATGTTGGCAAGCTGCATTGATAGTGCTGTCAATCGGGGTTGCCAAAGAAGTTTATGACAAGGTGAGCGGTAAAGGAACGGCTGAATGGAAGGATATCATTGCTGATTGTATTGGAATAGGATTAGGAAGTATATAATCAAAATAAAATAATTAATTGAATATGAAATACGCAATTGTAGACATCGTGTGGTGCAAGTCCCACGGAATAGAAGTCCTGCCGGAAATGAGGATAAGTACGGATCAAAGCAAGGTAATCTTGCATGAGGAATACCTTGCACCCTTCGATGATGAAGATTTTCCTCGCTATAGTTTTAGCGATCCGTCTTTTGTCGAACTACTGAATAGTGAAGAATGGACTTATCCAGAAGGAGAACAACCCGTAATCAATAGGCAGTTCAGCAGATTATTGGCTTTGGACGAACTGGATAAAGAAGCTACAGAAGAGATAAATACATATGACCTTTCCCCGTCGGAAGCCTTACAGGTCAAAGATCGATACCCCGAATGGGAAACCGGAATAAACGTCAAAACCGGTGAACGATACCGAGTTGAAGATGTCCTTTGGGAATGTGTTAAAGACCATCTCACACAAGATAACTGGAAGCCTAGCACAGCTACCCTAAGCCTGTGGAAAATAGTAGACGCGGAAGAACATTCCGGCACGATAGAAGATCCTATTCCATATAAGCAAAATATGGCACTTGAATTTAACAAGTACTACACGCAGGACGGAGTATTGTACCTCTGCATACAGGCTATGACACCGGGACCGTACGATTTAAAGGATGTGCCGGCGCATGCGCAGCCGATAAAGCAGTAATGGGGTTTAAATAACTCATAGATTGATTTGGCTATTCCGTGCAATTTGGCTATGTTTGTAACAGCATAACAAAAGATTTAGAGCCTAAGAGCCATACCCGGTAAGAGTCATATCCTGCGGGGTATGGCTCTTTTTGTTTAATTTAAAATGAAAAAGAGATGAAGACAAATCAGATTATGACTCGCACAATGGGTGATTTCAAAGTTATCCAAAGAACCTGTGATGGAAAATTCGACTGCACAAGTTTATTATCTCAGTGGAATAGTTCAAATAGAAACAACACTAAAAAGATAAGTGATTATCTTAGATTAAAAGAAACAAAAGACTTTGTCAAAGCCCTTATGGAAGAGCCTGAATTTAAAGACGGGAATTCCCACCTTTTAGAAAGCACTGATTATAAAGATTTTCCCAAATCCATCGTTGCCGTAACAAGGGGTAAAAATGGAGGGACATATATGACACCTCTTATGTTTTTAGATTTTGCAATGTGGCTAAATCCCGCATTCAAGGTCAAAGTACTAAAATTCGTTCAAGACGAAATGATCCGATACCGTAATGACGCAGGAGATGCCTATAAAGAGCTTTCATCCGCAGTTATGAAAATCGTTCCGAGTCACTTCATGCCTAAAGCGATGCAAAAAATTGGCGAGGCATTGAACTGGATCATTTTTAACTCCCACGAAAAGATGTTACGGAATAAGCATGGAGATGAAGCAAGGTTGCGTGAGTTATGGCAATTAGAAAAGAAAATTGCTGGCTTGATAGAAGAAGGATTTATATCAACCTATGAACAGTTGATATCATATCTAAGAAAGCTGTATCGTAAAAACTGGGAGCCAAAAGTACTAACGGTATAAAACATTTTTTGATAAGTCTTCATATAGATCATGCTGGTCTGTGAAGATAGGCATGAATATTTTTTAACTTGAATTTTGATATGGCAAAGTTATACACGAAATGCGATGAGATACCTCTCTGTAGGTTCATAGAGGCATACAATGGGAACTTGAAAGCGTTGATAATTTCCGGGAGGTCTTCGGACAAAGAGTTGCGTTTGATTTTCAGTAGAATCATGGATGAATATAACCAAATTATAGAAAATAAAAATCTACAATTCGCAGTTTCTAAACGTTCTTTGATCATAAATTATTATACTAAAATATCCATTATATCAGCTATATTAAATTTTATAAAACTAGGTGAAATAGATAAGATCTCCGATTTGCTCACTATTGTTGACATAAAAAATGTGAATATTGAAACAGTTGCGGATGCGGAGAAATTGATAAATAAAATAGAATCCTCATTGGCTTATATTCGGTTAAGATTGAAAATGACTCAAGAGCAGCTTGATAGTACCAGTCAAATCAATAGAAAAGTAGATTTTACTAAAGAGCGAATGATTTTATCGGCTCATTTCAAAATGCGGATAGATGACAAGACATATACTGCGTCAGAATATGCAAACCTTATTAGATTAATGTTGAACGAAATAGAGGAGGTTAAAAAATATGGCAAATGAAACAAAAATAACGACAATCGTTGGAAAAGAGGCTTTTAGACAGCTTGAAAAACTCGATGATTTAATAGGGAAGGCAAACGATTCGTATTTGATTGCGGCAAGAAATATGGCTAAGGGGTTGTCTTTTGAGCCTAAAAACATGTCCGAGTTGATTGAAAAGAATAATCAGTACATGGCTTCCCTAAAAGAGATACAGAAAGCTGAAACTGAAATTAATCGATTACGTCAAGAGAAGAACAAGGTAATACAGGAAGGGGTTAACGAAGTAATGGCCCAGATCAAAGCCGATCAAGAGGCGGCACGTATAGCTAAGGAAAAAGCCAAATTGGAAAAAGAGCAGTCGAAAGTATCAAGAGAACTTGCTGCTACAGAAAAGATTAGAAAGAAAACTTCAGAAGATCTAAGTAGGGCTAAACTGGCTGAAGAACGAGCAACAATGGCAGCATCTAAGGCGGATAAATTACATGCTCAAAATGTGCAGTTGACTTCTGATCAGGTTGAAAACCTAATTTTAAAACTTGACACAGCAAATCTTTCTTACAAAGAGCAAGCTCGCATATTAAGTCAATTGAAGGCTTATTCCAGAACTCAAGTTGGTGGTATAGATGCAGTTAACCCCAAAGTGCTTGAGAATATCCAGAAATTGGATAAACTATTGAAAGAGCAAGATGCTAAAATGGGGGTATATGGCCGAAATGTAGGTAACTATGCTTCTCATTGGGATGGATTAGGAAATGCAATCAACCAGTTAAGTCGAGAAATGCCTGCATTTGCAGTATCTATGCAGACAGGATTGCTTGCGATCAGCAATAACTTGCCTATTCTAGCTGATGAAATAGCCAGGATACGACGTGAGAATGTCGAATTAACAAAAAGCGGTCAAAAAGCAGTGCCGGTATGGAGGCAGGTCGCTGGGAGTTTGGTTTCATGGCAAACATTGTTGTCTGTAGGTGTTACGCTGCTGACTGTATATGGAGATAAAATATTTGATTTTGCTGCTAATCTATTTAAAAGCAAGGATGCTTCAAAGGCTGCATCTGATGCATTGGAAGACCTTAATTCAACAAGTGGTAAGTTTTTCGATGAGTTGAAAAATTCAGCATCCACCTATGGACAGAATGTTGTTTCCATTAAGAAGCTACAGGATGAATGGAATAGTCTGGGAGATAATCTTGATAAGAAGAAGCAATTTATCATTGACAATGAGTCTGAGTTTAAAAAATTGGATGTTTCTATTTCTAATGTGAATGAGGCAGAGAATTTTTTAGTTAATAATACTGACGCATTTCTGAAGGCGCTTGAGCAAAGAGCGAAATATACAGCTGCATCAAAATTAGCAGCAGAGAAATATGCAGAAGCGTTAGAATTAGAAGCAGAAGCAGAGATAAGAAAAAATAATCCTACCTGGTTGGATAAGCTCAATACGACCAATCCTAATAAAACGATTATTGCAACAGCATCATCCATGTCTGCATTAAATGGACAATTGGTTCTTTATAATGACTCAACAATAACAGCAAAGGATAATGCAGAAAAAGCGGCAGAAGGAATAAGAGGGCAAGCTAAGGCGGCAAAAACGGCGGCTTCCATCTATATAAATGCGATGTCAGAAGCGCTAAAAGAAGAAAATAAAACACTTGAAGATGCCGGTATTGACAAATACTCGGATAAAGAAAAGGCAAAACGTGAGGAAGAACGAGCAAAACGTGAAGCTGAACGAAGAATGAAACTCGAAATGGAAGCCGAACGGACAATCCAGGAAGCCCGTATAAAATTAATGGATGAAGGCTATAAAAAAGAAGTTGCGACTCGTAATGCCCAATATCAAAAGAAAATAGATGATGTAAAGACAAAAGGAGTCCGTGTCAATGAGCAGATTGCCGCAATAGAGGCCATGAGAGACAAAGAATTGTCCGATTTTAGGGAAGAATACGAGGCCAAACGTGCAATGATTGATGCGCATAATCGAATTTCCTATGCTAAAAAGGGTAGTTTGCAAGAGCTTGATGCACGGCTGGACATTCTTGAACTCCAAAAAGAGGCGGAATTGAAAGAGGCAAAAAAGACAGAAGCAAGCAAATTGGCGATAGAGAATAAGTACTTAAAACTTATAGAAGATGCTTATATGGAATTTGGTAAAGTACAACTCTCCCGTCAGCAATCTCAAAACGAGTTAGAATTGTCAGATCAGCAGATTTTCTTGAACAAAGAATTATCTATGCTTGAACAGCAATATTCTAAAGGAATAATCAAGAAAGAAGCCTACGAAAAGAAGAAAGCAGATTTGCAATATCAATATGCAGTTCAAGCCCTGCAACAGGAAATTGATCTGCTAGAGAAGAGTTTGTACCTGTTTTCTGGAGACGAACGCTTGGAAATGGAGAAAAAAATAGCCCAATTAAGGGTCCAGCTATCAAAAGAAACCACTGATAAAATAAATGCAGATGCAGAAAAAGAACTAAAAGAAAGGCAAAAGGTAGAGGAAGCAAAAAAGAAGTTGATTCAAGAAGCTGTAAATGCCATAGCAGAAATAGGATCTTCTATGTTTGACCGTAGAATACAAGAAATAGAAGCTGAGATTGACGCTAATCAAGAGGCTTATGATAAGAAGGTTGAAGAAATTGATGCTTTGGCCGAAAAAGATGTTATTACAAAAGAGGAAGCAGAAGCCCGTAAGCGCGTAGCAGAGGAACAATCGTCTGCAAGAAACGCCGAACTTGAAAAGAAAAAGGCTGATTTGCAAACAAGACAGGCACGATTTCAGAAAACAATAGATATTGCTCAAACTATAGCATCCACTGCGCAAGCTATAATGACCGTATATAAACAACTTGGAATATTTGCAGGCCCTATGGCTGCGCTTGTTGCTGCAACGGGTGCTATTCAGCTTGCTACCATTATAGCCCAGCCTATCCCCAAATATGCAAAGGGTACTGATTATCATCCCGGAGGTTTGGCTATTGTTGGTGATGCCGGTAAACATGAAGCTGTTATATCTGGAGGTAAAGCGTACATTACTCCTGACACGCCGACATTGATGCCTATACCTAAAGGGGCAGAAGTTTTGCCAGACATTAACGATCCTGAGTTTTATTCCCGTTTTATGGATAACAGTTATTGGTTGACTCATAACAAAGCCGGGGAACGGGTGCAGATAGTGAACCACTTTAATGCAGAAGGCATTATTCAAGCAAGCAATAAGACGAACAACGACCTAAAAAAAGAGATTCGTTCTTTGGGCAGGATCATATCTAAAGGGCAACGTAGAACAGAATACAACTCGTATAAAAACTCAAAATTGAATTGATATGATACGTGTACAGTTATTAATAGGCGGAAAGAAATACGAAGCCACCAACGATTTAGTTAATTGGGAAGATGTTGAAATATCGATAAAGAGAAAAGACTTTGGGGGTGTATATAGGACGTTTGGCGATTCATTTGAGTTTGCCGGTGATTCTTATATGCTCTTGGAGAACGAGTTCTTGACAAACTATCTGAATGCTTCTGCTGTGATAGTCATTGGGGTATTGAATAATTCTTGGACATATAATGAGAAGATCCGGTGTAATCTTGATTTTTCTTCATACCAAAATAATGGCAACACTATATCCATAAAGGCTATAGATAACAGTGCGGAGGCTATAATCAATGCTAACAAGTCACAGGTGTATGATATCCCTGTTTCAAGTCTCAAATCGGATGAGCTGTATTATGATCGCATGGAGCTGAACAACAAAGCGGATTTTGTTGTGATACCGACCGAAGAACAGACTGATGAAGGTATTTATAAAATAAGTTTGCCTTCCAATTTTATCTTAGGAGAATATAATTTTCCGGTTGGATATACTACAACTAATTTTCCCGTTAAAAACAAAATTGATGTTGGGGACGTTAATATAACAGCTCCAGACAATGCTAATTTTTATTCTGGGTATATGATTAAGGCGTTAACTCGCATAAGCATACAATATCGAATGAGTTTTGATGTATATGCTACAATAACAAATGGGAATGCAAGTAAATTGCGATTGGAAATTGCCAAATATGCAAGGGTGAAAGACGGAGATAAACCTACACCTGTAATAATAGATTCTATATCCATACCTTTTAAGAGTAAAATCAGCATAGATAAGGCATATGATGTTGACTTAAAGGAGGGGGATAGAATTATAATGTGGATAGGTCAGGGTGATAGTTATGCCCTTTGGGAGGGAGATGTTATAATGACGGTTTCGAATGTAAAAGAAATTAGCGTATCTTATAAAGGTAGAAACAAACCTGTTAATTTTGATGTTTTCACCCCTAATAAATTACTCACCTCCATACTGTCCAATATGGGCCTTACCGATATGACCGGAGAAGTAAAGGAAGGTGATATTACGATACCATATATGATAGCAGCGGAAAGCATCAGAGATATCAAGAATGCAAAAGTCCATACCTCTTTCAGTAAATTTTCAGAATGGGCAAAAGCATGTCTTGGATATTACTACAAGATAGAAGGCAAGAAGGTTATATTTTGTCATTTGACTGAATTATATGATCCAGAGACGGTGAAAGAACTTGAGCATGTGAACGGGCTTGATATCTCAATTGACAACTCCTTGATATGCTCCGGGGTAGATGTGGGCTATGAGAAGAAAGATTATGATGAAATAAACGGTCGTGACGAATTTCATGTAAAGAACAGCTTTTCGACCGGTATTTCAATCAACGATAACATATACAAACTTATTAGCCCTTATCGTGCTGATTGTTATGGAATAGAGTTCTTGGCGCAAAAAAGAGATGAAGAAACAAAGGATGATAGTTCGGATAATGATTTGTTTTTTGTTGATGCTGTTTCTGTTTTGGATCCTTCTACATCTTCGATAAAGTTAAAATTAAACAGGCAAGGAGATCGGCCTTCCGGAGTATTATTTCCTTCTTCGGTATTTAATATTGCATATTCTCCAAGAAGGATGTTGCTTGCAAATAAGGATATATTATCATCTTGTACAAGCAGATTTGAGTTTACTGCTTCTGAAGGGAATGCTGATGCGGTTTTATGGAGGGAAAGTGAAAAGTCCCCCGTTGTATTAGACAGTCGTTATTTTAGAGTTGAAACGCTTAAAGTTGAAACGATAGGGCTGTCGCCATTTCCTGTTTTATATGATGGTCTTATATCTTTTGATTATAACAGCAGAAAATATACCGGTTATGTTTCCGATATAACAGAGTTTCTTGGTAAGAGACAGACAACGGAATATACTTTGATATGTAAAAATATCGATTAATGTTGTCTTTATTCTGAATAATTGCTACATTTGCAAGCATAGAGCCTAAGAGCCGTATACGTAGTTAACGCTGCGTATACGGCTCTTTTTGTTTGTATAAGCGTATGATAAAAATAAGCAGTGTATCTCCTTTGATATTTGACGTTGAAAGTACAGGCTTTGAACATTCGATCGATTATGTTCAGAAGTTTGAAAGGGAAGATATACCTATCCTTATACAGATCGTAGATGTTCCAAACAAGACATTTACCATGTTACTTGTTGATTTATATAATGGGACTTCATATCAAATATCTCCACAAAAATACGAGATTAACGATTACAACACGTTGTACGAATTTACGATAAGTCCTTCAAATGATGGAACCTATCAAGTTCGAATAACAAATGAGGCTGAAGAGGCATCAGTTAGTTTGCCCTTCTGTGTACATAGTTCATCGTATACTCCATTTACAATGCAAATAGAATATACAAATGCAAATAATCAACAAGCATTTGGGGCTGTATTTGATGTATCAGGGAATAAACGTGTATTTAAAACACGTGTAGAAGGAGGGTTTAAATCTGATAGCCGGCAATTAGCTGTTGAAAGCGAACAATTCAGAACTCAAAAGCAAGAACCTATTAATCTATATTCTGTCCCTTATGAAAAAAGGACACTTACGATTGGTGATAATGAAGGTGTCCCTTTTGAAATGGCCCGGCTTTTAAACAATATCTTCTGCTTGTCTTCTGTGAAAATTGATGGAGTGTCTTATGCCAGAAGTGAATCAAGCGTACCGGAACAACAGGTTATTGCCGAGAGATATCCACAGTTCAATTATACTTTAACGGTGGAATGCTCCGAAAATGTTTCTTACAATGGTTTTACCGAATATCCAGATGGATCTGGTATTGTTGGAGAAGTCAGTTTAAACGTTTCTAATGCTAAAGACGGTCAAGTTTTAGTCTTTGACGGAAACGAAGGAAGTTTTGTTAACCAATCACATCTTGATTCGCTATGAGTATAAAAAAGTTAACAAAACGAATATGGTACGGGTCAGATACTACGGTAGACAGTGAAGGGAAAACTGTTGCTGCTGCTCCCCCTATTGCCACCAATGACGGTTCTGAGGATTGGGATTTGAATGGTCTTGTAAGAGGTGAATTATATCTCAATGATAATAAAGATGATCCTGCTTTGTTTTGTTTGGGTAGTGATAATTTACCCAAGCGAATAGGAGGTGGTACGGCTTCAGGAGGTGGAGGAATTGTAAATGTAGATGTAGACGTAAAAGAAGGAAGAGGTATTGATGTAAAAAAAGATTTGATTGGCGAAACTGTTATTTTCACGGTTTCGCATGAAAATACATCTTCAGCAGTTTCAACATCTAATTTTGACGATTTATTTGTCCAAAATATCGGTGTTGATGATTTTGGACATGTAACATCTGTAGAAAGTGCAAGGCTGGCGACTTATCTTGATGAGCGATATCTTCGCAAAGATATCGACGATACCGCCCACGGGAATATACTTTTTGACAAGAAGATCGGCTCTTCCATTTTCATAGATGGCTGGGAAGGTAAAGGCTGGGAGATCCAGAGTACGGGCGCCGCCATATTGGATTCGCTTCGTGTGCGGAGTGATATCTATGTGGGGGGCAATACCGGATCGCCAACTTTTGCATCCGGTTTTACCGGTTGGGGATGGCAGATAGACACACCGACGGCCACCGGGGAGATGGACAACCTCTTTATTCGAAAGACATTCACTGCTTACGAGATTGTTTATTCCCAGATTTACGGTTTAGGAGGTAGCCAGATTGTTTCTGACATCAACAAAATAGCCAGAGTAGAAGTGATGTCTGACCGTTATCGCTGTTATATGGACGATATGGATGGTCTTATGCTTATGAACCTGCGTAAGGGTGACGGTGTCAGAATACAGACACGGACGGGAACGACCAGTATCAAGTATCTTTTCGGACGTTGTATCGGTGTAGACAGTGACTATTTTGATATAGCTATTCCTCTGATAGAAGGGACAGGGCAACCGGAAGCCGGAGATTTTGCCCTTCGTTGGGGTAACAATGAAGATACGGACCGGCAGGGATTAATATATCTAACAACGGCCGATAGCGGTGCGCCATTTATCGATGTGTACGATGGTATTACTGATGCCAGCACCGAAGGCAAGTTGAAAGCCCGTATTGGACACCTGACAGGAATCAGGACACAGAGAGGCGATCAGTTGTCTGGTTATGGGGCTTATTTGAACGGGATATACGTTGAAAACTCGACATTCATTCTTCAAAACGGAGATACCATTGAGCAGACTTTTATTGCCATGAACGGCAAGTTTGAAAGCCTTATTGATAGTATCCGTAACGACATATCCGCAGAAGGTGGTAACATCCTTGTAAACTCTTCTTTCAGCCAGAATACAAACTATTGGACAGCCGCAAATAACGTTCATTTTATCAATGTAGGTGGAGAATATCTTTGGCTGGATGGTAGCTTCTATGTAGAAAAGGATCAAGTTGCCGATATTTATAATGACAACGGTCAAAACGTTCTGCGAATAAGGAACACGTATATCCTTCAGCAGAATGCTATAATGAATATCCCGGATCACACGGAAGAAGAGGAAAAGACGTATTCTTTCTCTTTGTTCTATAAGGTGCTCCGTCCCGGTTCTTGCGGTTTCGGTATTCCAGGAACTGAGTTGTATCATGAAGAGCAGCTATCGGAAAGCGACAGCTATCAAAAGCTGTCTAAGGTCGGGAAATGGAACGGGAAAGGTGATTTTGAACTGAGGTTCACTGGTGAGATACTTATTTATGGTGTAGGGCTGTTTTCTGATGAGATTGCGGATGCTATTGTACATCTACAAACTCAAATCACACAAAACGAAGAAGAAATTAAGTTACGTGCAACTAAAGATTATGTTGATGCCGAGACCGGTAAAATTTATACTAAATATGATACCTCTTTATCTTTAAAGGCAGATAAAGCAGAACTTACTTCGTTTAAGGAAGAATATGACGAATTCCAGCAAGTTGTACGAAGGGATTACGCTACTCAGTCCTGGACAAGTAGTAAAATACAAACCGAGGTGGGATCTTATGTTGATGGAGCTTTAGTTGGATATGCTACAACAAGTTGGACAAGTAGCCAGATATCATCTTCTGTAAAAGGACTTGCAAGTGAGAGTTTTGTTAATCAAACGGCTGAGGGTTTAAATATCAATATAAATAATTTAGGGAATAGAGTTGATAGTGTTGAAGGTGAATTAGATTCCGTGACAGATATAACCGGTGCATTTTATTCTTTTGGATCAAACAAAATGAGGTTAAATAGGCGTATAGAAATGGGATCTGGTTCTAATTCATCTTTTGTCTGTTTAGCGGGTATGTCTCCTGATATTACAGGTCCTGCATTTTGGGCGGGGAGCTCATGGGAAGATAGAGCAAATTCTGCTATACGTTTGGGGCATGATGGTGCGGGATGGTTAGCTAAGAAGAATATTTTTTGGGATATAAATGGGAATACCCAAATAACAGGTTCTTTGCAAACAAGTTCAGACGGGAAGAGAGTGACAATAAATCCTTCTAATTCTGATAGACTTATATCTTTTTACAATAATACGACTCTTGTTGGGAATTTAGGTATTGATACAGAAAATAATTATGCCTATCTAAAACTTGGTCCTAATTCAGCGTATAATATAAGATTGTCAACAGCCGGTCTTTTTTGGAATTCTCCCACAAACGACTTGGTATTTAATCTATATCAATATGGTGGGGTTGTACATATGAATGCGGCTTGGCCCACAGATCCGAATTCTTTAGAAATAAAATTCAGGAGAGGGGAAATTTATGTGGATTCAAATAATTATCTAAGAATTAGTCCTTTATAGTAAAATAATTAAAAAAAAGAATTATGAAAGTAAATTTTCACATTAATTTAAAAGAGTTTGACGGAACAGATGCAGTAGAAGAAAAAAAAGTAATGCAGGACGGACGAGTTGTTACGGTAAAAAGCCCTGTAATTATAAATGATCTTGTAGGAAAGGCATTGTATAACGGAGGTGGGCTTGAACGTGCAGGGAAAGCAGATACCGATAACGACTATAGATTCAAGGCCTATAAACTTTGTCAAAAAATAATTGCTTCTACGGGTGAAATTGATTTATCTCCAGAAGAACTGGTTATGGTCAAACAGGCTGCTACAATTTATAGTGCCGCCGGAGTATATGCACAGATTGTTGAACTTGTAGATCCTGAAAAGTAATATGGCGACAAAGTTATCTTCTATACAGAGATCCGTGTATAAAAATACAATAGGAGATGTTGATATTCAATATAACATTTCGCAAGAGACGGGAAAAGATGCAACAAATATTACCGGAGTTTTAAAAAAAGGTGAAGTTCGTCTTGGAGAAATAAACATAGCCGTAGATGGTACAATGAACATTTATACCCATTCCGGCTTGAATAACGACGAGAAGAAAAACATCGTATCTACGGTTATTGACGATGTACAACAAATTTATAACGAGTTGAATCAATAATAGATTAACACCTATGGCAGCAGGAGATATCATATTATCAGACGGGACAACGATCACGCCGGAAGACTTGCAGAAGATTGCGGCAGCGGTGGAGGATTTGATTGCGTCTACGGCGAAAGATCCGGGGCAGTACGAAGAGGTAAGTTCACTTACCGGTGTGTCCTCTCTTCCCGCCTTTCAGGTATTGGGTAGCACATATAAGCTTGTACGTGTTGCTCTGTCTGTCTTGAAGGGTGTAGATGGACGTGAAGTATTCTTGCAGGTAAATCAGGATAAAACCTATATCCAATGGCGTTATACGGACGGTAATTGGCAGAATCTTGTCGCTTTGTCCGATCTGAAAGGTACTGCCGGTGATACTCCTGTTTTCCGTACCGGTAGCACAGGCATTGAATGGAAGTACACCAGTGAAGAAGATACAGCTTATCGTGTACTTGTCCCTTACGATGATTTGAAGTTGAAGTTTTCCGATCTAACGCCGGAACAGAAAGACGAGTTGAAATTGCATTTTTCTGATTTGACGGAAGAAGATAAGGCAGAATTGAAGGGTGAAAAGGGTGATATTGGTCCGCAAGGTCTTAGAGGAGAACAAGGGATTCAAGGAGAAACAGGCCCGCAGGGACCTATTGGCGAAACTGGTCCACAAGGCCCTGTTGGGCCTAAAGGCGAGCAGGGAGTAAAAGGCGATAAAGGAGATACGGGAAGTGGTTTTAAGGTACTTGGATATTTTAGCACGCAGGAAGAATTAGAGTCTGGAATAGTTTCCCCACAAGCTGGTGATGCTTATGGCGTTGGTAAAGGTGCTCCGTACGACATTTATATTTATGATGCAATCAATTCCGTGTGGAAAAACAATGGTCCGCTTCAAGGTGCTCAGGGTCCAAAAGGCGACAAAGGTGATACCGGTCCTCAAGGACCTCAAGGTGAAAGAGGTGATATAGGTCCTCAAGGTTTGCAGGGTATTCAAGGCGATCCTGGCCCTCAAGGTCCTACGGGAGAACAGGGCCCGAAAGGCGATAAAGGAGATCGAGGTCCAGAAGGTCCGCAAGGCCCAGCAGGAGAAGATGCGGCTATTACGGTAGATGCTCCAAAAGACGGAAAAACCTACGGGCGTAACAATGGGGCGTGGTCGGAGATAGTGGCGAGCAATCAGTATCTGGATGTTGCAACTTTATTCCCAGAGGAGAATGGTACATTGTCAGATGAAAATTATCAAAAGGTAGTTGATGCAGTAAATAAAGGAATAACAACAGCAAGAATTGAGACTAACCCTGATGGATTTGGCCCGATAACAATTAATAATTCTACTGAAATATATGGTATTACAACAAATATTTTAGCGGTAGACCCCAGTGATCGTTCTATATGGTTGACAATAATAGCCATAATTATTAATAAGAGTGACAAGACCTATACTTTGGTATCTAATCGACAAAGTTTACAAAATACTGGCTCCGGTACAAAATACCTCTCCGACAACGGTGAATACCTCACTCCCCCTACCGCCACCTCCGCCACAGCGGGGTATATGTCGGCGGAGGACAAGAAGAGGGTGGATGATATAGTAAATTTCGGCACAGGGAGTAATGCTGTCACCACTCTTGTGAATATACCGACAAGCAAGAGGTTGGTTAAGGCTACCCTATCCTCCGCTTCAAACCTGTCGATAAATGAGTCTGCAAGGGCATTGAATGTAGGCGAAGAGATATATCTTGATTGTAATCCTACCGCTTCTTTTACGCAGTCCATCCCTACTACTGGCAGTTTTAGATCAATGTCCGGTAGTTCTATTACCACTACTTCCGGCGTGCCTTTCGAGATGTCCATTTTGAAGATCGCTACGAGTGGTGTCATGTATTCAATAACCGTTAAAGAGAAGGATTGATATGTTGAGAAGAAGGACGATAGGAAGTAAGAAGTTAGTATTCTTTCAGAAGCGGTTTTATCCGGCAGGAAATTACACATGGACGGTTCCACCTGGATGTACGGAGGTTGATGTGTTTCTTGTCGGTGGTGGGTGCGGAGGCAATAGAGGATATACAGATACAGGAGGAGCTGGAGGATATACAAAAACCTTTAAAAAAGATACATCCGGATGGAGAGATGGTGATGCTATCCCTGTTATACCGGGTCAGTTAATTTCAATAATAGTTGGCAAAGGAAGTAGTAGAAGTTCTAATAGTACTCCACCTAATGATGGTGGATACTCGCAATTTCTAAACTCGAATTATAGAGCTTATGGAGGGAGTATGTATGGATACGAAAATAGTCCATGGCATTCAGATGGCGGTTCAGGTAGCGGTGGAGGAGGTTCTATAGGAGGTAATGGCGGTTCGGATGGTGGTAATGGATCAAACGGCAGCGCTCATGAAGGAGGTATAGGACAAGGTCATACGACTCGAGATTTTGGGGAATCTTCAGGTAAACGGAATGCTGCTGGTGGTGGAGGTGGTGGTGGTGAAATATATGGAAAAGCAGGAGTATCTGACTATACAGAAGGTAAAGGAAGTGGAGTAAATGGTGGCGGTGGTTATGGTGGTGGTGGTGGATCAGAAGGTGACGGCGGTGATGGCACTGTCCTGATCCGATACTGGGCTTACGAAGAATAAAAACAAATATAAGTGATATGAGTAAATATATATACATACAAAAAGACGCAGCAAACATATATGTCACAATGCCGGAAAAGCTCGATACAGCAAACAACGATATCGGCACAACATGGGAAGATTATGTTGCAGGAAAGTACGTTTTGCTGACAGAAGAACAGATTGCCTTTAAAGAGGCAAACGAAGGTGCATCCGTAGAAGAAGTGTTCAATATGCAATTGACGCCTATTCCCGAACCGACACCGGAAGAAAAACTTCAAGCCGCAAAAGACTTGAAACGTCAGGAAGTCTACAACACCGACTACCGGCACTATTACATAGAGGACAACGATGTGTATACATACGACCGTTTGTCTCTAAAAGACCAGTGTGCTCGAAAAGATACGGTTGAAGTAAACGGGAAATCGTATAAATCATCTCTGTTATTGGAAGCTATCAATGAGATGGCAGACTATAATGATATCTGTATAGGTCTATCAGAAAAGTTACTCTCTGATATTGAAGCTGCCGAGACAGTGGAAGATGTAGAAGCGATTGAGGTGACGGGCTACCCCGATGTAATCCATAGAACAACAGCCGAATTACAGGAAGCTGTAAACTACACGGAAACGCACGATTCAGAGAAGCAGTTATCCCGTATCGCCCGTAAATCTGTGTCTGTAATGTCGCTGACAGATGATGAAGCGATTAGTGCCAAATACGCACATGCGGAATGGAAAGAATTTATTAACGGGAAGTTGGATACCGGCAACCGGGTAATTAACGATGACTGGTTATGGAAAGTCCGGCAACCGATAAATCCGGTTCTCGAAATATATCCTCCTTCGGTAGATACGGCTGCTCTTTATGAGCGCATGGACGAAAATCACAAAGGCACGGAATACGATCCCAAACTCTATGCGCCAGGCATGACGCTTGAACAGGAAAAGTATTACACGGAAATGGAAGACGGTGTAAGGAAGAAATATTACTGCTTTTATGGTACGATTAATCCGGTATATGCCCATTTGAAAGAATTGATTAACATAAATGTAAGATTGGTATGATAACTATTTTGACGATTATTTCAATGCTTGTTATTGCGGCCTACACGGCTGCCGTGTGTGTAAAGACTAAGGGTGTACCTTATTCCATAAGTGCAACCTATTACTACCTGGAGCATAAATTGTGGTTTATGGCAACAATGTGGCTGACTGCCGGTTTATTGATGCCTGCAATATTGGAGGTAAGTAAACCAAACACGGAATGGGTTGCATTTCTGTCCTGTGCTGGCATGTTCTTTGTTGGTTCAGCTCCCAATTTCAAAGATGATTATGAGAGCAAGATACATTCTGCTGGAGCAATCATCTGTATTGCCGGATCGCAACTTTGGGTGGCA
>UMHL01035589.1_pt1 | contig 21050 bp, 18 predicted proteins | sample 1965551 | NCBI WGS metagenome assembly UMHL01 (sample SAMEA4836100, study PRJEB28245) | human gut metagenome | biome: gut microbiome; material: fecal sample | place: Denmark | collected 2008 | reverse complement strand
TTGTTATAAGCGGCAGCCCGCGCGGAAAGAGGCAGAGCCGTTCACCCATTGCGATTCTGCCGGAGAGGGTCTTTCCGAGCGGGCTTTTTTGTTTTATTCGTTTACATATAAAAAACGCGCTTTGTAAAATTACAGAGCGCGTTTTTTATGCTTATTTCAGAATTTTTTAATTTATATTTTCCGCTTTTACTCATATTCCGTAATCAGAGTAAGCTCATCGGGCAGATCAAAAATTTTCTCTTTTAAAAATTCCGGGTAAAAATATTCGTTTTTCAAACTTTGAAACGGCAGCCATTCAAATTTATGTGTATGTTTCTTTTCATATAAAGTGAATTGCTCGCCCAAATCCAGAAGATTTGAATCTGAAATATCCATAAGAAAATAGATGCACAATTCATGATAACTGCGTTTGGTAACATCTTCCGTAAAAAATGATTGGTTGATCCAAAGCGGTCTTGCGATTTTCAGTTTTGTATTCAGTTCTTCCCGTACTTCGCGCAGTACGGCATGTTCGGCTGTTTCTTTTAAATTCACCCTTCCGCCGGGTAAATAAAAATACGGTGATCTTTCATCGTGCATGGCAAGTATTTTTTCCGCATGCAGGATCACTGCGCAAACACGGTAATTAAAAACGCCTTCGCTTGTATTGAATGTGATATCCATTTTTTTATCCTTTGCCATGCCGTTTATCCATTGCTTATCTTTACCATGGTTTTATGCCGCAGGTATTTAAAGTTGCCCATTTGCTTAGAAAAACGGATGTTGATTTCTTTGCCGGTTTTCGGAGAAAATCGCCCAAGCGCATCTGTTATATTTGATCTGAACGGCGCGGCTCTTTTTTATATCCGCTGCCACAGCAGCAGATTGTTGTGAAATACCGCGCTGATTTTTCCGCTGTCTTTCAGCCAGGACAGATAAGAACGTACTGTGCTGCCAACCAAAACATACTGCTCAAAATTCATGGTCAGTTTGTATTGCGCAAAAAGCTTTTGCAAAAGGTGCTCAAAGCAGATCGGCTCGGAGCAGAAACATGTTATTCTTTCTGCAATTTCATACACTTTGTCTATATTGTATTGTGCCAGGCAGGAAATTTCGGCGGTTGTCTCGGCATGTGCCGGCACAAACATTTTGGCGGTCAGGTTTTTTACTTTTTCCAGAGTGTTCAAATAGGCGGCAACATCATAGATGAATCCGATTTGATATTTTTCCAGTGTTTCGCGGCTGGACAGGCAATCCGCCAGAAAAACAACGTCATCCGGTGTGCGAAAGCCTACCATATCAAAAAAATGCCCCGGAAGTTCAATGATCTCAAAGCCGTCCGGCAGGTTTTGTTTTGTCAGTTCTTCCGCCGGGCTTTCCTGCGCCATCAAAAATTTGTGCCGCAGATCTTTGCAGGGGTAACCGCCGTATAAGAAAGCGGGTTCTAAAACCGGGTGCCTGGTAAAACTGCACTCGATCCCCGGCGCGTATATTTTGCAGCCCGTTTGCCCTTGCAGATACCGGTTGCCGCCAATATGGTCCGCGTTGGAATGCGTGTTTAAAATCACGGCCAGATTCCAATGCTGCGCATCCAGAATCTGCCGCACCTTTCGCCCGGCGTCTTTATCGTTTCCGCTGTCGATCAGGCAAACCTCCTGATCGTTCAGTTTTACAAGCCCGATCTTGGCGGGGCACTGGATATAGTAACTGATTTCGGAAATTTGGATCAATTCATACATTGCCGTTTTCCCTCGCTTTTCGCATCACGGGTTTATTCTTTTCCGCTCCAGCAATAGGTGCAGAGTTTTTCTTCCCCAATGCCAACGGATTCGATCAGATCGTCCAGCCGGTTGTATCTGAGAGATGTAAAATGCAGTTCTTTGCCGATTTCATCCACCATTTTCTGGTATTTTTCACTGTCCGGATCCGCATACTCCCTAAGCGTTGCGTCATCCGGGTCTTTGCCCTCCAGTTTTTTGATCACGCGCCTTGTGATCAGCTCCATTTCCGATGAAGTGCGGGAGAAATTCAGATATTTGCACCCGAAAAGAAGCGGCGGGCACGCCGGGCGGATGTGCACTTCTTTTGCGCCGCTGGCGTACAGGAATTCCGTTGTCTCCCTAAGCTGTGTGCCGCGAACGATGGAATCGTCTATCAGCAGCAGACTCTTACCCTCGATCAGATCATGGATCGGGATCAGTTTCATCTTAGCGATCAGGTTGCGCTTGCTCTGGTGCGTCGGCATAAAGGATCTGGGCCAGGTCGGCGTGTATTTTACAAACGGGCGTGAAAACGGGAATCCGGATTCATTGGCATAGCCGATGGCATGCGCCGTGCCGGAATCGGGAACACCGGCAACGATATCCGGTTTTACATTATCTCTTCGGGCAAGCAGTTTGCCGCAGTTGTAGCGCATTTTTTCCACGCTGATTCCCTCGTAGGAAGAGGAGGGATAACCGTAATACACCCAAAGGAATGTACAGATCTTCATATCTTTTCCGGGCTTTACAAGCGTTTTAACTCCGTTTGCCGTCATGACTACGATCTCGCCGGGGCCAAGTTCCCTGCAATCCGTGTAGCCCAGATTCAGATAGGCAAAACTCTCAAAACTTGCGCAGTAACCGCTGTCTTTTTTGCCGATCACGATGGGTGTTCTGCCCAGCTTGTCCCTTGCGCAGTAAATGCCTTTCGGGGTCAGGATCAGCATGCTCAGCGATCCGTCAATAATCTCCTGCGCATAGCGGATGCCGTCAATAAAGTTTTCTTTTTGGTTGATGATCGCCGCAACCAGTTCCGTCGGATTGATATCTCCGTTGCTCATTTCAAAAAAGTGCACGTTGGATTTTATGATCTGATCCACGATCTCTGCCGCGTTATTGATCTTGCCCACCGTTGTAACGGCAAAGGTGCCGTGGTGCGAGCGAACAAGAATCGGCTGTGCCTCAAAATCTGAGATGCAGCCAATGCCGAGCGTGCCGTGCATTTCGTTGGATTCTTTGGTGAATTTGGTTCTGAAAGGTGCGTTTTCTATATTATGTATTGCCCTTTCAAATCCACTTTTCTCATCATAAACGGCAAGGCCCGCACGCCTTGTGCCAAGATGGGAATGGTAGTCCACCCCGAAAAACAGATCAAATACGCAGTCCTCTCTGGACGCGGTTGCGAAAAATCCGCCCATATATATCCTCCCTTTTGAAAACAATGAAAATTTTGATGATGCTTGCTAAAAATTTTCTGAAAACATTATAGCAAAAACACGCATAAACATAAATATAAATTTGAAAATTATTTTAATTTTATCTGCAAAGCGGCAATTTATACAAAATCACGGGCATTTTCTTGTTGCTTTTACATATGTTTTTAAATTTGGTTTTGTGATAGAATGAAATTGTAGCATGGCAGGGGAGGGGCTGTTATGAAATATGTTTCCAAAAAGGAAAAGATAAACTATTATGCCGGCCTTTGCGGCCAGAATATGGTCTATTCGCTGATCGGCGGATCGTTTTTTAATTACTTTTTAACGGATATTGCGCTGTTTCCGGCCATTGCGGTCTCCGTTCTGCTGATCGTAATGAAAGTGTGGGACGGCGTTAATGATCCCGTGGTAGGCTCGTATATTGATAAGCATACTTTTAAAAGCGGCGAAAAACTGCGCCCGTTTTTAAAATATACGCCTCTGCCCGTTGGAATCTTCACCGTTTTGATGTTTGTGGTTTTCTCCACAAAAGAAGATCTGCTCTGGCTGCGTGTTTCGTATTTCATCATTATGTATATCTGTTGGGATCTTTGCTATACCTTGCAGGATGTTTCCATTTGGGGCATTACTTCCAGTGTTTCCCCTGATTCACAGGAGCGGGATTCTTTTGTGCAGTGGGCAAGAACGCTCGGTTCCTGCGTTTACGGCGCGCTCAGCGCAGGGATCCCCATGGTGCTTGAAATGATCGCGAATGCCACGGGAGGCAGCATGGCGCTGCTCACTCTTGTGTTCGCCATCATTTTCGGACTCGGCGGCGCAATGCTCAGTTACCGGTGCAGCAGCGCGCAGGAAAGGGTAAAGGTCGTTAAGGCGCAGCAGCAGGCCACGTTAAGGGAAAGTTTTTCTCTTCTTTTTAAAAACAAGATGCTGCTGCTCGTAACCGTGGCAAATCTGCTCGGCTCGCTCGGCTTTGGCGCAAATCTTGTTACGTATTTGTTTAAATATGAAATCCCTGCCGATTTTCTTGGTCAAAACAGTATCATCGGCGCGCTTGGGCTTACTACCATCTATTCCGCCATAACCGGCTTGCCGGGTTTCATCGGTATGTTCTTTGCCGATAAGCTTAAAAAGTGGTGCCATGGTTATGTGAATGCGCTGATCATGATGCAGGCGGCGAATGTGATCGTCCGCGTAATTGCGTATTTCATCGGTTTTGAGGGCAACAATCTTTGGTTTGCCCTTGCGCTGATCGGTTTGGGCTGTATTCCGATGGGTGCCAATTCCATTGCGCAGACTTCTATCTTTTGCGACAGTATTGACTATATGGAATGGAAAACAGGCAAGCGCACGGAGGGCATCACGTTTTCTATGCAAACGATGTTTACCAAGATTTCCAGCGGGATAACCGCCGGTCTTGCCGCGCTTGCGCTGCATCTTTTGGATTATAAGGCGGTAGAGGGCGCTTCGGTGTATGTGGGCACGCAGTCCGCCGCATTTGATCAGTGGATCTGGCCGCTCGTGATCCTTACCCCGGCGATTGCCAGCCTGCTTTATATCGTGCCGCTGCTGTTTATCAGATATACGCCCGCTCAAAGGCAAAAGGTGGAAACAGAGCTTGCCGCCCGCCGTGCCGCGCAGGGAAATGCAAAAACGGAATAAAGCACGGGCAAAAGAAACCGCCGCAGCGCAAAACATACGCGCCGCGGCGGTTATTTATATCCTTGAAGCAGCGCCCTTATTCGCCCTGATAGGTAGGTGCGTTTTTCGGGGCTTTTCCTTTGATCACATTGTGGTAATATGCGTAGGTCATCGGCACATCGTCGTTCAGAATATCGGCGTCAGTCACTTCGCCCAAAAAGACCGTGTGTGTGGAGGTCTCCATTTTATCTATAACTTTGCAGGTGATGTAGCCGCTTGCTTTCGGCACAATGGGCATAAAGTTCTTGATTGCCGGCGCATAATCGGCAAATTTATTGCTGTCTCTTCCGCTTTTAAATCCAAAATTGCCGATCACCATGGGGTCGCAGTGCTCTCCCAAAATGTTGATCGCGAATACGCCGGAATTGCGGATGCATTCGTTTGTGAAATTATCGTGGTTTATGGAAACGGCAACCGTTGCCGGCGAAGAGGTGATCTGCATTGCAGAATTAGCCGTGCACCCGGTGGGTTTTCCGTCATTCCAGGTGGTTACAACGTAAACGCCGTAGGATAAGTTATACAAAGCGGATTTGTTCATTTCATCTCTCCTTTAAAGTAATGAAAAGTAAAAAAATGCGGCAGAAAAACACTGCCGCAAATTATGTATATTCTTTTGATTATTCGCCGAAGTATCTCTTAAGGAGACCTGCAAACGCTCTGCCGTGGCGGGCTTCGTCTCTTGCCATTTCGTGAACGGTGTCATGAATTGCGTCAAGACCCTGCTCTTTCGCCAGTCTTGCAAGATCTGTTTTGCCCTGTGTTGCGCCGTTTTCCGCAGCAACACGCATTTCCAGATTCTTCTTTGTGGAATCGGTTACAACTTCACCAAGAAGCTCTGCAAATTTTGCAGCGTGCTCTGCCTCTTCGTAAGCCGCTTTTTCCCAGTAAAGGCCGATCTCAGGATAGCCTTCTCTGTGGGCAACCCTTGCCATTGCAAGATACATACCAACTTCGCTGCATTCGCCGTTGAAGTTGTCGCGAAGGCCCTGAAGGATCTCTTCGCTTACGCCCTGTGCAACGCCAACAATGTGCTCAGCAGCCCAAGCCATTTCGCCGCCCTCTTCACGCTCTTTCATAGCAGCGCCGCAGATGGGGCACTTTTCGATCGGTTCGTCACTTTCGTATCCGCATACGGGACAATAATACTTCTTTGCCATAATAAATACTCCTTTTCAAAATTAATTTTTTGATTTATTGTTACAATCGGGACAAATCCCGCTGTAATAAACATCTTTTCGGGTAACGGTAAATCCGTCCAGCCCATTTCCCACGGGCTCAGGAACGCTGAAATCATAGATCTCACCGCATTCGCTGCAAATAAAATGCCCGTGAAAATGCACATTTGCATCATAATGTGTTTTATCTTCGTCAATGGTAACGGGAATCAGAAATCCGCTTTCACAAAGAGATCTTAACGCATTATAGACTGTAGTTTTGGAAAAACTGGGATTGTTTTTCAGCACGTTTTCATAGATCCGGGATGCGTCCGGGTGTGTTCTGTGGCCGTATACATATTTATAAACGGCTATCCTTTGCGGCGTAGCGCGGAAATGCTTTTCTTTAAAAAGGGAAATGATCTGCTCGTTCTGCATCGAGCACCACCTTGCATTAATTATTATCTTGTACCAAGTACAATTTAAGTATAGCATAAAAAAAAGATTTGTCAACACCTTTTTTAAAAAAATTTGACTAATTTAAACAGATTTGGTATCTTAAGTAAAAGCTTTTAAAATAAAATGTTCGGCCTCAGCCGTTTTAGGGATAAGGAGAATGCATTGTGATCCATGTTGACTGGAAAAAGATTAAACCATATGAAAAGGCGCCGTTTGCCATACCCGTTATTGTGGCCTTGCTGGTGCTTTTTTTGGCGGCTGTTGGAATTGCGTTTATCAATCCGCTTTTGTATATGCCGCTTAAGGTGCTTACGGCAGTTTTTGCTTTTATTACGGTTGCTTTCGGCGTGCATATAGAATCCCGCATGCTGCAGATTTATATGCTGCTTGGTGTTTTGGATCTTTCCATGTTTGCCGCGGTGCTGATGCCGTTTCCGCCCGGGCTTACGATTTTCTTTTTTATCGCCTCGCTTATCGCGGCAATCGCGTCGGCAGGTGTTTCTTTGTTTGCAGGTGCTTTTTTTACAAAAGATACGCTTTATGATTTCCCAGAAACGGAGCGTAACACTGTTTTTTCGGGCAAAAAGGTTATGTTTTTTGCCCCGCATGAAGATGACGAGATCAATCTTTACGGCGGCGTGATCGAGCAGTATGTCAAAAGCGGCTCTGAAGTCAGAATTGTTTTTTCAACCAACGGGGATTTTTATCGTTTGGGAAAGTGCCGGATCCGGGAGGCGCTTTCCGTTGCCGAAAGTTATGGCATAGAGCAAGAGCACGTTTTGTTCCTCGGTTTCAGTGACAGTATTACGGATAAAAACGGCCGCCATATTTACAATGCCGCCGGCAATGAGGTCATTCGCTCCGCCGCCGGATATACGGAAACCTATGGCACAAAAAGCAAGCCGCCTTTTGCAAAGTGTGATTTTACAAGGCAAAATACTCTGCGTTCGTTTATAAATGTAATCGAAAAATACAGCCCGGATACGATCTTTTGCTGTGATTACGACGGCCATGCGGACCATCGCGCGCTGAGCCTGTTTTTTGAAGAGGCGCTTGGCGATATACTCAAACGCAAGCCGTACTATACGCCCCTTGTGTTTAAGGGCTTTGCCTATTCCACGGCGTGGGACGGCACCGCAGATTATTACAGCCTGAACGCGCTTTCCACCAGACTGAAAGCGCCGTCTGAACTTATGCGTGAAAGCAATGTTTACGCCTGGAATCAAAGGGTGCGTTTCCCTGTGGCAAAAGAAAGCCTTTCGCGCGTTATGCAGAATACTTCCGGTTACAGGGCAATGCAGCGCTATTCCAGCCAAACGGCAACGGATCACGCAAACTCAATCATGAATTCGGATAAGGTGTTTTGGCTCAGAAAAACAGACAGTGTCCTGTATAACGCGCAGATCACTGCCTCCAGCGGCGATCCGTCTCATCTTGCCGATTTTAAACTGGTGGATTGCGCGGATATCTGTAAGGATACCGGTCTTCCGCTTAAGGGTATGTGGGTTGCCGATGCTGACGATGCGCAGCGTATCGTTGCGTTTCGGCTGCCGGCACGGCAAAAGATCTGCCGCATTGTCCTTTATGAAAGCCCGGCGCCAAACAGCCATATTCTAAATGCCCAGCTGATGATCGGCCGAGTTTCCTACAATACCGGCGAACTGCATAACGGCGGGCCGACGGTGTTTTCGTTCCCGGCGGTGGATACGGATATGATCGGAATAAAAATCAAAAGCGGCACGGGCGATTGCGCGCTTTTAAAAGTGGAGGCGTTTACACAGCCGGAGAGTCAAAAAGCGGAATTTATAAAAGCGCAGAATAAAAACGGCGATTTTTGTTATGATTATATTGTGAATAAATCGGGCAGGGAAGTGTTTACGGTATATTCTTTCCCCGAACAGCAGGATCTGGAGATTACTGCTGAAAGCAGCGACGAAGGTGTGCGTTGCGCAGTGGAAAACGGGGATATAAATGTGTATTGCCCTGAGGGCGAACAAGCTGTTATCACCGTCAGATCCAAGGAAAACCCCGATGTGCTTGACCGGTTCAGGGTAAGCAATCCGGATGAGCGGGAACGGTATATCCTTTCTTTTAAACAAAGCAATGAACAGAAGATGTGGTCTTTTTCCATGCAGTGGGATTACTACCGCGGACTGATCCGCCGCCTCGGCGTTTACAGACCGAAGCATAAGAACTGAATTTGATCCGCCGAAACGGGATTTACCGTAAGGCGGATTTTTATATTTAACATTTTGACAACATTTTATAAGTAATTTTAAAACAAATCACTATTATAATTAAAAATATAAAGGATCCGTTTTTAAGCATCAAAAAGATCGTTTATGGCAATACTAAAAAAGTGAGGAAAATTTTTCTTAATGGGGGTGAACGTTTTGCAGACTTCTGATAAACAGGCGCTCATAAACCTTGCCGTTTTAACGGTCCAGGCTATGCGTCACAGCGGAAAAACAGACGAAGAAGTGAAATATATACTCTCCAAACGCCTGAATTTTTCCGATATTATGATTGAGCAGATCATGTAAAGCCATATAAACGCATAAAAAAATTCCGCCCGGTTCTGTATCGGGCGGAACTTTTTTATAGGATTTATGAATTTTTAAGTGCTTTTATAATGGAACGCAGTTTCGGCGTTGTGCCGTAAAGCAGCACGCCCACTCTGTAAATCTTGGCGCTCAGAATGCCGATTCCGATCACGCTTGCGGCAAGGATCACAACAGAAATGATGATCTCATGGGGCGGAACCGTGCTCATGGCGATCCTTGTAAACATTGCCATGGGTGAGGTGAGCGGTATAAATGAACAAATCTTCAGCGCAAGATTATCCACGTCCCCGCTGCTCATGGAGAAGATGACCACCATAAACGCCGCCACAAAAAGCAAGGTCAGCGGCATGGACAGCGTATTGATATCCTCCACTTTATTGGCTGTGGAGCCGAGGGCGCCGTATAGGCAGGCGTAGATCATAAAGCCCAGTATAAAGAACAGAATCATGTAAAGCAGCAGGTTGAGCGGCATATCAAAGATAGATGCAACTATGGCATTCCCTGCCCAGTAGGTTTGGTTAAGATTGTAAAAGAGATATGCGCTGCCGAATATTGCAACAAGCTGTGTAAATCCTGCAAGGCACGCAGCAGTGATCTTGCCGAACATCATCGCCGTCGGCTTTGCGCTTGTGATCAGCAGTTCCATTGCACGGGAACTTTTTTCCGTTGCCACACTGGTTGCAACAAGCTGGCCGTACATAATGATCATCATATAAAGCGCGAAGATCATAATATAGGTGTAAAAGAAATTCTGTGTGTGGTCTTTGCCAAGGCTTTCTATCGTGCTTTGCGGTGTGACGGAAAGGATTTCCTGCACTTCGCCCGGCGTGATCCCGCGCTGTGAAAGCGCGTCTATTCTGTATACCTGCTGTAAAGCGGTGTCTGCCGCCGCGGTATTGGTGTCATACATCGTCAGGTTGCCCACAAGATACGTATAGTCCGTAAGGCTGTGCAGGAGGAATGCGCAGTCCGCGTTTCCGGCAGAGATCTCGTTTCTTATGCTGGTTTCGTCCGTTGCGGTTTCAATCCTGTATTCAGGAAAAACTGCCTGAAACGCGCTTTCCACGGCTGTGTTTTCCGGCCCGTCAAACAGTATATACATAACCGGCAGATCGGCGGAGTCCGCCGCCTGTTCTGCCCCTGCACCGGAATCTGAGGTGAATCTGGGAAAAAACATGATTACGGCGATGACCAGAACCAGGCAGATTGTAAGGCCGATAAAAACTTTGTTTTGAAAATAATTGTTCAGTTCAAATTTCAGTATGGTCTTAAACTGTTTCATTTTTCCGCCCTCCCTATACCTGATCTCCTGCGTATGCAACAAAAATGTCGTTTAAAGACGGTTCATAAACCCTTACGGATTCAATCTCATATTCGGCGGTGATCTTTTGGATCTCGCTTTGCAAAGCGCCTTTTTCATCCAGCTGTATGATCAGTTCGCCGTCCTCATTCTCCGTGCACCGTGAGCCGTAGTCGGCAAAAATTCTTTCTTTTTCCGGCGTGCACAGGGCAATTTTGTTGCCGCTCATACTGTGCTTGATTTCTTTCAGAGCGCCGCTCAGTGCAATTTTACCGCCGTTTAAAATGGCGATGCAGTCGCAAAATTCCTCTATATAATTCATTTGGTGGCTGGAAAACAGCACGATCTTTCCGCGCGCAATCTCTTCTTTTACAACCTCTTTTAAAAGCATGGCGTTCACGGGGTCCAGTCCTGAGAACGGCTCGTCCAAAATAATGATATCCGGGTCGTGCGCAAGCGCGGTGATGAGTTGTATCTTCTGCTGATTGCCTTTGGAAAGCGTGTTCAGCTTTTGATTTTTATATTCCGCCATGCCCAGGCGGTCAAGCCAGCGGTCTATGGATTTTTGGGCGTCCTTCGCCCGCATGCCGTTTAATTCGGCAAAATACAAAAGTTGGTCGTTTATCTTTTTCTTGGGGTAGAGTCCGCGCTCTTCAGGCAGATAGCCGAGTTTTATGGTGTTGTAATCGATCTTCTGCCCGTCAATCAGGATTTCACCGCTGTCAGCCGGAAAAACATTCATCAGGATTCTTATGGTTGTGGTCTTTCCGGCGCCGTTTCGGCCTAAAAGGCCAAATGCAGTGCCGCTTTCGGCGCAAAGGGAAATGCCTTTAAGCACTTCCTTTCCCGTAAAGCTTTTGGTGATGTGTTTCAGTTCCAGTTGCATATTTTCCTCCGTCCGTTAAAAATGCGTGGCCGAAGCCACGCATAAACAACGCGGCTCGGGCTGTTGCAGCACAGTTTATTTCAACGCGGAAAATGCAGACCGGCACACATTTGCATGCCTGCTCTGAAAAGAATTAAACTGTGCCGCAATTTTATTGTAACAAAAGGAAAAAGTAATGTAAATATGAAAATAGTATTATTGGGTCATCACTTTCTGCTTATGTCGAGCCTGTTTGCAATATACATAAGATTTTTTATGTCGCCGTCAACCAGTTTTCCGTTTTGATCGGGCGGAAGATTGATCACCATAACATTGTTTGCTTTTTCAAGAATACGGTAATTCTTTATGATCTCTTCCGGATCCATAAGTGGTTTTTGCGCATAGGTGTCTGAATAAAACCAGCTGAATTCTTTTCGTGAGCAGATTGTCTGCTCAAAGGGCAGATAGTATTCTTTGCCGTTAAAAGTGTATATCTTCGGGTCATCTTCACGGCACATGTTTGGGTCCCACAACCTGAAATCGGAGGGAAACATACGAAGCGGATCCCGGTCGCGGTAATTTTTCGGTTCATACCGCTTTTTTGGCATTCCTTTCTTTTCACTGTATTTTCCCACGGTGTGGTTTACACCGATCTGGCACATCGGCTGCATGGATTTCACATGGCTATATAATCTGTCCAGCTGCCATGCGCGGCAGGGCTTATCCCATGCCCCGTCAAACCAAAGTTCCACAACCTCGCCATATCTGCCGTCCATGAGTTCGGTAAGCTGCTTTTCCATATACTGAACATATTGTTCATCATTTTTATAGCACTTTTCGTGCCGGTCCCAAAGCGAATAATACAGCCCCAATTTGATCCCATATTTTTGGCAGGCTTAAGATACTGCTTTTACCACATCCATTTTGTTTGGGGAATAGTTTACGGAATACGCGGTTGTATGTGTGTCCCACAGGCAAAAACCATCGTGGTGTTTTGTGATCAGGATAACATAATTCATGCCTGCCGCATACGCGGTTTTTACCCAACTGTCTGCGTCAATTCCAGTGGTGTTGATCGTGTGATTCCGCCACTACAACACCATCTTCACTTGCAAAATGCCATGGCCCGTTTAAAGATTTTGAAAGCATCAGACCGGTCTTCATGCCGCCTTTTTTGACGCGCTTATCCTGTATGATATAAATAAGAGCGTAGAGATCATCAAATTTATAGATCTGCGGATCTCAAAGGCGCCGGCTCGCTTTTTCTGAATATTCCTCGCATATCAGTTTTCCATCTCCGGTTTGTTTTCAAGGCGGATCTTTATAATTGTGTCATAAGTTGCCGCCTTTCTGCCGAAAACGGTGATATGCAGTTTGCCGCGTTTCACTTTCAGAATTACTTTTTCGCCCGTTAAGCACGAATAGGCTTTTAATGCATTATGCTTGAAAGGAAGCGAGAAATGAAAAACCGGCAGACTGCTCAGGATATGCAGATAAACCGTATTGCCTTTGAAACAAGAGGCGTATTTTTTTGTTGGTTTCCATATGCCGCCCCGCGTTGCATAGATGCTTTCGCCGTATTTTCTCAGCCATCGGCCGATCACCCGAATCTGTTCAGCCTCGTTATCCGCAATGCTTCCGTCGGGTTTGCAGCCAATGCTTAAAAGGTAGTTTCCGTCTCCCCCGGCGCAGTTCACAAGCTGGGAAATAATTTTTTTCGTGCTCTTGGTTTTGTGCGGCGAATATGCCCAGTATTTTCCAAGCGGCATACAGGTTTCCCACATGCGTGTGTTTTGGAAAAAACCGGTATGCCCTTCCGGTGTGTCATAATCGCCGGGCAGACCGGCGCGGTTATTGATCACGATATGCGGCTGCAGTTCGCGTATCATTTTTTCAAGTTCTTCGGAATTCCACATTTCCTTGGTGAACATGCCGCTGTTGTATTCCGCATCCCACCACAGCAGGTCTATCTTGCCGTAATTCGTCATCAGTTCACGAACGGTGTTAAACATATAGTCCAGATAGCGCTTATGTTTATCCGTCATGTACCACTGCTTTCCGTTTTTCATTTTGAAAAACGGCGGTTTGCTTATTGGTTCGGCGTCCTGAACCGGCACAGGCTCATAGTCTGGGTGCGTCCAGTCCCGTTTGGAATAGTATATGCCTATTTTCAGTCCGGCGCTGCGGAAAGCGTTGATCAGTTCTTTTAGGTAATCCCTGCCGAAAGGTGCGTTCGTGATCTTGTAATCGGAATATGCCGTGTCCCACATATGGAAACCGTCGTGGTGTTTTGCAATAATAACAACATATTTAAAGCCGCCGGCTTTGGCAAGATCCGCCCATTTTTTTGCGTTAAAGTTTGGAAATGCAATCTGTTTTGCCCAGCCGTCATATTCTTCATCGGAAACGATGCTGCCCCATGACGGATCCGGCAGTTTGTGCGTTGTTCGGGACCAGCTGATATCAACCATTCCGATTGCCGAGATACCAACGTGCAGAAAAAGACCGTATTTCGCCTCGCGGAACCATTTTGCGTCCTGCTCGTTCACAAATGGGTAGCAGTTCCATTCTTCTTCAGAAAAATATGTAAATTCAGTGCCTTGCTTCGTTTTGCTCAAATCACTTTTTTTCAGTGAATAGCCCATAGTTTTACTCCCTGCTTTTTTTAACTAAGATCCAAATACAGTCGTTTTTTCTTAAACGCACGTTTATTTTGTTTTTTTGAACGGCAATGGCTTTGCCGCTATACATGTCTGTTGCCGTGCTTCCTTGGGGCACGGAAATACTATACTTTTTCAGGATCTTGCTGCGGTTGAAGATAAAGTATTCTGTGCCGGCTTTCGTTTTTTTTGTGCCGGTTTCAAGATCGTCGTCAAATTGTGCGGCGGTGTAATCCGTATCCAGTATTCTCTTCAGGCGGTCCGTTTCCGTTTTGCCGTATTTGCATATATAATCGCCTGAAAGAATCATTCCGCCGCTTGCGCGTATATAGATGTTGTTCAGTTTATAAAACTTTTTCCCGATATGGCTTTTATGAATGATCCCTGCCGGATCCATAACCGGCGAAACAGCGTCTGACATGATCAAACAATCCGGATCATTGATCCAGAGCGTTTTATGCATCCAGTTTCGGTTAAAGCACTGTTCGCTCAGATTAGCCATATGCTTTGCGTTTCGTACAACATCGTTTGTGACCCGCATGGCGGTAACAAGACCCAGAGACGGCCACATGGGCGCATTGCAGCCCAGAATAAAAGCATTGTTGTCGGTGGCTGAAAAAACTGCGTCCATTCCGAGCCTGTAAGCCTCAACCGCCGTCATGCTCTTATCATAACGCACTCCGAACGGAAGCGCTCCCCAAACATTTGCGTCAAGTTTAAAATAACGAACGCCCCAGTTATGATAGATTTCATATACCACGTCGTAAATATACTGTTGGGCTTTTGGATTGGTTCCGTCCAGCATATACCACGGGCCGTCGCGCCAGCCGCCAAAACTGACCTCGCCGGATGAAAGAGGCGCTCCGTTTTCCTCTTTAATAAAATAATCCGGGCGCTCCCTGAAAAGTTTGCTCTTTGGCGATGCAATAAAAGGCGCAAGCCATATGGCAGGTTCAAATCCGACGCTTCTTATATTGCGGCAAACCTCTTTCATCGGGTGTTCAAATTTATTGCTTGTTTCAAGCCAGTCGCCCATAAAGGGCTGAAATCCGTCGTCAATCTGTATGTATTTCAGTTCTGGCGTTTTTTCTTTTATTATTTTTAAATTGTCAAATATATCCTTTTCCGAAATATTCGGCCCAATGCAGTACCATGAGCACCAGCCTGCCGGCATTTCAAAAAATTTTTTCGGCGGGTGATTTTCAGATATTGCCGCGGCGTATTTTTTTAAGATCTTATTTTTTTCGCCTTTTAAGATCACCATTTTCTCAAGGCGGATATTTTCCTCCGGCGCAAATTCCAAACCTTCAAGGTTTTGTACGATCTGAATCTGCGTTTTGTTCATCCTGATTTCCGTAGTAAAGCGGTTGCAGCTGGCAGCCCCAATTAAAAGCGTTTGATTTCCTGAACCGATCAGAATGTAATTATAAACGGTTTTAAACCCTCGGGTCTGCGGCAATTTATAATGATCTTTATCCGTGTAACCGGTTATCGTGCCAAAGTGCGTTACCGTACCGCTGTACTGGGAAAGCTTCTGGTAGCCCTCGCCGTAAAATTTTGCGTCCGGCGGAAAGTTGTGTATGCCGCTGTATAACACCGCTTCTTTCAGACTGCCGCGGCAATTCGGCGATAACGTGATCGAATAAATGCCGTTTTCTTCTGTAACCTTTGAACGGCACGGCGCCTGCGCGCCGTGCCTATCTGTTAAAAAAGGCGCGTGAAAATCTATTTCATTTTTCATGACAAAATCCCCATTTTTCGGCGCAGACTTTTGCCGGCGCAATAACATCCGTGTTTGACGGCTGCGGATATTCGCTGTACGTCTTGATCCAGGAAAGCTCAAATTTGTTCAGCTTTTTCCCAAACGAATAAGATTTGTACCAGTATCTTCCTGCATAGCCGTTCCCGTTAATCATGAAAAACAGCTTTTTGTGCTTTAGGCAGTACAGCGCCCGGTTATAAAACAGTTTCCAGCGCTTATAATAGTATTCTTTGATCAGTCCGCTCCATTCGCGCCATGCATAATCATAAAGCGTGGAAGTATTTGCGCGTATATCGCCCCAAGAAGTCAGCAGGGTGCGCGCATTCAGATCAAAATAGCGCTTTTCCTGATCGTCAGCCGCCAGATTGTGGCAGTCGTTGATCCATCTGGAAAAGCATAATTCTTTTCGGTGCGATAAAAGCGAATCCAGATCAGCAAGCAGGGAGAGCTGTTTTTTTGCTGTTTCTTCCACGGCGGCAATATCTTTTTTCTTATATGCCGCGGCAAACCGGATCTGCTGATTATAAAAACGGTTGCTCATAGCTTGCCTTGTCAGGTCACAAAGATCATACTGATATCCGTCTGAATCCCGGAAACGATCACTTACGGATAAAAATAATGCAACCGCCTTTTCAAATTTTTCAGTATCATAATACAGCTTAATTTCACAGCACGGGCCGGTGGATTTCGGTATCATCTGCGGTCTTGCTGCGATGCAGGATCCCACGTGGTTTTCTTCATAGCCGTCACTTCGGTAACAGGTTTCAAGCAGAATGTTCCATGCTTTTTTCAGCGTTTCGTCAAATTTTCCGTAACGGCGAAGAATATAGTTGTTTATCCATGGATCCAAATCAATTTTTGTGGATGCGGTCAGCAGTTCAAACTGCAGGTCATAAACAACGGGGTTTTGTTCGATTCCCTCCATGAACATGCCGGTTCCGACTACGTTTGCGCCGTCGTTTTTCAGTTTTAGATATACGTTTTTACTGTGCTTTTCCAGTTTGCCCTGCATGGCGTTTTTTCCGCCGAAATCGTGAAGCATGCCCGAGATTACGGGATAACCACAGCAATTTTGATTCTGCGGCGTTTTTTCACTGTTCAGATCCAAGATCAGCAATCGGTTTTTAGGAACCGCTTTCACAATGTGTTCGCGCATGGTCCATGCCTGCATTACCCATACGGATTCGCTGTCAAAATTTTTATAAAGCCGGTCTATCGCTCTGCCTACCTCATGCAGATAGGCATTGCCGGATTTGGGCGGCGTTCCTTCGTGGAAAGGATCGCAGGCAATAAAATGATGGTTGCCGAAAAGTTCTTTCATTTTATGCAGATATACCGTGCCGAATTCCGAAAACAGCGGGTCAAGCGGGTCAAGCTGCGCTGTTTTCGGGTAGAGGCACCAGCCTCTTTGCATCAGTATTTTGGCGTGCGGATATTTTTCTTTTAACAAGGCGGGCACATGGCCCGAAAATCCCTGCTGTATCGGATACATTCCGAACTCCAGATACCGATCCAGAATCTTTTTTCCAAGTTCCATACGTTCGTATATATAGTTCTCATTTTCCGGCGGCAGATAACTGTCAATATTGGTCATAAGCTGCCATGCCCAAAACGCCGGCCCTGAAATAAAGTGAAGCGCCTCTTCTTTTGTAAAGCCGAATTCCTGCAGTGTTTCGTACCATACCGCCTCTGTGCCGACTACGGCAAGCGGCATGTTGATCCCGTTCATTGCCATGAAATCGATCTCTTTTTCCCAGCGTGCAAAATTCCACCAGCACATGGAGTAATCCAGCGTGCAGTAATTCATATATACCCGGTACTTCTGTTCGATTTCTTTTTTGAATTCGCCGTCAAACATAACCAACTTGTCAATATGAATTTCCTGATTGCCGCACCAGGAGAGTTGAACATTGCAATATTTTTTAAGATAACAATAGAGCCCGTGAAAGGCGGCAACATAATTGTTTGCTTTGATATATAGTTTCCCATCTTTGGATGTGATACGAAAAAAATCCTTTTCGCTCGTTTCAAATTTTATTAAAATAGAATCCTTAAAAGCCGGTAAATTTCTTTGCAAAAAACCTGAACTTATTTTATCCATAGTTCTCTCCGTTGTTTCATATTTCATGTTTTCATATGGGTTGTTGTTTTCAGCTGAACCGTGTTATATTTCCGGAAAAAATCCCCTTATATTATACAAAACCGTTTTTCTTACCAAAATAGTATATCCGCTCAAAAAATTGCGAAATTCTATCATTGTGAACGGCTTCCTATTAAATTGTAACACAGATCTAACAATAAAAATACTCTTTTTGGTTTTTATAAAAAAGAAAGCGGAATGAACTTGTTCATTCCGCTCAGCGTGTAGAAAAAGGTATAAATATAAAAAAATGAGCAGTCCTACACGCTGATTAGGCTGCGAGAAATCGAACTGAATTTCGTTTTTTTGCGAGTGGGCGCCGTACAACGGTACTGCCCCCGAGCAAAAAACGGAAAGCGCAATGCCGCATAAACAAAGTGCTTATGCGGCATTTTATCATTTTGCAGTCTTCGGTTTTGCTGATAAAACTTTATTCATCCGTTTGCTGTTTTTTCGTTGTCTGTATCTTCAAACGATATGTCGGCGCGGTTCAGCCGACTTTATCGACAGTCTGAGTGGAATGAACTTGTTCATTCCGCTTTATATTTAAGAATCATAAATGCCAGGGTGGTTTTCAGCGCGTCAACACGGTTGATTTTCGCTTTGTCGCTTTCACTTGTGCGGTAAAAATACGGCGTCATGGAAAACAGCGTTTTCAGATCGTTTTGTGGTATGTTTACCGTGTGGCTGATCAGGTGCTTGCCGGCAAGTGTCAGTTCGCTGCCGCCCGGGTAACGCGTATCATTCTGATATGGTTTTTCATATAATAGTTCTTTCAGTTCAAATAAGTGCTCAGGAGCGGGCACAACGCTGTAAAGCCTGCCGCCCGGTTTCAGCACGCGCGCGAATTCTTTGGCGTTAAACGGCGCAAAGAGATGCATGGCCGTATCAATGCTCCTGCTTTTTACGGGGATCGCTTTCAGATTGGCAACAAAGTAATGCCCGCCGTTTTTGCGTTTTGCCGCCAGGCGCACCATTTCCTTGCTTAGGTCAAATCCGTAAAGTTCGCCGCCGTAATCGTCGTAATACCCCTCGCCGCAGCATATATCCAGCACCGTGCCGCGTAACCTTTGTGAAACCTCGTCTTTCAGAAAAGCAAAATACCCCTTTTCCAAAAAGGCATGCCGTGCGCGGGCAGATTCTTTGCTGTCTCCGGTTCTGTCTCCGCTTTTGCTGCCTGTCAGCAGGTTTACATATCCTTCTTTGGCAAGGTCAAAACTGTGCCCTTTTGCGCAGTAAAGGCGTTTTTCTCCGGCTTTCAGTTCACCGCCGCAGACCGGGCAGATCATGATTCCCATTTAGTTTTCCTCATACCGGGGCATATCCACCATTGTTGCCTCGTGGCGGACTGCCGGCAGAAAGGTATGCAGTATATCCGCTGTTTTGATCGCCAGGCTGGATGTGTTGATGCACGGGTGGCAGCCTATGTATTCACCGCTTAAAATATCTTTGTCTATCACAAGGCGAACTCGGTTTTCTTTGTCATTCATCAGCCCTAAAACCGATACGGATCCGGGTGTGATATCCAGAAATTCCTGCATGAATTCCGGCTCTGCAAAAGAAAGGCGCGCGCAGCCAAGCTGCTTGGTGATATCTTTTGTTTTAAACGGTTTTGCGCCCGGCATCATCAGCAGGTAGAATTCCGTTTTTTGCCTGTTTCGCAAAAACAGGTTCTTACAGATCTCAACGCCCAATGTTTTTTCGATCTCCTCGCATGCCTCCATCGTCTGCGCAGCAGGGTGATCCACTCTTTTGTACCGGATCCCGATTGCGTCCAGCAGATCGTATACCCGGGCTTCTTTTTCCTGCCTGCCGTTCAGATCAGCCGGCCTTCCGCTTTGTAATTCCATATTTCAGCCTCTTTTAGTACATATAATTTGTGGAAAACATAAATTTTCCGTTCTTATAATAAGTGCGCGGCACCCTGCGGGAGATGCGGCAGGGCAGTTCATAGTTAAAAGAATAGGCCCTTTCGGAAACTTCTTCCATCGTCAGTTGCTTATCGCCGCTCTTTCCCACCAAAATGACTGTGTCGCCGATCTCAGCGTCAATACCGGTAATATCCACCATAAACTGATCCATGCATACTCTGCCCACGATGGGTGCAAACTTTCCGCGGATCAGCACTTTTCCTTTGTTGGAAAGGCAGCGCGGGTAGCCGTCTGCGTAACCAACGGGAATGGTGGCGATCCGGCGTGTTTCGGTGGTGGTGTATGTGCCGCCGTAAGAGATCTCACGCCCCGGTTCCAGTTCTTTGATGTGGGAGATATGCGTGCGCCATTCCATAACAGGCGTGATGGGCAGCAGGTTTTTATCCACTTCGTGGGAGGGGTACAGTCCGTATAAAATAATGCCCATGCGGCACATATCAAAATATTCGTCAAAATTCATAATGCCTGCGGAGTTGTTAATGTGTTTTATGGGAATGCTGATTCCGCGCGCCTCCAGCAATTGGATAAAGGTTTTAAATTTTTCCCGCTGGGCAATGGCTTTGGAAAGGTCTTGTTCATCCGCCGTCGCAAAGTGAGAGAAAAGTCCCTCCGCAACGATGCCGGGCAGTTTTGTGATCTTTTCGCAAATATCTGCGTCGCTTTCATTCACCTGAAAACCAATGCGGCTCATACCCGTGTCTACACAAAAGTGAAACGGTGTTTCTTTGCCCTGCTTTACAGATTCTTCGGAAAGTGCCTTTGCGTCTTCAAAGTGAAAAACGGGAATGCGGATATTATATGCAACCACATCTTTAAAACAGGCGCGCGGCACAGTGCCTAAGATCAGCACCGGCGTTTGAATGCCTGCCTTTTTCAGCTCGATAGCCTCTTCTATGCAGGCAACGCCGTAAAAATCCGCCCTGCCGTCAAAAAGCCTTGCAAGGGGCACCGCTCCGTGGCCGTAAGCGTCTGCTTTAATCACGCAAAGCAGTTTTACGCCTTTTGGCAGTTTTGCCCGCGTCACTTCAAAATTGTGTTCTGCCGCGTCCAGATCTATCGCGGCATCTGTTCTGAAAAACATGATTTGTTACCTCAAATTGCTTCTGCAATCGAAACGGTTTCTATGTTGTTTCGTTTAAAAGCTTCATTCAGTTTTTTTACAAATTCTATTGCTTTCGGCCCGTCACCGTGTACGCACACGGAGTGGGTTTCAATTTCAATATCCTCGCCTGTGTATGCGGTAACCATATCGCATTTTGCCATGCGGATCACACGTTCCACAGCCTCGTTTTCATCCTCTATCATAGCGCCGTTCAATCCGCGCTGCCTGAGTGTGCCGTCT
>UMHL01021635.1_pt1 | contig 21146 bp, 10 predicted proteins | sample 1965551 | NCBI WGS metagenome assembly UMHL01 (sample SAMEA4836100, study PRJEB28245) | human gut metagenome | biome: gut microbiome; material: fecal sample | place: Denmark | collected 2008 | reverse complement strand
AGGTACTTGTACGGTAGACTTAACCGCAGCAGACCCGATACTGACGGTAGCAAGCAATGGAAGCAAGGAAATCACCGCCTCCTTCACAGCCTCAAACGATATAAAGTCTCGCAACTTCTACATTCCTTTGCCCACAGGTACTTATAGTTCCATCACTGCCCAACTGACGAATGGAAGCGACAAGGTATATTTTACCAAGACGCTTAATGACAAAATCCTAGGCAGAAGAGACATATTGGTAGTACCTCCTTTGGATTGCGTTGTGGTAGAGGCTACAACCCCCAGTGCGCTTAGTACAGCTTTAGCTGATTCAAAAAATCTCCCACAAGAAGCACCGACAGCAGCAACCGTAACCGACATTGCAGTCAGCGGCAGCTTCAATACCACTTCCGGCAGCAACGACGGCATCGCCATCCCGGTTTTACAGAACTCGGACATCAACCTGGCGTTCAATACAGCCCCAACGACCAGTACTGCCGCTCCGTTGACGCTGACCGACAAGACCAATACCAGCATAGGTGCTCCCGCCGCCACTGCCACCAACAGTGTATCCTTGGCTGTGCCGGAAACCAATGCAGAGCAAGAAGCTCCTTCTGTAGCCATCACCATGCCAAGCACCACCGTTACATTGGCAGCAGTAGGCAATAAAGCCACTTACAATGAAGTGACTGCCACTACCGCCCAGCAGACATTGATTATCAATGCAGGCGTCACCGTAAAGAAGCTGACCGTAAAAGGCGGTAACTTGAAGATATATGGAAAGGTAGAACAATTGGTACACGATGCCGGCGATACCACAATCTATATAATAAAAGGAACCGAAGCATCACTTCCGGCAACAATCGACAGCAAATTTGTAGTTCAATCCGACGTGGCAGTCCTAAAGGCCGCTTTCGCCAACGGCGAAGATTTTAAATTGTCCGCCGATGCCGACATCACAGGGCAAAGCGTCAGTGTACCCGCCGGAAAGTCCGTGGTTCTTGACTTGAACGGATATACACTGACTGCCGACAACAGCGCAACAGGCAAAATCATCGTCTTGGGCAAGATGACACTGAAGGACAGCTCTACCGAGAAGAAAGGCAAGATAGTTGCCAGCCAGGATTATACAGCGGCTTCTTATAATGGCAGTCTGATTGAAATAGCCGGTGAAGATGCCTCCATGACCATGGAAAGCGGCAACATCAGTGCAGTCAGAAAGACTCCGAACAGTAACGGCCAATATGGCGTCGGAGTGACGGACGGTGGAGACTTCACCATGACAGGCGGCAAGATAGAAGCCGGATGGTTTGCAGTGGCAGGCAACGGCAATTACAAGACGCAGAACTCCATCATCAACATCACAGACGGAGAACTCATTTCTACTGCTGACTATGCAGTCTATCTGCCCCAATCCGGCACAACGACCATCAGTGGCGGCAAGGTTTATGGTGCCGCAGGAGGTGTATGCATCCAACGAGGCACTCTGAACGTGGAAGGCACAGCCTTGATTACCAGTAAAGGCACAGGCAGCACCGGCAACTGGGGCGACGGTACCGGAGGACTGGACTGCGCCGCCATCAACGTAAGTGGAGCATATGGCATTGCCACAGTAAACATCAAAGGCGGTACACTGATTGCCGAAGCAAAGTCACTCATCACAGAAGGCACCACTTATACACCGGTCATCAACGTTACCGGCGGTACATTCTCCGACCCAAGCGCGCTGAAGTACATGAAGACAAATGCAAATGTGAACATAAAGTTGACCGCCGACAAGACCTGCCCGGGATTCAAGACCACAAGCGGACAAACCTTGACGATGGACTTAGGCGGCAAGATCCTTACACTTGCTGACCCGACCGTAGGTTCCACCGGCACCGAAACGAACAGCTGTCAATTACTCGAAGGTTCAAACGTTACTTTCAAGAACGGAACGCTGAAGAGTGACAACAACAAAATCATGATTCAGAACTACTGCAACCTGACATTAGATAATATGACAGTAGAAGACACAAATGCCCAATACGTAGTAAGCAACAATTGTGGCAACATAAGCATCAACAATACCACTATCAACGCAGGAAGCAATGCGAATCAATTTGCATTCGACGTATGCGGCTATGCAAAGTACACTGCTGGAGTCACGGTTACGGTAAGCGGTACGAGCGTCATCAATGGAAAAGTGGAAATTTCCAAGAGTGCAGGAAATACCGAACTTATGAAGCTGAATATCACAAGCGGTACTTTCAACGGTGACTTAAAGGTAGATGCATCCGTGGGAACCGAAAATGCCCCAAGTATCATCTCTGTTTCCGGAGGTACATTCTCCGACCCAAGCGTACTGAAGTACATGGCAACCAACGCAACTGTGGATATAAAACTTCTCTCAAATATCAACATCGCCAAGACGGAGCTTGCCACAGGCTACATATTGAATGCTGCAAACGCAACGGCAAACTTAAACCTGAATGGCCACGACATCATCAATTCCTCAGAAACAGCTGATGCCACTCCTTTCACACAAATCTTTACTGTACAGAACGGAACACTAAACATTTCAGGCAACGGCAATGTGAAGTGCGATGCATCTGCTACAGCGAAAGACGATGGTTATCGCATGGTAATTGAAGCCCGAGGATACGGGACAGTAAATATTCATGGCGGTTCTTACTATAACACCCAGAAACTGAACACCCAGATAGACCTGATTTATGCAAGAGAGAATGGGAAAATCAATATCTATGGAGGAACATTTGAATCCGGCAAATATGGTACACCCAACAACGACACGGATGGCAGATACTGGGTACTGAACTTAAAGAATACAGACAAGAACACTGCCAGCATCCAGGTGTCCGGTGGAACGTTCATCAATTTCAACCCGGCAAATCCGAATATGGACGACAATGAGTCCTATTTGGTAACAGGCTACGAGGTTACCCGTGACGGCAGTGTATATACAGCAGCCCACAAAGTCGGTGATGGGAGGAAAGAATATATTGTTGGCCAAACAAGTCAGGAGAACCGATAAGCCAAATTCTAAGAAAGGAAGCAATATATCCTCGCAAACCAAACGAAGAGATATCGGAATCGCCTTATTACTATCTTTTAGATGCGGCAGACAGCGGATTTTCTTTTATAGATCTGCGTCCTCCGCGTCTAAAGAATGACAACAAGACAGTTGAAAAATCTCTCAAATCTTCCTCATTCACACAAACATTCATTATTTTTCTGAGTAGCCCAAAGTATCATGAATAACAACTAACAATCAAAACATATGAGAATACAGATATTGGATTATCAAGTAGGACCGCACACCTTTCGCATGGTGAAACCTTCCGACTTCAATATATTCAAGGCGCTGCCTTCACTGATTCCGTTCATCACGACAATAGACACGACGCAAAAAGTAATCTTTGAAACAGAGATAGACGATGACGAAACAACGACAAAACGAACCATAGCGAAAACTCCCGATGATATATGTTTCAACTGGGAAGATGCCGATTGCATCATTCGCCCTTTGCCCCACAGCTCACACCTTGTATCCATCACCCCACGGAAAAGCGGGAAAAACTATTGGATGGAGTGCAACGATAACTTCAGGCAATGCTTCATCCACCTACCGGCCTGCAGGACAGAAACACCGGCTCCGGAAAACGAAACGAACTTCGTACTGAACAACTTCTTGATGATGCTCTATGCCTTCAATGCCGCCCGCCACCATACACTGCTGATGCATGCCTCGGTTGTCGCTACTGAAACAGGCAAAGGCTACCTCTTCTTAGGGAAAAGCGGCACGGGCAAAAGTACGCACACCGGGCTCTGGCTGCAACAGTTCTCGGACTGCCATCTACTGAACGATGACAATCCGATAGTACATGTGGACAGCCTCGGCAAGCAAGCCACTGTTTTCGGTTCTCCATGGAGCGGAAAGACACCATGCTATCGGAAAGAATCCATGACCGTAGGTGCCTTCGTCCGCTTGGAACAAGCACCGCAGAATGAAATAGAGCAAGAGAGAGCAGCACATGCTTTCGCCACCCTCCTCCCCTCCTGCTCTTGCCTGAAGCAGAACAAGGAAATCTATAACGCCATTGTCACCACTGTGACGGAACTTGCCACGCTGGCACCCGTCTATCATCTGAAATGCCTGCCCGACCGTGAAGCGACGGAGCTTTGCAGAAAGACGGTAGAAGGATAAGTTATGAATGATGAACTGAACAGCCGATGAAGAAAAGCATTCCCAACGAGATATTGCTTCCCGAAGTGGCGCGTCTCATCAAAGAGGGGCATACAGTAACCATCACCGTGCGGGGCAACAGCATGAATCCTTTCTTAGTGGACCGCCGTGACCGGGTGACACTGGGCGATTTCACCACAGAACAGCTGCAACCGGGCGTCGCCGTACTGGCACGCGACCTGACGGAACGCATCGTCTTTCACCGCATCATCCGTCGGAACGGAAATATACTCATCCTGCAAGGCGACGGCAACCTCGCCCAGACCGAAGAAACCGACATCGGACGGGTAATGGGCGTCATGACCGAAGCCATGCGAAAAGACAAACGGTACACCGCCGACGGCAAAGTCTGGAAGCTCTACTCCTACTGGTGGATGAAGCTAAACCCCGCTCGCCGCTGGCTGCTCGCCCTGTTCAGAAGAATATAAAACAAAATAACCATGAAAATCAAACAAGGATTTATCCTGCACCGGATAGGCGATGACTACATCATCATGCAAGACGGCTCGTCGAACGTGGACTTCAGCAAAGTCATCAGCCTGAACCAAACTTCCGCCATGCTTTGGCAAGAGATAGAAAACAAAGAGTTCGATACAGACAGCGTGACAGAAGCCCTGACCAGCCGCTATGATGTAGATAACGAATCGGCCCGTCGCGATGCGCAGAAGTTTATCGACTCCCTTGACCGCGAAGGAATCATAGAATAAGGACGGATATGCAACACGCTTTCTTTTCATTGGTACGCTCCGGCCTGTGGGGCACTCCGGCAGACCGACAACTCTTCCGGTCGGTCTCGCCGGACGACTGGGAAACCGTGTACCGCATGGCAAACTCACAAGCCCTGCTTGCACTGACTTTTGACGGCATAAGCAGTCTGCCGGCCGAACTGCGCCCTCCACGCGTCCTCTATCTGAAATGGGCTGCCCGGACTGCACAGATAGAACAAGCCAACAAACGCCTCAACCAGCTTCTGCCCGAACTCAATACCCTTTACCGGGAAGCCGGGCTGCATCCCGTACTGCTGAAAGGGCAAGGCATCGGCACCAACTACCGCACTCCCTTGCACCGGCAATGCGGAGACATCGACATCTATTTAGGAAAACAAGGGCAACCCATAGCCAACCGCCTCCTGCTGCAACAAGGCGCCATAGTCGAGGGAGAAGCGTCCGACAAGCATGCCAGCTACAGTTTGAAAGGAGTACACATCGAGAACCACCGCATCATCCTCCGGCTGAACAGTCCGCTTGCCAACCGGCACTTTCAGCAGATTATCAGAAAATGGTACCCGCAGGAAACAGACTATGCCCTATTCTCCGAAACCGGGAAAGAGGACTCGAAGGCCGTCAGTATCGCCATACCTCCGGCCACCTTCAATGCACTTTATATCTTCCTGCATGCCTTTGTACATTTCCTGAACAGCGGAATCGGCCTGCGCCAGCTATGCGACTGGACTTGTCTGCTTGCCAATCGCCACAAAGAAATAGATGCCACCACCCTGCTTCGCCAGTTGCAGGACCTCGGACTATTGCATGCCGCACAAGCATTCGGCTACATTGCCGTCACCCGACTGGGATTGCCCGCCAACCGGCTTCCTTTCCCCTTGGAAGGCACCAAGCAGATAGGAGAACAATTATTGGAAGACATCCTGTCTACCGGTAACTTCGGGCAACATGATAACCGCATCAAGCCACGCCCCAAAGGATATTGGGCAGGAAAGTGGTACACCTTCTGCCGCGCCACCCGACGCTGCAACGAACTGCGTCAATTTGCACCGTACGAAGCACTCTGGTATCCCGTGACTCTGATAGGGGGAACGATAGCTATACAAATAAACCGATCAAAAGGAGTAAAAGACAAGAAAGCAAGGACAAAGAAATAAAAGAACCCGGAAAATAAAAGGAATGAAAAAGCAACAGAAGGACAAAAAAGTGAAAAAGGACAGACGTGAAAAACTTAGGTATATTCGAGAGGTATCTGCCGAACAACGCGGACGTATCCTGCTAAGTTGCCTCACCGGCATTCTGGGCGTGGCCTTTGCCCTAGCCTTTATCTATGCAACCAAACGGGTGATAGACACCGCTACCGGAATAACAGACGACAACCTGACGCATATCGCCGTTCTCACCGTTGTCCTGCTGACTGCCCAATTACTGTGCGGAGCTGCTGACACTTGGATAAGTACCCGTATGCAGATAGAGACGGGCAACGCCCTTCGCCACCGCCTCTTCTCGCGCTTACTGCAAAGCCGCTGGAACGAATTGGAGCGTTTCCATACCGGAGACGTAGTGAACCGGGTAGAACAAGACACCACCGCCATCGTCACATTGCTCACCTCTTCTGTCCCGGCATTCATCGTCACGAGTATACAACTGCTGGCAGCCTTTCTATTCTTCTACTTTTTAGACCCTTCACTGCCATGGCTGATTGTTGCCATCCTGCCCGTCTTTCTATCAGGCAGCCGTTTCTATATGCGACGAATGAAACGCTATACACATGATATTCGGAACAGTGACGGTCGCATCCAGTCCGTCATACAAGAGAGCCTGCAACATCGCATAGTGATTAAAACATTGGAACAAGGCGAACGGCATCTGGACAAACTCGATGACTTGCAAGACATGCTCCACAGCCAAGTCATGGGACGTACCCGTTTCTCGCTTTCTGCCCACATGTTAGTGGCCCTTGCCTTTTCCGGCGGATACCTCACGGCTTTTCTTTGGGGAGCCGTTCACCTCAGCGCAGGCTGTATCACCTTCGGAACGATGACCGCCTTTTTGCAATTGGTAGGAAAAGTCCAGCGTCCCGTGTTCGACCTCTCACGCCTGATACCTTCCGTAGTCAATGCCCTTACCGCCATAGACCGGCTATTGGAATTGGAAAGACTGCCGGCAGAAGCGGATGGTGACAGCATATTCCTCGCCTCTACCCCGGAACTGGAACTGAAAGACGTGACTTTTCGCTACACTCCCGATGACCGTCCGGTATTCAGCCGCTTCTCCTGCCGTTTCCCCGCCGGTAGCTGCATAGCTATAGTCGGAGAAACAGGAAAAGGAAAGACAACACTCATCCGGCTATTGTTGGCACTGGCAACGCCACAAGAGGGACAGATACTCTTGATACCCGCCAAACATCCACTTGAAACCAATCATACCGTCTCTCCGCAAACCCGCAAGAACTTCGTATATGTCCCGCAAGGCAATACCCTTTTCAGCGGAACTATCCGTGACAACCTGCTGATGGGAAACCCACAAGCTTCTCAAGAAGCCATATATCAAGCCCTGCAAACCGCCACCGCCGACTTCGTCTTCCACCTTCCCGACGGCGTAGACTCCCCACTCAGCGAACGAGGTGGTGGACTCAGTGAAGGACAAGCCCAACGCATCGCCATTGCCCGCGCTCTGCTACGCCCCGGAAACATTCTTCTTTTAGATGAAGCCACTTCTGCCCTCGACCCCGACACGGAACGGCTGTTAATAAAAAACCTGCGCAGAGACTGCGCAGGCAAAACATGTATCTTCGTCACCCACCATCCGGCAGTAGCGGAGGCATGCGAATCTATTGTCCGATTATAATCAGAGAATAAGCCCCAACGGGTATCTGCCTTTGGTTAACAAACTCAGAACAGCTTCGCAGGATACTCGCCCGCATCCACCAAAGCCTGAATCTTGTCGACTACACTCTGACGGTCTTCGGGATAAGTCACACCGAACCACTTGCTGGTTGTATCAAGCACTTCGCAGGTAGCAGTGCCATCGTTAATCAGCTTATCCACCATCAGCGGGATGAAGAATTCGCTTTTCAGGTTCTCCATATTCTTCGGGTCGCTCAAGAAACTCTTGAAAAACTCTGCACTGTAAGCAAAATAATCGGGAGTGAAACCCCAGAAGTTCATGCTGACCGGAGTCGTCTCGGGAGTGGCAGTCCATTCACCGTTATCGTCGATGTACTTCACCTCACCGTCCATGCGCTGAATCTTGGTACGTTCCACTACGGAAGTCAGCAGGTTGTTCGCATCCGTTCCACACAATCCACGGGATACGGTACCGCTCTCGCTCAACGTATTGCCGATGCGGAAGCCTACCATGGAATATACGTTTTTGGAGCCTTCGGGAAGGGCTGCAAGGAATTTGCCCATTACCTGGAAGGAGTCACGACCGTAGAAATCGTCGCAATTGATAACAGCAAACGGTTCCTTTATTACATCGGCACCCATCATTACAGCATGGTTGGTTCCCCAAGGTTTGGTACGGCCTTCGGGGCAGGTGAAGCCTTCAGGAAGGTCATCTATGGACTGGAATACCAGTTCGCAGGGAATATGGCCTTCGTATTTGGAAATAATCTTGTCGCGGAAGTCCTGTTCAAAATCTTTACGGATTACGAAAACGAGCTTGCCAAAACCGGCATTGATGGCATCGTAAATAGAATAATCCATGATAGTTTCGCCATTCGGTCCCAATCCGTCCAATTGTTTCAAGCCACCATAACGGCTGCCCATACCGGCTGCCAATAAGAATAAAGTTGGTTTCATATTAGTTATTATTTAAAAAGGTTAGTGTATCACAGTTGATAACGGTTGCAAATGTACAAAAATTTATGGCTGACAGAAGGGAGTTTTAGTTCATTCTTTACCACTATCCGTTCAAAAACGTACATTTAGAACGGATAACCGATGGCAAAATGCAGTGCCATACTATCCTTGAACTTAGGAATATTGTAATATCCCGACTTTCCGGTATCATACGGGTCGTGAAGCCCGATACCCAAATCCAGACGGAAAACAAGGAAGTCCAGGTCATAGCGTAAGCCGAATCCCGTACCCAAAGCAATCTGTTTCGGGAAATTCTTCAAGGTGAACTCACCGTTCGGGCGATTTTCGTCCTTACGCATCAGCCATACATTGCCGGCATCCAGAAACACCGCTCCATGCAAGTCGGCAATCATACGGAAGCGATACTCGATATTGGCTTCTATGCGAATATCACCCACGTGGTTGATATAGGTATATTTCCTATCCGTCTCGGGAGGATAGCCGCCCGGACCTATACTGCGTGCAGAAAAGGCGCGCACACTGTTGGCACCGCCGATATAGAACTGTTCCGTATAAGGTGCGGTCGTAGCGTTGCCATACGACCATATCACCCCTCCGGCAATACGCGAGGCTATTATCTGGTTCTTGTCTATCCGGTAATGGTACCTGAATTCCGAGTTCAGCTTCAAGAACTGTGCAAAAGGTACCCCGAAAAGCTTCTTTCCTTCCTCACTGAACGGCTTGCCGAAAATACGGTAGACGGCAGAAGTCAGGTTACCGGCCGACGCAACGGTGGTCTGCCACCAGATGGGGTTACGCTTGCCGCGCACGGAAGCGTTGTCATAAGTATAGGTGTACTCCATGGCAGGAATGAACTGGTCGCGCAAACTAACGTAGAGTGCCGGATTCTCGGCACGCAACGTATCGAAAGCGGCAGTAGGATTGCGCAGTACATTGAATGTCAACCGGAAAGGAGTTATACTGTGCCTGGAAGTCGATTTGGGCTGGAAGTCATAAGTGACATTACCGCCAAAAGCCAACAGCTTATAATACTTGGCACGGTTCATCTGGTCGGCATATAAACGGAAAGTCGTTGTAGCCGGGAAGTCATACTCACGGTCGCCCATCCTAGGAAACACCACGCGCGGAAAGATAAGCGAAGTGGAGATACCCAGTTCATAACTGTTCATCAAGGAAGAACTTGCCTTGCCCGTCTGCCATTCGTACGAACCGTTCAACTTCACATTCCAGCTTTCACCGCCACCGAAGACATTGTTCTTCGTCACCGTAAAAGCGGCACCCGGTCCCGTCTGGTTATTGCTCTTCATGGTGACATTAAAATCCAACTCCGCATCGTAGGGTTTATCGAGCGCGGCAATGACCCTCACATCCAATGTATCAGACACAAACGCCGTATCACGCGGTATATACTGCATCTCCGCATAACGGAAAATACCGACGCTTGCCAGACGCTCCTGAATACGGGTCTGACGGTACAAACTATACAAACTCTGCATAGAACGCTGGCGGGCAATACCTGCGCTGTCCTGTATCTGACGTTTCCGCCGATAACCTTGATAGTTCAACCAACGGTAAAGCATGTTGGGACGTACCGGAGGTTTGTTGTAGTAATGTATGGTCAAGCCTTTGTAATCCATGCTGTCATTGGGTTCCTGCCCCTGCTTTCCAAGAAGATAGACGGATTTACGCCCCACACGGAACTGCTTCTCGGCTACCTTTGGCATACCGGGAACGGGAATCAAGCGCATCTGGACATGCCCATTGGGAACTATCATGGTATCGGCCTGATAGGTCAGGTAGTCGGGACGGAAATAATAACAGCCCACATTACGCAGCAGGGTACTGATACGGGTACGCTCCCCATCCAAATCAGCCACATTGAATTGTTCTCCCGAACTGATAAGGGAACGTCGGCGTCCCAGCTCCATAATGCGAGTGGTACGCTCGCTGAAACCACGATAATATACCGTATCTATAAAGTAGGGGTTACGCATGTTCACCGTATATTGCAACTTTGCCTTCAGCGAGTCCTTCGGGTCGATAAATGTCTTGTAGCTGACGCTTCCGTTGAAATAGCCATAATCGCGCAGCAAGTTAACCGCCGCCTTCTGGCGTATATCGGGATTCACCGTAGACATAAGCACCGGAGTGGCGGCAAATTTATTGAATATCCACTTTCCGAATCCCTTCTCATACTTCTGGAAACCATTGTAAATCCACAGTCCGAAAGGAAAGGGATAGCGGATAGTAGAGCTTCCCAGCAACGAATTGTTCGGTGCCGTAGCAAGGGCGGCTTCCACCTCTTCCATAGCAATCTCACCAACAGACGTTTCACTGCGGTTCAATACAATCATCGGCTTTTGGCCGGTATAGAGTATCTCCCCCTCGGGCAAGTGCTTCGTGGTGGAGCAACCTGCCAGAAATATCAATCCTGCAATATATAATATCAGTCGTTTCATATCACATTCCTACTTTTTCATATCGCTGTTTTCAGCCTCCGGTTTTATCTTTTTCTTCCTGAAGATGAAGAGTTCACTCAATCGGTCCATCTTCCGGCGCAGCACAAGGCCGACACCCGTTTCGGTTATCTCACCGTCGAGTATGCTTTCGTAGTTTTTATTATGGAATACACGGACATATCGAGTACCCGACGCATCAAGACGGTATTCCAGCGATATATTGTCAATGAATGATTCCGCATCGTTCGTGGCATTGGCCCCGGTGGACACTTTTCCACCGATGACTATCTGTACACGGTCGTTGAAGAAACGCTGGGAATAACGGAAACTGAAGTCTTTTTGCGTGTCGCCCGTTTCAGCAGAGGTACGGTCTTCCACACCTACACTGATATTGGCACCTTTTATACCTCCCGCCAAGGAGTTTATCTGGCTCTGAAGCACTGAGTTCAAGGCAGCTCCCATTGACAAACCTCCTCCTTTGGCACCACTGTTCAAGTAAATACCCGTGGCAAGCATGGCAATGGCCTGCTTGCTACGCTCTTCTGCACCCATTGCCTGCAGCTCATTCTCTACTGCGGCATCTTCGGGCGCCGAAATATCGAATATCAAATCGGGAGCGTCAAGCCTGTTCTTGATGGAAATGGAAACATCGAAGTTCACCATGCGCGAACCGTCCCCGTCACCATCGGCCACAGAAGCACGCATACGTTCCGTAGCCTTCAGACTCAGCGTAGGATTCATAATATTCCCCCGCCAATCCACATAACTGCCGGGATTGAACTGGAACTCCTTCAACGGGATGATAGGCAGCGAATATTTCATGACGCCACCCGAAAGGGTATAGCGTCCGGTAAGGCTCATATCCCCTTGGGGAGTATACTGCATATTCAAATCACCGCCACCTTCCAGTTCGATGTATTTGCTGCGGTCGGGACTCAAGTCAGCACGAAGACGGACAGCATCGTCAATATGGACGGACATATACATTTCCAATCCTCCCAAAGACATGGCAGGAACCTCATCCGCTTTTACCGACGTCGTATCGGTGAACGAGGTAAAGGTAACCAGCCCGCTGAGACGGTCTTCCACCGTTAAAGGGGAATCGGTCAACACGTAGGTTACGTTGGTATTGCCCAGCAAATTCATGTTTCCACGCATCGTGAGCCCGTCAAGCGGCCCCTTCACCGTGGCATGCAAGTCGACGAACACCTTTCCATACACCAGACTTTCGCGAGTACGCGGTGCATCCAGCAACGTATAGTTCTCTGCCAGCAGATTGAGGTTGGCAGTAGGACGCTCCATATTCCGGAAATCAACCTTACCGTCAATCGTAAACGGATTCTTGCTGGTGGTATAAATGGCAAACTTATCAAATATCAACTGATTGTCCTTTATCTGTACCGGACGGTTGTCGAACCAGTAACGTGCTCCCGCCTGGCGTGCATAGACAGACACACTGTCCAAAACAATATCACCATGCATTTGAGGCTTGTCCAGCGAACCATAAATATAAAGCCCTCCATCAATATCTCCGGTAAAGGCCACCGTTTGGTCAGGGATGAATGCATTGGCCATCTTCAATGGAAAATGCTCGAAACGGGTGGACACTTCCAGGGTATCCTTTCCGTTCTTCTGCGTCAAGATACCGTCGGCGGTCATCACTTCTTCATTATCATATGTAAAATAGGTATTCAGATAGTGCGTATTCTTGTCGCCCGGCAACCAGGTAGCCCCCAGGCCGATGTCTCCAACCGGTTGGCGTTCGTAGGTCAGTTTCTCTACATTGGCTTCGGCGGACACCTGCAGGGAAGTGGCAGTCTGTATATAATTTGCTTCGGCGGAGAACAATCCCGTAAGCCGGGGCATATAAGGAAGTACCTCCGTAAGTTCATCCAAGCGCAATCGGCTCAGTTCTACGTTTATATTCTGCAAGGAAAGGGTATCATTCTTGTCGGATTGCATACGGAAACACAGACCATCGTCGCTGTCCATATCAATATTGGCATAGACGCGCATATTCTTATGCAGATAAATCCAGTTACTATTGTCCGCAAAGTGGAATTTACGGAAAGCGATAATCGGCTCGGCAGGAATAAGGTTCAGCAGCACACCATTACCGCGACCGTGTCCTTCGGTCAACGGACGGGCATTAATACCGAATAGAACACCGGTCTGCCCTTTTCCATTCACATAATCCACAGTCAGTTCCGCATCTTCATTACGGACTTCACCCGTCAGTGTGCTACGGAACACAAACTGCGGGTTCTTAGGACCGTTTATGACACCACCTTGCAACTTCATGCGGGCAGTATCCTGCTTCACTGTAAAAAATATCGTATCGAACTGCAAGGAGTCCATGCGCAATCCGTGAACAGCTGTACGTCCATTGATGCCGACTTGCGGAGTAAATCCGAAGCTCAGTTTGAAATCATTATAGGAAATACCCTTTGCAGCCAGGAAATAGCTGACGGGATTCTGGTTACCGGCTTCCAGATGCATGCCCGCTGAAGGAAGGACTTGGCGCAAAGCGGCATGGTCCAAACGCCGTTCATCAATCTGCTTTGTCAGGATAGAGACAAATTTATCCGACTGTTCCATCAACTTCTTCAACGTGCTGTGAGCGCGGAAACGCAGATTCAAGTCACCGGCATCAAGCCTCAACTTGAGAGAATCATGACGTGCCTCCGCTCCCATTGTAAAGGCAAACGGGTGTTTCAATGGTCGGGGCACCAAACCCAGCTTATGCAGATTCACCTCTTCCACATTTAAATCCAAAGCGCCATCCAGATAGCTGCGGTCAAGACGCATATCCGCATTTCCCTGCATCTTGAGAAGGACATTATCGCTGGCAAGACGGACGGTAGCAACGGATGACTTGAGTCCGGCATGCACATCTACACCGGAAATGTCCCAATGGCCATACTGTAGTTTTTCCAAGGAGGCATTCAAAGCGGCCACAGTTTTTCGTGATGCCACATCCACCCCTTGCCCCTTAGCGGACATCTTTGCCGTAAGAGTATAGATAGAGTCCTTGGGCAGGAAGTGATGCACCTGCAAGTTGTTGATGGCAAGGTCGGCATGGTAGGCTTCCGTAGCAAGATTATAGGCGGCGTCCAAATTCAAGGCGCCTTCCTTCTCCTTCAGTTTCAGGGCGGCAGTGCACTGCGCCCCCTCCATACCGAGACGTGCCGCAAGGTGCATACTGTCCGGCACAATGATGGAACCATCGGGAGCAATGTCAGCTAGTCCGGTCAGGAAGTTCAAGTTCTGCGTATGCATTTCGAAGTCCATGCTTCCATTACGTTTCACACTGTCGGTCAAGCTCCAGAATTCTCCTCCCCCACTCAACGAAAAGGCTCCGGGCAGCTCAGCCGTAAAACGGGAAATCTGCATCTGCTTCAGGTTTCCTTCCGTACCGGCATGAATCACCAACGGACGGAACGGATAGGCTTCCTTGAAAGCTTCCGGCAAGCCACCGGCAAAAAGCAGTACATCCTGTTTGCCGATACGGGCATTGAAACGGGCTGTCAGACGGCCGGTGGTAGGTATATTTATCAGTTCCCAGTAAGTCTGTGCCGTAAGGTTCATCTCACTATGAGGTGTCAGCAACTTCAAAGAAGGGATACGGATAACGGTAGAATCGGCAAACAACCGCCCGGTCAGGGAAGTTACACTCAAACCGGAACGCTCATACATGGAAAATTCCCGGATAACGGCATTCATATCTCTGCCGTAGTACATCACAGAATCAATGCCCAGGCGAATGTCGCGAAGAGCAATGTGCGAGGGGTCGAAGCCTATCGCACTCCCCGGGCCACCGGTATCATAATTGACAGAAGTTCCAGTCAGCAGGAATTTTCTCCAGCCATAGAACTGGTGTTTCAGGTCGGCAGCAGCGTCCGCAATCTCAGCATCTCCTATATGGGCTTTCAGCCCCATGGAGTCCAATGGCATCTGTAAATCGACCGAGACGTTCTTCAACTTCAGAGTATGGAGTGTGACTTTCCAGTTTAACGCAGTGTCAGTAGTGTCCTTGGGAGTCTCAGTGGTATCTGCAAGCATCACCTGCACATGGGTATCGCTCAATTCTATATTATTGAGGATGGCATCTTCTTTTGTAAGGTCTATGCCATGGCTTTCGAAAAAGAAATGCCCCAGTACTCCTTTGATGCACATACCTTCCATTAAATTGGAGGAGTTGACAGCAACTTGTTTCAAGGTAATGTCATCCACCTCCACTTTCCCTTTGAGTAAAGGCCATGCCTGTACCCGTACGTTCAAACTTCCAAGATTCAGCAAGGTATCGGGATGCTGCACATCAACAGCACTGTCGGCAGGCTGTACCACCAATACACCGCGGACCAACAAATTCAAAGGAAAGCGAAGGTCAATCCGCTCCACGGATATGTCCATACCCGTAGCACCTGATGCAATTGCCGTAGCCTGCTTCCGTATCAAATTCTGTACGGGAGGCACATAAAGCAATATCATCAATATTATAAACAGTATAATAGGAGTAAGCAACACCCACAGTGCTGTTCTCAACCATTTTCTTCTCATCGGAACGTCAATCTTTCATCGTATTTAAAAGTCCTACAAAGTAAACAATTTCTTTCGACATTTGGTTCCCGACAGAGAAAAATCACGTATTCTTCTCTGTTCCCCCATTACGGAAAAGCTGTTGCCTGAGTAATGACATCCTCTATCAAAACGAGGGCGGCAAGGGCGTGTTCTTTCAACTCTCCGGTAAAAGGCACTCCATGAGAAGTTTCCAACAGTTTCAGCAATGCAACCAGTTCCGCTGCTCCAATTAAAGTAAAGAGGGGAATCATTTTGTGGGAGACAGCAGCCATCTCGTCCACATCCGCATTCTCCACAGCCTTCTGCAAACGCTCCGCATTGAGGCGGGTTTCAGCCACAAAACTTTCCAGAATGGACTTTGCCGCCTCGGGGTCATCGACCGAAAAAGCAGTGAGCGAAGAGAATTTATACCCCGGGCAAGCCGAAGTTTCCGAAACTTCCGTAACCTCCATCCCTTTGTCCTCCATATTCAATTCATGTAGCAATTCACTGACGGTAAACGGCTTATGCAGGCATCCGGCAAATCCATGCACCGTAAATTCCTCACGCTGCATGTCACTGCGGGCAGTGACAGCAATCACCGGAACAGACTGTGCCTGCGGTATGTTCGAAGCACGAAGCAGTTTCAGTAAATCAAAACCATTAATAGCAGGCATCTGTACATCAGTAAGCAGAACATCAAAGGTTGCAGTGCGCAAGGCATCCAGCAGTTCATCCAGTTGTAAACAAGAGACAGAATTTATACCACTCTGCTGAAGCATGGCGGCAGTAAGGGTAAGCTGAATACGGTCATCATCGATAAGGAGGACATTCTTCAGTGAAGAATGAGGAACGGGGAATGAAGAATTGCCATTCGGCGTGGCAGCACATCCCGATTCTTCATCCTTCATTCTCCGTCCTTCACTCCTTACGGGATAGATAGGAATATATATGGTGAAAGTGCTTCCCTTGCCTGGCACACTGTCTACATCAATCGTGCCTTCAAGCAACTGTACCAGCATACGGACAATGGAAAGTCCAAGTCCAAACCCCTCTTTACCCTGAGCACCCGGTAAGCGGGTAAACTCCTGGAAGATACGTTCCCGGTCGGCAGGTTCCATACCTTTACCGGTATCAGCAATGGCAACTACCAGTCGACGGTCCTCGTAACGGGCAGTCATGGTAACACTGCCTTGGTCCGTAAACTTCACGGCATTGGACAGCAAATTGTTGATAATCTGGCGCAGACGCAAGGGGTCGCAAATATAGGTACCGCCCAGCTCCGGGGCAATGTCGCAATGAAGCGCCAGTCCTTTGGCAGCCGTAAGTGGTTCAAAACTGACGTGTATCTCTTCAAGCAGGCGGGAAGGATGAAAGGTGACCCGGTTGATTTCGGCCTTGTTCAAATCAAGACGATGGAAGTCGAGCAAATCAACGACCAGCTTCAGCAGATGTTCCGATGAGGTTTTCATATTGTCCAGATAGAACCGCTGACGCTCATCCACCGTCAGACGGGAAAGCAAGTCGGCATAGCCCATAATAGAACCGAGCGGGGCTTTGAAATCATGGGTAATGGCAAGCATCAGTTTTTCACGGACAGCGAGTAAATCCTCGGCACGACGACGGGCCTCTTCCAACTCACGACGGTAACGGTTGCTTCGGGTTATGTCGCGGCCGATGATAATAAGAAAAAAAGCGGAAAGCAACACCGCACCTACGGCAATGCCACTGATAATCTTGGCCGAACGGCGTCGGACCGCTTGTTGATACTCGGCTTCCGTCCGTGCACGCAGCAGAGTTTCCGTCTCGTAATCTTTCAGCAAGCTGTCAATACGAGCGGTCAGCATATGGTCCAAGCGTTGCAGATAGCGTTTACGTCGCTGTATAACAGTGTTTACAGCTTTTTTCTGCTGGGCCACGGCACGCAGTTTCTCATGCAAAGAATCGGCCGGATTATAGGGTTCAATCACCGTATCCGTTGCAAATTCAAGGGAGGTCTTTACCTGGATAGCCGTATCTTTCTTTGGGGGGACAAACACTTCACCCAAACGACGGAAAAACCCCTTCTTCCGAGGGCGTGTCACGACGGTATCCCGATGTGTAATGATACGGTGCTGCACACGCTGCTGGGTCACTACCGAGTCCTGCTGGGCAATTATCTGCTCAATGTCACTGGTGGATACCATGCTGTCATTCGCCTCACTCAGCGTGCGCAGCATTTTTATCGTATTGGTATCCTTCTCGCGTATCAAAGCAAGCACGCTGTCTGTCCATTGTACATCGCGGTCATCAGTAAGAATAAGGTTCTCCATTTCCCGGTGTACGAAAAACAAGGAAAAAAACAATACCGCCAGCAACAAAGTGTAGCCTACGGCAATCTTTACTTTGGAGACATTATTCATACTATCAAATCCTTTCCCTGGTCTGTTTACGGAACCTCAACCACAGCATCACTCCCGCACTGGTCAGTCCGAACGGGAAAGCCATCCAGACTCCCGTCAGCCCCCAACCGAAAACGAAACCGCAAAGGTACCCTACGGGCAAAGATATAATAAAATAGGATATAAATGCAATAATCATCATCGGTTTCACATCCGAGATGCCGCGCAGGGCATTGGCAAAGTTAATCTGCAACCCATCGCCGAACTGGTAAATCAAGAACGGGAAGAAGAGAGCGGCAACCATGCCGGACACTTCCGCATTGTCCGTAAACCATCCCCCTACCTGACCGCGAAGCGCAAAGACGATACCCAGCAACACCACCTCCATACACAGGATGATGTGAAGGCCGGCATACGCCGAGCGGCGCACATTCTGCCCGTCTCCCTGCCCCTTGAAGTTGCTGACACGCACGGCAACCGCAGCGCCCATGCCATAATACATCATGAAGGTGAACTGAGAGATAGTAAGCATTATCTGATGCGATGCTAGGGCAAGTGTCCCCAGCCAGCCCACCATGACGACGCTCAGACTGAAGGAAGCGGTCTCCATACCCATCTGCATACCCACGGGCCAGCCCAGTGCATTGAGCTTCCTGAACATCGGCATCGACCACCCCAGCCGCATGAAGCCGAGCCTGTAACGGATAAACCGGCGGCCGCGAAGCACAATCGCCGCAAAGACCACCACCATCACAATGCGGGAGAACAAAGTGCTGATACCCGCACCAAGCAGTCCCATCTCCGGAAAGCCCAGCTTTCCATTGATAAGTATATAGTTTCCTACGATGTTAAGCGCATTCCCTCCGAGCAGAATCCACATGGCCGTCTTGGTATCGGTGATGCCGTCCGTAAACTGTTTGAAACCGTTGAACAGCATGACAAAGACCAGTGAAGCAAGCAACACCAGATAGTAAGGCTTGATTAGAGGCAACAATTCTCCGGGCTGTCCCAGCCGCTCCACATTGAAATAGAGAACAGCCATGACAAGAGTCAGCAACAAAGCCACCAGCACATTGGCAACCAGGCTACACCGCAACGCCTGCCCTGCCTCGGCAAAGCGGCGGTTACCGTAGAAGCCCCCTACAACCGGTGTCAGCCCGTAGCTGAAGCCCGTACTGAAAATAATGCAAAGAGTAAACAGATTGTTTACGAAAGAAGCGGCACCCAGTTCCTCCGTGCTGTGATGCCCAATCATCAGCGTATCGGCAAAACCAAGCACAATGACTCCCAACTGCCCCACCACAATGGGTAGCCCCAGGAGAAGCAATGCTTTATAGTGCTGCTTATACGTATCAAATAATTTTTTCATACTAAAGGTTTTCTTTTTGGTAATAAAGCACAATCCCGTTTTCATCGCGGAAGGTCTGTTGGGCGACCCTATGAAGCTGTTCTGCCGTCACAGAGCGGTAATTGTCCACTTCACGGTCTATGTCTTCCGCCTGCCCGGTCAGTTCAAACCAGGCAAGATTCGTGGCAACATTCAGATAATTGATGTTGCCGAATATCTGTGTAGACTCAAACTTGTTCTTTACTTTCTCCAATTCCTGCTCTCCAACAAACCCGGATTTCAACTCTTCCAACTCTTTCCGGACAGCAGCCTCGGCTTGTTCCAAAGATACGCCTGCAGATGGTTTTCCACTGATATGCAGCAGGCCGGCATCCCGTGTACCGGAGATATAGGCATCGAGACTGGAAAAGAGCTTCTGCTCCTGCACCAGCCTGCGGGTCAAGCGACTGGAACGTCCATTGCTCAGAATATCCGACAGAATATCGAAGGCATAATAATCGGCATCCTCACGGCTACACATGTGATAAGCCATGAACAAAGCATCCAGAGGAACATTCCGTTCCACCGTCTGCCGGCGTTCTGCCGTCTGTACAACTTCTTGCGGTAATTGCCTTACGGGCACATTCCTACGGGGAATGGGAGCAAACCATTTTTCTGTCAGCCTAACCGTTTCTTCCCACGAAATATTTCCGGTAACGGCCAGCACTGCATTATTAGGTGCATAAAAACGAAAAAAGAATTCCTTTACCTCATCCAGCGTGGCATTGGCAATGTGAGAGAGGTCTTTCCCGATAGTAGGCCAGCGATAAGGATGCGTTTGATAAGCCAAAGGACGAAGCAGATGTCCCACATCACCATACGGCTGGTTCAAGCAACGTTGTTTAAATTCCTCCATCACCACCGCACGCTGCACTTCAAGACTTTGCTCACTGAATGCCAGTTCCAGCATGCGGTCGGACTCCAGCCAGAAGCCGATTTCCACATTCGATTTTGGAACCGTCAGGTAGTAATTGGTAATATCATTATTGGTCCATGCATTATTCTCCCCGCCTGCCAATTGCAAAGGAGCGTCATAATCAGGAATATGCACCGAACCTCCGAACATCAGATGCTCGAACAGATGGGCAAAACCCGTATGCTCGGGATGTTCGTCACGGGCACCCACATCATAAACAATATTCAAGGCAACCATCTGCGTGCTGGTGTCCTCATTGTGCACCAACCGCAGACCGTTGTCAAATATCTTTTTGTTTATCTTCATAAAATGGAATGACAGAATCTATCATCAATCTATCACTGTCACTTTTTTAATAACCACATCCTCTTCGGGCCGGTCGTTACGGTCAGTCTTGACCTTCTGTATTTTATCAACAATATCCATACCTTCCAGCACTTCACCGAACACGGTATATGCACCGTCCAAATGCGGAGTACCGCCCACGGTAGTATAAGCCTTCACCTGCTCGGGGGTAAACTTGAACTCCGGTTCCTTGGCAACCTGAGCCTCTGCCTGCGCAATCAAGGAATCTTGCAAATCCATCAGACCGTCCTGGTCATTATTCTTACGCATCTTGTAGATTTCCTTCATATGTTTCTGCGCCAACGCGTTGAAAGCATTGTTCAA
>UMHL01045157.1_pt1 | contig 21187 bp, 17 predicted proteins | sample 1965551 | NCBI WGS metagenome assembly UMHL01 (sample SAMEA4836100, study PRJEB28245) | human gut metagenome | biome: gut microbiome; material: fecal sample | place: Denmark | collected 2008 | reverse complement strand
GACAGAGAGAGGACAAGGCGGGAGCCATGTTCGATGAATCGAAGGTGACAATCACGGTAAAGGGAAGCTCGCTGCGTTATGTGAGCCGTGGCGGTCTAAAGCTGGAAAAGGCGATGGCGTGCTTCCCGATCACACTGGAGGGTGATATCTGTATGGATATCGGTTCTTCGACCGGGGGCTTTACGGACTGCATGCTGCAGAACGGGGCGAAAAAGGTTTATTCCGTCGATGTCGGACACGGTCAGCTCGCGTGGAAGCTGCGGCAGGACGAGCGCGTTGTCTGCATGGAAAAGACGAATTTCCGGTATCTGACGAGGGATCAGATTGCGGATGACCTCGATTTTGCATCGGTGGATGTTTCCTTTATTTCCCTGACGAAAATCCTGCTTCCGGCATGGAGACTTTTAAAATGCGGCGGACAGATGGTTTGTCTGATCAAACCACAGTTCGAGGCAGGTCGGGAAAAGGTCGGGAAAAAGGGTGTTGTCCGCGATCCGGCAGTGCATCGCGAGGTCATTGCAAAGGTTATGGATTTTGCGGCGCTTTTACATTTTTCCGTGTTGGGGTTGACCTGGTCGCCGATCAAGGGACCTGAGGGAAATATTGAATATCTGATTTTTATACAGAAAGAAGAGCAGCCGGAAGCCTATGAAAGCGAACAGGCGGCAGAGGCTGCACTGGAAGAGACACAGGCTGCTAAAGGCGGTATTTCCGAAACAGAAGAAAATCGCCAGCTGATTGCGAGGATCGTAGAGCAGGCACACGAGACGCTCAAAGAATAAAAATCCGGGCAGGGGAAAGAATTATGAAACATTTTATTATCATTACGAACCGCCCGAAAGATCCGGATCTGGAGATCACCCGACGAGTGCAGGAGCTGTTGAAGCTGCGGCAGGCGTCATGCAGTGTTTATGCGGACGAAATTCCGAAAGAGGAATGGAAGCGAATTCTTCTGAGGGAGGGAGACCGGACAGATGCGATTTTGGTACTGGGTGGGGACGGGACGATGCTGCGGGCGGCGCGGGATACGGCGGATAGCCAGATTCCGATGCTCGGGATCAATCTGGGAACCCTCGGCTATTTGACAGAAGTAGAAAAAAGTGGAATGGAAGATGCAATAGACCGGCTGGTGGCGGGCAGCTATCAGGTAGAAGACCGAATGATGCTGTGCGGACAGATTTACCGGCAGGGTAGGATGGAAGAGGAAAACAGTGCACTAAATGATATCACGATCACGCGCTGCGGCCATCTGCGAATGTTGTATTTTCAGATCTATGTAAATGGAAAATTGTTAAAGGAATATCATGCGGACGGCATTATCATTGCGACGCCGACTGGTTCAACCGGGTATAACATGTCGGCAGGCGGTCCTCTGGTAGAGCCGGGCGCTCAGATGATTCTGCTGACGCCGGTTTGTCCGCATACCCTGCAGACGAGAAGCATCGTCCTGCGGGCGGACGATGAGATTATTATCCGGATTATCGGCAAGGCGGGGCGGGAAGAGACCGGGATTGAGGCATGCTTTGATGGGGCGAGAAACGTGGAGCTGGCTCCGCTTGACGAGGTGCGGGTGACCAAAAGCATTAAGACGACTTCGATTATCAAAATCAGTGAAGCCGGTTTTTTGGACGTGCTGCATCGGAAGATGAGCGATTAACCGTCTGTAAGGGGAGAAAACAGGAATGAAACAAAACAGACATCAGAAAATTGCAGAGCTGGTATCACGCTATGAGATCGAAACCCAGGAAGAGCTTGCGGAAAAATTAAAAGAAGCCGGATTTACGGTGACGCAGGCGACAATTTCCCGCGATATCCGTCAGATGAACCTTTCCAAGCTTCCGACCGGAAATGGGCGGCAGAAATATGTGATTCTGAAAAAAGAAAATGAGCTGCTGTCGGACAAGTATATCCGCGTGCTGAGGGACGCCTTTGTATCGATGGATATGGCGCAGAATATTTTGGTCATGCGGACGGTTTCCGGAATGGCGATGGCAGTGGCGGCTGCGCTGGATGCCATTCATTTCGGGGAAGTGGTCGGCTGTATCGCAGGCGATGATACGATTATGATTGCAGTTCGTTCCGTAGAGGATACCCGGATTCTGATGGGAAAAATCCGGGAACTGATGAAACAGTAAAGGGAGTACAAGATTGAGCCAAACAATGTTAGTGAGTCTGCATGTCAGGAACCTGGCGCTGATTGAAGAGACGGAAGTGTTCTTTCAGCCGGGACTGAACATTCTGACGGGCGAGACGGGCGCCGGAAAATCCGTCATTCTTGGCTCGGTGGCGCTGGCGCTTGGCGCAAAGGCGGATCGGGATATGATCCGGACGGGTGCGGAATATGCGCTGATCGAGCTGACCTTTGAAGGGTCAGAAGAAGTGAGGGAGGCACTTCGCCGGATGGATCTTCCGGCGGAGGACAATCAGATTATTTTACAGAGAAGGGTCATGCCGAACCGAAGTATCTGCCGGATTAACGGGGAGACTGTGCCGATCCGTCAGATGCGCGAGCTGGCAGGGCTTTTGATCGACATTCACGGACAACATGATAGCCAGATCCTCTTGCAGACGAAGAGGCATCTGGAAATTCTGGACGCATATGCGGAAAAAGAGTTGCCCCATGTAAAAGAAGCGTATGCTGCCTGTTGGCATGAGCACAGCGCGATTCTGCAGGAGATTGCGGAAAACGAGCTGGACGAACAGACACGTAAACGGGAAATTTCCCTCGCGGAGTTCGAGCGAGATGAAATTGAAGAAGCAAATTTGCAGGCAGGTGAGGACGAGCAGCTGGAACGTGATTACCGTAGGATGGTGAACGGGCGCAAGATTGCAGAGACGTTGAATCTGGTACACGGACTGACCGGAGAGGAAGAAGGAAACGGAGCCGGGGAGCTGACCGGGCGTGCGCTTCGGGAGCTGTCACAGGCGTTATCCTGTGATGACGGACTCGGACAGCTGGTACAGCTGCTGGCGGATGTGGACGGGCTGCTGAACGATTTTAACCGGGCGGTTTCGGAATATCTGTCCGATCTCGAATTTGATGAAGAACAGCTTTCAGAGACGGAAAATCGGTTAAATACAGTCAATCACCTGAAAGATAAATACGGCAGCACCATAGAAGAAGTTTTGGCTTACGCTGAACAGAAAAATCAGGAGCTGGATCGCCTGCTGCACCAGGAGGAATGGCTGGAACAAAAGCGCAGGGAGCTTTCCGAGAACGAAAAAATGTTAGCGCAGCTGGCACAGAGTCTGACAGCGCTTCGAACAAAGGCGGCGCAGGGGTTTCAGAAGGACATGGAAAGCGCATTGCAGGATATGAACTTTCTGCATGTGGAATTTCAGGTTTCCCTGACGCAAAAAGACAGCTTTGGTGCAGAGGGAAAGGACGAGGTTGTATTTTTGATTTCGACCAATCCCGGAGAGCCGGTCAAACCGCTGGCGGCGATTGCAAGCGGCGGCGAGCTTTCCAGAATCATGCTTGCGCTAAAGACGATTACGGCGAAGCAGGAAAAGATCGGCACGTTTATTTTTGATGAAATTGATGCCGGAATCAGCGGAAAGACCGCCTGGAAGGTTTCGGAAAAACTGGGAATTTTAGGCAGAACGCACCAGATTATCTGCATCACACATCTGCCGCAGATCGCGGCGATGGCGGATCATCATTTTTATATTGAAAAAAATGCAACCGACCATTCCACGGCGACGACGATCACAGAGCTGTCCGAGGCAGACAGCCTGAAAGAGCTTGCAAGGCTTTCCGGAGCGGCGCAGCTGACAGAGTCGGTGCTTGCCAATGCAAAAGAAATGAAGGATTTGGCAGAAAAAAAGAAACAGAACTGAGCATACTAAAGAGGACGTCAGAGATGATGTTCTCTTTTTTATCGTATAGGAAACTTCGTTTCCATACGATAAAAATGCTCCGCGGGGAGGCGAAGTGGAATGATGTCGCTTATGTTACCCGCCGCAGGCGCAGGATTCTACAGGCTATTGGAAGGAAATCAGAAAGGAGAAGCTGCATGGAGAAAAAAGACGTTGTCAAAAAACGGAATCCGGAAAACTGTATGCAAAACAGTGCAGCTTCGCTGCCCCATGCGCCAAGCAGCGTTTTTTCTGCGCATGCAGCTGGGAAGAAACGAAAGCCTTGTCTTCGGAAGATTTTAGCATTCTGGATTTTGATGGCGGTGCTTGGTGGTGCTGGCGGCTGGATTTACCAGACCTGGCAGAAAATCCCCTCATCCATCCGGATTCGCGCCGGAGAAGAGCAGGAGTTGTTTTTGGATGTGCCGGTGAGCGGAACGATTTACGGCGAAAAGACGGCGCAGAAGGACGTGATTCCGGTCAATTTGAACAGACCGCTGACCGTGCAGGCGAGTCAGATTCAGGATTACACGATGGATGTAAAGCTGTTTGGAATCGTGCCGTTCAAACAGGTGGACGTCCATGTGGTCGAAGGACAGCGGTTGATTCCGGCAGGCGTCCCGGTGGGAATTTACATCAAAACCGAGGGAATTTTAGTGATCGCAGAAAGCGATTTTGAAGGATTGGATCATAGCAGAAAGGAACCGTCAAGATACCTGTTGAGGGCGGGAGATTACATTTTAAAGGTGGACGGCGTAGAACTGGAAGGAAAAAAGCAGTTCACTGAGCAAGTGGCAGCGTCGGAGGGAAAGGAGCTGTGTCTGACGATCTGTAGGGACGGACAGACCTTTGATGTGACGGTTACGCCGCAGCAGAACACAGAGGGGGTATACAAGTTGGGTATCTGGATTCGGGATAACGCGCAGGGCGTGGGTACGATGACCTATCTGGATGAGAAAAACGGCTTCGGCGCGCTGGGACATGGAATCAACGATACGGATACGGCGGACTTGATGGAGGTACAGAGCGGCAGTCTTTACAAAACAAAAATCGTCAACATTCGAAAAGGCATTAGTGGAACGCCGGGAGAACTGACCGGAGTGATCGATTATAAAAAAGAAAACCGGATCGGCGCGATCTCCATAAATTCTGTCGAAGGAATCTTCGGCACCCTGAGCCAGGAAGAAGCGGACGAAATACAGGGCGAAGCACTGCCGGTTGGATTGAAACAGGAAGTAAAAAAAGGAGAAGCACAGATCCTGAGCTGCCTGGAGGAGGACGGAGCGCCGCAGCTCTATACGATCGAAATCAAAGCCCTTCACCTGGATCACGACAACATCAACCGCGGAATCGAAATCCAGGTAACGGATGAAAGACTGCTGGAAAAAACCGGTGGAATCGTCCAGGGCATGAGCGGTTCCCCGATCCTCCAGAACGGGAAAATTATCGGTGCCGTCACCCACGTCTTTGTAAATGACCCCACGCGGGGATACGGAATCTTTATCGAAAATATGCTCTCCCATTGAGCCGGGTAAAATACTGTCCAGATGCACCGCTGCAAGTTTACTTGCAAGCGGTGCAATCTGGACAGTATTTTAAGGGGCGAAAGCCCCACAGTCATCAAAGCGCCAACGGCGGTTTGATGACTGCTGCCCGGCGGAGAGGAGGAAGCAAAAGTCTGTCCAGATGCACCGCTGCAAGTTTACTTGCAAGCGGTGCAATCTGGACAGTATTTTAAGGGGCGAAAGCCCCACAGTCATCAAAGCGCCAACGGCTGTTTGATGACTGCTGCCCCAAATACTGTGAAACAGCAAGCAGCTCCTCTTTTGTATCGATGTCCTTTAATTCTTCCGAATAAGAAACCGGAAGTGTCCGGACGAGATTTGGATACCTGGAAACGATCACGTTCCCTCCCTTTTTGGGAGGGAGATTTTTTAATTCCTCAAAAAAGCAGGACGGAAAGATCACCGGAGAACCGACTGTGTCGCTAGAGCAGGGGCGCCAGATAAAGTCAGGCAGATTTTTTGCGCAAAGCAGCAGGGAAGCGATGGTTTCCGGCAGGATCATAGGCTGGTCGGACGGCAGGAAGGCGCAGCGATCGATAAAAGAGCTGATTTCACCCATTCCAAGGCGGATCATGTCATTTCGGTCGGGAAAAGGATGCAGAAGAACCGGGATATCCTGAGAGAGACAGAGCTGTTCGATTTCTTTGTGCACGGTCACAACCAGGCGGTGTGCAAACAGACCGGCGGAAGCATCGAGTGCCCATTGAATCAGTGGCTTGCCTGCAAGATCTGTCAGCAGCTTGTTTTCCCCAAAGCGTCTGCCCTGACCGGACGCCATGAGAATACAGCCTGCGTTTCCGTAGGGCTGATCCAGATCGAGAACGAAGACATCCTGCTGTGCAAGCAGACTGTCCAGGAAAGGAAGCTTTTGCTTGCGGACGACCATCAGGAGATGCTTGCACGCCATCAACTCAGAGAGGGCATTTTGATATTCGGGACAGGTGCTTTCGAGATATCCGATTTCATCAATGGTGATCCAGTCAGAAGAAACGTCGGCACAAGCGTGAAGAAAAGAAACACCGGTTTGGGAAAATGCGTCTAAAACAGGCAGCATCCGGTTTTCGGTACCCGTGTTGTCAGGGTTAAATCTGCCGATTTGCACGGTCTTGGAAGAAAAATTGTCCTTTAAGTAGACGCCCTGCTTTGGAACCGCCCAGGAGGTAAGCCCCGGCATAGGGCATGGAAAGAGCGCAGAAAGTAGTGTTGTTTTGCCGCTTCCCCTGTCTCCGGTGAGGATCAGATGTTTTTTACCGCTTGTCTGAAAAGATTTCCAAATACAGCTTGCGGTTGGCATGAACGCAGGCGTCCCGATAGGTTTCATATTTTGTCAGCCATTCCTTTCCCTGTGGAGTGAGTGTACTTCCACCGCCGGATTTTCCGCCAACACAGCGTGTGGTCAGTGGAAAGCCGAGAGCGGTTTCGGCATTTTTGATTATGCGGAGCGCTTTGGTGTAGGCAAGTCCCATGGATATGGCGGCGGAACGAAGAGAGCCGGTTTCTTCGATGGCATGCAGCAGACAGCAGGGACCTTCCCCGAAAAATTTTTCATCGTTGTCGTCACAAAAAGTAATTCTCGTAACCGCTTTCAACAGGCATCGTCCTCCTTTATCATGATCAGCCGTTTCTCGCCGCGGCGGGTGGAAAGTGTTGTTAAACTGATTGTACCATAGATGGAGGAAAGAAGCGGTTCCATTTTGGAAATCGGGGTAGAAAATGGTTGAAGCTCTCCCAACAGACCGCAATCGGAAAGCACCAGAAGCGTATCGCAATAATTGAGGGCGAGAGAAGGATCGTGCAGCGTTACAAGTGCGGCGGCGTTGTTTTTTGCAACATACGTTCGCAAAAGTCCCATCGTTTCATAGCGCAGCCGAAAATCCAGGGCGCTTTCCGGTTCATCCAAAAGCAGAAGCCTGCACTTTAATACAAAAGTGCGCGCCAGCAGGCAGAGCTGCTTTTGCCCTTCGCTTAGCTGCTGGAAGTTATCGTCTTTGCGGGACCCAAGACCTACCGAGCAGAGGGCGTCAAATGCTTCCTTTTTCATCTGCTCCGTAGGAGACTGCAGGAGAGAAAGCTTTGGATTAAACCCCATTAAAACGACATCCAGAAGAGTTAAATCGATCGAAATACCGCTCTTTTGGGGAATGTATCCGCAGAGTAAAGCAAGCTGCCTTGGAGAAGCGTTTTCCAAGTAAGTGTCATCTAACTGACAGCTTCCGGTATGAGGAAGAAGATTTGCAATCGCTTTGATCAGGGTGGTTTTACCGCACCCATTTGCGCCGAGGATTCCAACGATTGTTTTTGGGGCGACGAAAAAGCTGATATCTTTTATGACCTGTTTTCCGGCATATCCGGCGGAAAGGTTGGTTACAGTGAGCAGGTTCATTGCAGTGGTTTCCTCCTGATACAGAGATAGATTAAGAACGGCGCGCCGAGCAAACTGGTAAAAATACTTACTGGCAGTTCGGTAGAAGCGATGCTGCGGGCAAAAATATCGCCGAGCGTCAAAAGGCATCCGCCGAGCAGGCCACTGAATAACATGGTGGATAAGCGGTTGTTTTTAAAGAGCAGGCGCGCTCCGTGGGGGGCAAGAAGCGAAATAAAGCTGATCAGCCCGGTCATGCTGATAACGCTGGAGGCGGCAAGGGTTGCGATCAAAAGGACGATCAGGCGGATTTGCGTCACGTTTACGCCGAGCAGCCGCCCTTCCTGATCGTCCAGAGAGAGCAGGAGGATCTGTCGGTACAACAGGAACATCCCAACCAGACAGATCAGGCACAGAGCGATGTTTCCGCCGATGGAATACAGGCTGATGCCGTTTAAGCTTCCCATGATCCAGTATTCGATGGATGCAAGCTGTTTTTCCGGGTCTGCGAGGAGCTTCAGACAGACTAACGCGGTCTGTGCCAGGCTGTGCACGGCGATGCCGGAAAGGACGATGCTTTTGCCGTCTTTTTCGGCGGTCAGGGAGGAAAGCGCCAGTGCAAGGAGTACACAACAGATGGCTCCGGCAAAGGCAGATAGGGTGACAGCCACCGCGCCGGGCAAAAACAGGATGCCGAAAGCGGCGCCTACGCTTGCACCGGAGGATGCGCCGATAATGTCGGGGGAAGCGAGGGGATTGCGGAAAACGGTCTGATAGACAAAGCCGGTAACTCCGAGGACAAAGCCGCCGATTGCGCCGATCACAGCGCGGCTTGCGCGCAGGGTGAGAAAAACCCGCCACTGCATCGCGTCCCCGGATAACAGACCGGACAGAGTAAGCGGATATTTTCCGACGAAAAAAGAGCATAAAGTCAGGACCGTTAAAATAACGGTCCCGACGAGAAGAAACGATTTAGTTTTCGTTGGAGATTCCATAGAAGGTTTCATAATAAGTGTTGCTTTCCGTGGTATAAGTGTCAGCGGGAATCTGTTCGGGATGGAGAATGCCGGCAAGCCATACGGATGCAAGGATGCTTGCGGGAACCGGACTGTCCAGAGCCTCTACATCGCCGGGAATCTGATATACCTGACCGTTTTTCACAGCGGTGCAGTCTTTTAAGTTTTCATCGTTTAAAATGTCGTCAACGGTGTAATCTGCATCGGAAGCGAGGATGATATAGGCAGGATCCCAGGCAAGCAGCTGTTCGTAGCTGATTTCTGCCCAGTAAGTATCGGTAATTTCTTCCGCTGCATTTTTGCCGCCTGCAAGCTCGATCATGCTGGACTGGTACATTGCGGGACCTGCTGTGGAAAGCAGGGAAGAATTGCCTGCCAGATATACGCTTTTGGGCTCTGTATCAGCTAACGTATCAGAAAGCATGGACTTCTGGGAAGCTATATAGGAAAGCAGCTCGTTTGCACGTTCCTGTGTGTTGGTGGCGGTAGATACCAGCTCGATCATTTCTGTCAGAAGCTCCTGGCTTTCCGGATTGACAAGCAGCACCGGGATACCAAGCTCTGTCAGGCTCGCTGCTGCGTCCTTTAATTTTAAGGGCAGGATAACCAGATCAGGGGAGAGGGCAGCGCAGCCTTCCAGGTCGAATTCCTTTGCGGTGCCGACACTGGGAAGCTCTATCAGATCAGGTGCAGCAAGCTTGTAGATCGCACGCTTGCCAGCCTTTGCTTCGATGCCTACCATCTTGTCCTTCAGACCAAGAGCGATCAAAAGGCTGGAGGGAATGTAATAGCCGCTTACGATGGTCTCAGGTTCAGCTTCGAGCGTTACTTCACGGCCTGCCTGATCGGTCAGGGTGACGGGATAAGTCGTTTCTGCAGCTTCAATGGCTTCTTCGGATGCAGTCTCTTCTGTTTCGGCAGAAGCGGTTTCTGTGACAGTCTCGGCAGCCTGTTCTGTGACGGATTCTGTTGCAGGAACAGTTTCTGCGGGGGCAGAAGCAGTGCCGCAGCCGATCATGGAGATCAACAGTGCACATGCCAGGGACAGGGACAGGTACTTTTTCAGAGTGTTTTTCATTACGTTCACCTTTCGTTGTAGTTTCAATAATACAACGGTATTGTAGCAAAGCGTCTTTTCAAAAGCAAGGGATTTTATTATAATATAATTGGATTTTTTGGTTTTTGTTCACGGATTGCACGAAAATAGAAAAGGGTGCATGGGAACAGTAAGGCTTCAGGGAGAACATTTTATGGTTACAATTCAGAATTATGTGCGCGCAAAAAGTCTGGAAGAGGCATATGAGCTGAACCAGAAAAAGGGGAACTGTATTCTCGGTGGAATGCTCTGGACGAAAATGCAGAATCGCATGATTCAGACAGCAATTGATCTTTGTGATCTTGGACTGAATGAAATAGAAGAAACGGAAGAGGAATTTTCTATCGGCGCCATGGTATCGCTGCGGCAGCTGGAGACAGATACCGGGCTGAATGCCTATACACAGGGTGCAGTAAGAGATGCGGTAAAGGATATAGTAGGTGTGCAGTTCCGCAATCTTGCAACGGTTGGAGGAAGCATCTGGGGACGGTTCGGATTCTCTGATGTTTTGACGGTTTTTCTTGCAATGGATACCGAGGTGGAATTATTTCAGGGTGGAAGAATTCCTTTAAAAGATTTTGCCGAGAAAAAACAGGACAGAGATATTTTAGTCCGTCTGATCGTGAAAAAGACTGCAGGACGCTTTGCCTACGCAGCGGTCCGCAACCAGAGCACGGATTTCCCGGTGATTGCCTGCGCCGCTTCCTGCGTCGGGGGAGAATACCGGTTGGCAGTCGGTGCAAGACCGCATCGGGCAGTGCTTCTTTGCGATGAAAAAAAGTTTCTTTCCGGCGGTGTGAAGGAAGAAAGCGTAAAGGCATTTGCAAACTGGGCAAAAGAGCAGATTCCGACCGGTAATAACCACCGTGCCGGGGCAGCCTACCGCACCCGTCTGATCGGAGTGCTGAGTCAGAGACTGTTTTGCAAAATCGGGGAGGCGTAGGAATGGAGATCATAATAAAAGTGAATGGAAGAAGGATCGCCGAGCAGATCGAACCGGATCTGCTTTTGATCGACTTTTTGAGAAAACATGGATGCTACAGCGTAAAACGAGGCTGTGAGACAGCAAACTGTGGTCTGTGCACCGTTCTCATGGATAATACGCCGGTGCTTTCCTGTTCTGTGCTCGCAGCCAGAGCAGATGGACATGAAATCTATACCCTGGAAGGACTTCAGGAGGAAGCGTCAGAGTTTGTCGGATTTATTGCCGATCAGGGAGCGGATCAGTGCGGCTTCTGTAATCCGGGATTTGTCATGAATACGATCGCGCTGCTTCGGGAGAATCCGGATCCGACGGATGATGAGATCCGGGCCTATTTGGCAGGAAACCTCTGCAGATGCTCCGGCTATGAAGGACAGCTGCGGGGCATCCGGAATTTTCTGGATCAGAGAAGAAAGTAAAGGAGAGGCTTCATGGAACATAAGAAATACAATGCGATCAACCAGCCGGTCCGCAAAAAGGATTCTATGCAGCTGCTTTTGGGAAAGCCGGTTTATGTGGAGGATATCGCACCGAAGGATGCGCTGGCGGTAAAGCTGTTAAGAAGCCCGCACGCAAATGCGATTGTGGAGGAAATTAACGTTTCGGTTGCCAAAAAGGTTCCGGGTGTCGTGGATATTTATACCTGGGAAGACGTGCCAAAGCAGCGCTTTGCCATAGCGGGACAGACCTATCCGGAGCCGTCGCCTTACGACAGGCTGATTCTGGACCGGCATGTGCGTTTTGTCGGGGACGTGGTCGCCATTATCGCAGCAGAAAATGAAAAAGCGGCGTTAAAGGCAATGAAATTGATCAAAGTAAAATATAAGATTCTGGAACCGGTTCTGGATTTCCATCAGGCAAAGGACAATGAAATTTTAGTGCATCCGGAAGAGGACTGGCTTGCACAGGTTCCGGTGGGCGGAGATGCAAGGCGGAACCTGGTTGCCAGTGAAATCAGTGGTGACGGGGACGTGGATGCGGTGCTTGCAGACTGCGATGAGGTGCTGGAACATGCGTACCATATGCGTTCCTTTAATCAGGCGATGATGGAGACCTTCCGTACCTATACCGAGCTGGATCGATACGGAAGACTGCATGTGATCTCCTCGACCCAGATCGTATTTCACGTTCGCAGAATCCTTTCCCAGGCGCTGGGAATCCCCAAAAGTAAAATCCGTGTGGAAAAGCCCAGGATCGGCGGCGGATTCGGTGCAAAGCAGACGGCGGTAAGCGAGGTTTATCCCGCATTTGTCACACTGAAAACAGGACGCCCGGCACAGCTCATTTTTACGAGGGAGGAGAGTCAGATTGCAGGATCTCCCCGGCATGAAATGGAGGTGCGCGTGCGGCTGGGAGCGGATAAGGACGGACATATCCGGGGACTGGATCTGTATACATTATCCAACTCCGGTGCTTATGGCGAGCATGGTCCGACGACGGTAGGACTGAGCGGACACAAATCGATTCCGCTTTATACCGGAGGCCTGGAGGCATTCCGGTTTGGCTATGATGTTGTATATACCAATACGATGGCAGCAGGTGCCTATCGGGGCTACGGAGCGACCCAGGGCATTTTTGCACTGGAAACTTCTGTCAACGAGCTGGCAGAGAAGCTAGGAATCGATCCGACAATCATCCGGGAAAAGAATATGCTACGGGAGGGCATGAAAATGCCGGCATATTATGGGGAAACCGCGAATGCCTGTGCGCTGGACAAATGCATGGCGCGCTGTAAGGAGCTGTTCCATTGGGATGAAAGATATCCCGTTCGGGATATGGGAAACGGAAAGGTGCGCGCAGCAGGCGTGGCAATGGCGATGCAGGGCTCCTGTATTTCCAATGTGGATGTCGGTTCCGCAACCGTGAAGCTTGCAGATGACGGCACCTTTAACCTGATTATCGGCGCTGCGGATATGGGAACCGGATGCGATACGATCCTTGCCCAGATGGTTGCGGAATGTATGGACTGTTCCGTAGATGATGTGGCGGTATTTGGCGCGGATACGGACGCTTCCCCTTATGATTCCGGCTCCTATGCCTCTTCCACAACCTATATCACCGGTAAGGCGGTGGAGATGGCATGCGCGAAGCTAAAGACACAGCTCTGTGGGATCGCGGCGGGAATGCTTGGCTGCAGCACAGAAGAGGTAGTGTTTGAAAACGGACGGGTAAAGCAGATCAATACGGAGAAAAGCGTTTCTCTGGCAGAGATCAGCGTCAAAGACCAGGTAAACAACGATATTGCAGCGGTTGCGACCGCGTCCCATTCCTCCCCGGTTTCCCCGCCTCCTTACATGGTCGGAATGGTGGAAATCGAGCTGGATAAGGATACCGGAGAAGTGAAAATTCTGGATTATGTTGCGGTAGTGGACTGCGGAATTACGATCAATCCCGCATTGGCGCGTATTCAGACAGAGGGGGGTATCGTACAGGGAATCGGGCATACCCTTTTTGAAAATATCACTTATGACAGAAATGGACGCCCGATTGAGTCCAGCTTTTTACAGTATAAGGTTCCGACCCGTCTGGATATGGGGCATCTTCGCGTGGAATTTGAAAACAGCTATGAGCCAACAGGACCCTTTGGCGCAAAATCCATCGGGGAAATTGTTATCAATACCCCGGCACCTGCAATTGCCCATGCGATCTACCGGGCGACCGGCGTATGGCACAGGGAACTTCCGATCACACCGGAGAAGATTTTGATGTCGATGCCGCAGTAGGATGAAAATGCTGCAGTCCACATGCGCGGCAGGTTTGTGTGTGGGCTGTGACAATAAATCACAAAATGAGGAGAGAGAAAAAATGAAAAAAAGTTTCAAACTATCTGAGGAAGCATTTCAGATGGATGGGAAAATGCCCCTTTCTCAGGCAATTCCCCTTGGCTTACAGCATGTCCTTGCAATGTTTGTCGGAAACCTGACTCCGTTATTGATCATTACGGGTGCGTGTGGGCTGGCCGGTGGAGAGTTTGCACAGCTGCAGCTTTCTCTGCTGCAGAATGCCATGCTGGTAGCCGGTATTGTAACGCTGGTACAGCTGTTTTCCATCGGACCGGTGGGCGGAAAGGTTCCGATCATTATGGGTACTTCTTCCGGATTTATCGGGGTATTCAACAGTGTGGCTGCGTCGATGGGCGGCGGTGTGTTGGCATATGGTGCGATCATGGGTGCATCCATAATCGGCGGACTCTTCGAAACGGTGCTGGGATTTTTCTTAAAGCCCCTTCGAAAATTCTTTCCGGCGGTGGTAACCGGTACGGTCGTTATGTCGATTGGTCTGAGCCTGATCTCTGTGGGCATCAATTCCTTCGGAGGCGGAAATAATGCAAAAGATTTCGGTTCTGTGGAAAACCTGCTGCTGGCTGTTTTTGTTCTCGTAGTGATTCTTTTCTTCAAGCATGGGACAAAGGGCTTTTTAAGCTCTTCTGCAATCCTGTTTGGTATTATCGCAGGCTACATTGCTGCAGTGGTAATGGGATTTGTCCTGCCTACGACCGGTGTTACTGCAGATGGCGTGGAATATACAAAAGCATGGGTATTAAACTGGAATAAAGTTGCAGAAGCTTCCTGGTTTGAAATTCCGAAGCTGATGCCGGTAAAGCCGGTGTTTGATCTGCGTGCGATCTTACCTGTTCTGATTATGTTTATTGTAACGGCAGTGGAGACGGTCGGTGATATTTCCGGTGTAATGGAAGGTGGACTTGGCAGGGAAGCAACAGATCGGGAGCTTGCAGGCGGCGTGATGTGCGATGGCCTTGGTTCTTCCTTCGCAGCGTTATTTGGTGTATTGCCGAATACCTCCTTCAGCCAGAATGTTGGACTGGTTGCCATGACAAAGGTAGTAAATCGCTTTGCACTTGCGACCGGAGCGATTTTCCTGATCTTGTGCGGTCTTTGCCCGAAGCTGGCGGCGCTGGTTTCCATCATGCCTCAGTCGGTACTGGGTGGCGCAGCAGTTATGATGTTTTCTTCTATCGTCATCAGCGGTATTCAGCTGATCACAAAGAATCCGCTGACTGCCCGGAATCTTTCCATCGTATCGGTAGCGCTCGGCGTAGGCTACGGTATGGGCGCCAACACAGGAATCCTTGCGAATGCGCCTCAGTTTATTCAGCTGATCTTCGGCGGATCCGGTATTGTACCGGCTGCGATGGTAGCGATTTTGTTGAATATTGTACTTCCGAAAGAGGATTAAAAAATTGCCACCTTTATGGTGGCAATTTTTTTTTAGAGCAACTGTTATATGAAATTGTTATGCTGCAAAAATGTCTCTGAATGAAACGCAGGTTATAGCTTTACCGGCCCACCGCTGCATTGTCCTGTCCCATCCGTTTTAACTCCGGCAATACAGTGCAGAGCATTGTGATAAAGCAGAAGCTGCCGCCGATGACGTTGGACACCGGTTCGGCAAGGAAAACACCATCTGTGCCCATGTGGAGTGTATAGGGCATCAGATAGGTTAACGGAACGACAATAAATACCTTTCGGAGCAGGGAGAAAAAAATCGCCTGCTTCTTTTTATTTAAGGATTTAAAGGTTGTCTGACCGATATACTGCAGATCCATGAAAATAAAGGCGGCAAAATATTGTTTCAGCGCAGGGATGGCATCGGCAACCAGCACAGAGTCGGAGCTGAAAATCCGGATCAGCATACCGGGGGCGAGGATGATCAGGCTCCACATGATGGCAGTATAGCCAAAGACCATGAGTGCCATGACTATACCGGCGTTTTTGACACGGGACGGACGGCGGGCACCGTAATTATAGCTCAGGATAGGAGAGGTTCCCTCCGTGAGCGCGTAAATCGGCGTTTCCACGAGCTGACGCACGCTGGAAATGATGGTCATGACGGAAATATAGATATCCCCGCCGGTGACGGAAAGGACGTTGTTGCAGCAGATCGTAACAAGGCTGTTGGTCAGCTGCATGACAAAGCCGGATGTACCGAGGCTGACGATATTTTTTGCATAGCCGCTACATTGGGAAAATTCTGCTTTCCGCAGAAAGCGAACCCTCAGCTCCGCCCTTTTCGTCAGGAAAAGCAGGACGAAAGAGGCAGAAAGCAGCTGGGAGAGCACGGTTGCGACTGCAGCGCCCTGCACGCCGAGGCCGAAAACAAAAATAAAGAGAGGGTCAAGGAGCAGATTGGCAGCTGCGCCGATGGCGACGGAGCACATACCAACAAGGGAATATCCTTGTGCGTTGATAAAAGGATTCATGCCGACTGCGATCATGGAAGGCAGCGTGCCGATGAGATAGAGCATCATGTATGGATATGCATAGACTAAAGCATCTGCAGACGCGCCGAAGAGCACCAGAAGGGGGCGGGCAAAAACAAGACCAATCGTCATCAAAAGGGTGGCACTGACACATACCATTGTAAAAGATGTGTTCATGATGCGGTTTGCCTGTTCTGTTTCCTTTTTTCCACGGTAAATGGAAAAAAGCGGAGCACCGCCGCTTCCAAAGAGATTGGCGAATGCGCTGAGGATGACGATCAGCGGAAAGCACAGTCCCACTGCGCCGAGGGCGGCTGTGCCGCACCCAGGGATACGGGCGATATAGATACGGTCTACGATGTTATAGAGCAGGCTCAAAATCTGGGCAACCAGCATTGGGAGGGCTGCTCCGAGAATGTTTCCGGTTATGGTTCCGTTTTCAAAATCAATTCGTTTCATAAGTCGGGAGCTTCCTTTTCTTTCGTATTCGTTTTCCAGTATAGCAAGCTCCGGAAAGAAAGTAAATTCCGAGTTATAGGTTCCCGACCGGAATCTCTTAACACCAGGAATAAAATTTGAAATTTCCGTCATCAGGAAAAGAAAAGGATAGCGGAAAGATCTGGATTGGTGTATGATGAGGAGCGAGTTACTGTTTTTAAATTTTATGACAGGAGAAAGAAGAAAAATGTACTTATTTTTGCTTGCGTTGATTTATATTGCATTTATCAGTCTGGGACTGCCGGATTCGCTGCTTGGCTCCGGCTGGCCGGTCATGCACGCAGAGCTTGGTGTGCCGGTGTCGTATATGGGGATCATTTCAATGATCATTTCCGGTGGGACGGTTGTATCGAGCCTGTTTTCGGACAAAATGACCCGAAAATTTGGAACCAGAATCGTAACGGTTGCCAGCGTATTTCTGACCGTTATTGCACTGTTTGGATTTTCTTTTTCTTCGCAGTTTTGGATGCTGGCCGTTTTTGCAGTGCCCTATGGATTGGGAGCAGGTGCGATCGACTCGGCGTTGAACAACTATGTGGCGCTTCATTACAAAGCGAAGCATATGAGCTGGCTGCACTGCTTCTGGGGTGTGGGCACAGTTATCAGTCCGTTTATCATGGGCTATGCGCTGACGAACCGGACGTGGAACAGCGGCTATCGCATCATTGGATTTTTGCAGCTGGCTATTGTCCTTCTTTTACTTTTGACGCTGCCGGTCTGGAATATCAACAAATCGGCAACGGAAACCGCTGGAAAGAGTGTCGGACTGGTGGGTGCACTGAAAATAAAGGGCGTTCCCTTTCTCCTGCTTGGCTTTTTTGCGTATTGTGCACTGGAGGCAACAGCAATGCAGTGGGCGAGCACCTACTTTGTAGAGGTAAAAGGAATTTCTACAGAGCGTGCAGCAACCTTTGCAGCTCTGTTTTACATCGGTATTACTTCCGGAAGATTTGCAAGCGGTTTTATTACGGATAAGCTTGGTGACCAGAAAATGATCCGACTGGGAACCGGAATTTTAATTTGCGGTATCCTGGTGCTGTTTCTTCCGATTGCGTCCTATCAGGCGGCGTTTGCGGCATTCCTTGTGATCGGGTTTGGCTGCGCACCGATTTATCCCTGCATCATTCATTCTACCCCGTCCAATTTTGGAGCAGAGAACTCCGGTGCGATCATCGGCATTCAGATGGCGAGCGCATACATTGGAACGACCTTTATCCCGCCGATTTTCGGTATCCTTGGAAATTCCATCGGATTTTTCATCCTGCCGCTATATCTGCTGGTGTTCGTGGCGCTGATGATTACGATGGTTGAGGTGACCTTCCGGATCACAAAAAACAGAAATTCTCTGTAAAATCGTGGTTTTTCGCCAATTTTTGTAAAAAAAGGAGTCAGAAATTCTCGGAAAGAGGAATTTCTGGCTCTTTTTTTGCGATGACAGTTTCTTGCAGGATCCAGCAGAATCAGCCTATAATGATGCCTGTAAAGAGGAAGCAAACCGGTATTGCGAAAGGAAAAAAGATTGAAAAATAAAACTTTTCAATCGCGAGATTTGTGTCTGTGCGCACTTGATACAAATTCGACCTACGCAAAAAACGTGCGCAGAAATGAGGAAAACTATGGAACAGCTCAGCCTTACAGCAGGAAAAGAAAAAGAAAACGTGGTTCAGATTCTGACCGATTTGATGGAACATAATAGAGAATTTCAGATTATGATTACCGTTCCCGCCAGAGCGGCAGGAGAAGAAAACTCCCTGGAATATGTACAGGCAAAAGAAGTGCCCAAACGGGACCTGGAGCGGGATGTCACGAACATGATCCATGACATCGGCGTACCGGCACATATCCGTGGATATCAGTATCTGCGCGAAGCAATTCAGATGTCAGTCAAGGACATGGATATGCTCGGCTCGATCACAAAGACGTTGTATCCGGAAATTGCGAAAAAGTATGAAACGACACCGAGCAGAGTCGAGCGCGCCATTCGTCATGCGATCGAGGTTGCGTGGAACCGCGGCAGGATGGAGACGCTGGACGCGCTGTTTGGATATACGATCAATACGGGAAAGGGAAAACCGACCAACTCGGAGTTCATCGCGCTGATTGCGGATAAAATCCGGTTGGCGTACCGGGAGTAGATGTCATCCAGTGTTGGCTGCGTCCCGCGCTGTGTACCGCACGGACGGAGTGCGATGCCTACATGCAACCTGTATGTGTTACTCCTGCTTGTCTATCCAGCGGTCGAATCGGGAAAGACTCTCCTTGCTGCCGGACAGGATCAAAATGTCGCCGGGGCAGAAGCGGTAGTTTGGATCGACGTGCTCGATCACCTGACCGTTATGCTCAATGGCGATGATGTTTAGACCAAACCGGGCTCGCAGATTCAATTCAACGACAGATTTCTGAACGAGGGCATCCGGGACGGACAGCTTGGTGATATTCAATTTTTCACTCAGCTGGATAAAATCCAGGACCCGGGAGTTGGAAAGCCTGGTTGCCAGGCGAATTGCCATATCGCGTTCGGGATAAACGACTTGTGCGCCGAGGCGTTTTAAAATCTCGCCATGCTCCGGGCTGGTGGCTTTGGCAATGACAGTCGGAATACCGAGGCTGACGAGATTTAATGTCGTCAGGATAGAGGATTCCATATGCTCGCCGATGCAGACGACCGCAATATCGCAGTTCTGGATACCGGTTTCTGTCAGGGTTTTTTTATCCAGGGTATTGACAACGAGTGCATTTTCGGTCAGTTCCCGCATTTCACGGACCCGCTCTTCTTCGCGATCCATGACAAGCAGCTCTGCACCGGAGCGTGCAAGCTCTGTCGCCAGCGCTTCCCCGAAGCGCCCAAGTCCGATAATACCGTATGCAATGGCATTTTTTTTCTTTTTTCCAAACATAATATCCTCATTTCTGAGCGGTTCGCTCGCATATTTTTCCGATAAGTTATGCAAAGATCTGCGCTGTGTTTCTGGATTGTGATCCTGCACAGTGCTGGCAGAGTGTCTGCATGCCGTGGGCGGTCACTCACCCGATGGCAATTGTCCCTTCCGGGTAGCGGACGCGTTCCCCGATCGTAAAGTACCACAGGGATGCAACAGTCAGGGGTCCGAGTCTGCCGATGTACATCATAATAATAGAAAGAATCCGGCTCTGAGCGCTCAACTGCGGTGTGATGCCGGTGGAAAGACCGGAGGTGCTGAAAGCACTGATCATTTCAAACAGTACATCCCGCAGGGAAAGCTGCGGATCGAAGATCAGCATCAGATAGGAGGCTGTCATAACCAAAAAGGCAGCAAGTATACTGATGACGGAGGCCTTACGGAACGCGTCCTTTGGGATCGCGTTGTGGAAGGCTCTTTCGGAATGGTTTGTTGCTGCGGAATAGATGCCGGAGAGCAGGACAAAAAAAGTGGTGGTCTTGATGCCGCCGCCGGTGGACGCGGGAGAGGCCCCGATAAACATCAGTCCGGAAACGACCAGCAGACCTGCAGTAGAGAAATCGCCGAGGTTATAAGTGGAAAAACCGGCTGTCCGGGCGGAGACGCTGTAGAAAAAAGCGCCGAGCCAACTGATACTTTCTGTGAGTTTTAATAAAAGTGTTCCGAAAAGCAGCAGGGCAAATGTCGTGCTCAGCACAACCCGTGTGTGCATTGACTGGTGTTTCCAGGAAAAGTGTTTCAGGGGCAGCTCAAAAATGACCGGAAAGCCAATGCCGCCGGCGATTACCAGAGCACAGGTCACGAGATTTAGAAGCACATCCTTCTGATACGGAATCAGGCTTGTCCCGTTTCCGAGCACGTCGAAGCCGGAATTGTTAAAGGAAGCAACCGAATGAAACAGGCTTAAGCCTATGGCGCGAGGCAGCGGATAATCCCGGAAAAAGACAGGAAACGAAAGAAACGTGCCCAAAAGCTCAATGAGAAGTGTCGTATAAAAGATTGCTTTGACAAATCGGATCAGGCCTTTGCCGGAATCCAGGTTCATTGCATCACGGATAACACGGCGTTCTTTCAGATTGATCTTTTTGCCCATTGCGAGCATGATCCCGACACCGATGGAAGCGACACCCAGTCCTCCGATCTGGATCAGGCAGCCGAGGACAAACTGACCAAAGGGTGAAAAGGTACTGCCGGGGTCGATGACGTTTAAGCCGGTTACACAGACTGCGCTGGTGGCAGTGTAAAGGGCGTCAAGATAGGGCAGTGCGATACCGGGCTGCAGGCTGCAGGGCAGCATCAGTAAAAGGGAGCCAAGCAGGATGCAGAAAAGAAAACCGAGGGCAATGATACGCCCGGGGGAAAGCTTTTTCAAAAAGGTTGTCAAAGGCATAGGTTAAAAATCTCCGTTAAAATATAAAAATCAAAAAAGACACTGTGGAACCATGGATATCATTATAAGCTATTTCGAAAAAAAGTTACAGTAAGGAAATCAGTTTTTTTAATTCTCTTGACAACAGAGTTAGTTATACATATACTTAACAAGTAAACAATTAACTAGTTAATAAAAGGAAAATGCGATGGGACAAGAACAAAATGCGAAGCACTGCGGGAATCCGACACCGGAAGCCAGGCTGTCATTTCTGTTTCGAC
>UMHL01007858.1_pt1 | contig 21414 bp, 18 predicted proteins | sample 1965551 | NCBI WGS metagenome assembly UMHL01 (sample SAMEA4836100, study PRJEB28245) | human gut metagenome | biome: gut microbiome; material: fecal sample | place: Denmark | collected 2008 | reverse complement strand
GCCGTGTCAGCAAAGGCCATGCGCAGACGCTGGACACTTCCTGCAATCAGGGCGTGCCGCTTGGCTGCGGACGCATCCGCAAGCTGACACCCCGTGAGTGCTGGAGGCTGCAAGGTTTTTCGGACGATATGTTTGACCGGGCAGCCGCCGTCAATTCCGACACCCAACTTTACAAGCAGGCGGGCAACGGCGTGACGATCCCCGTTGTGTATGCAGTTGGCAAGCGGATCGTGGAAATTCAAAACGAACTGAACAAGGAGGTACTATGAGAAAACGCAATGTTCACATTCAATTCTGGCTGGATAAAAAGGAAGCCGAGGCGTTTCAGAAGAAGGTCAAGAAAAGCGGACTTTCCCGTGAAGCGTATCTTCGGCACTTGGTAAACGGCCTTGAACCGCAGGACGCACCACCGCCCGACTATTACGCCATGATGCGGGAACTGCATGGGATCGGCAACAACCTCAATCAGATCGCCGCAAAAGCCCATACCCTGAACGCACTGGATGTGCAGCGGTACGACGAGAACTGCCGCAAGCTGGACGAGGCCATCAAGACGATCACCGCAGCGGTCATTCTGCCCCGTCCGATGAAGTGACGCTTATGGCGACGACATCAATTTGGCGGGTAAAAGGCTGGCTCGGCAAGGTGGTGATCTATGCGGAAAATCCTGAAAAGACGGCGAACCCGAAATTCTACGCCGATCGGGAACTGACCGAGCAGGACGGGCAGCAGCTTACCGATGTGATCCGCTACGCCGTCAATTCCGAGAAAACGCAGAAAACGGACGGCGAGGACGGCGCACCACTCCACCGCTTTGTGTCGGGCATCAACTGCTCTCCCTCCACCGCCCGTGATGAAATGCTGGCGGTGAAAAAGCGGTTCGGCAAGGAGGACGGCACGGTGGCCTATCACGGCTATCAATCCTTTGCCCCCGGCGAGGCCACGCCCGAACTGGCACATGAGATCGGCGTAAAGCTGGCAGAGCGACTATGGGGCGACCGCTATCAGGTGATCGTCGCCACCCACCTTGACAAAGAAAATCATCTGCACAATCACTTTGTCGTCAACACCGTATCCTTTGCGGACGGTATCAAATACCACCGCACCCGAAAGGACTACCACGATATGCAGACGGTTTCCGATGCGCTTTGCCGGGAATACGGGCTGTCGGTGATCGAACACCCGCAGCAAGGCCGGGGCAAGCAATACGGAGAATGGCGTGCCGAGCAGGAACAGCGACCCACTTGGCGGGGACTGATCCGTGCAGACATTGACGAGGCGATACGGCAGACCATGACCGAGCGGCAGTTCTTTGACGCTTTGCGGAAAAAGGGCTATGCGGTGAAGATTGGCAAGGATATTTCGGTCAAACCGCCGGGCAAGGAGCGATTCGTGCGTCTGATGCGTAATTTCGGTGAGGACTACTCTCTGGATAACATCCACAGGCGCATTTTATCCCAGAGCCGCCCCAAACGGGAAAAGCCGAAACAAACGTCGGAGATCCTGCGGATCAGGCTGATCGGCAGCCTGAAAACCGCCCGAAAACTGACCGGCTTTCGGGCGCTGTATGTTCACTACTGCTATCTGCTGGGCATCTTCCCGAAGAACCATCCGCAGCAAAGCAGAAAACGGCTGCATTTCCTCCTGCGGGAGGATCTGTTGAAGCTGGATGCCATCACCGCCGAAACAAAGCTGCTTATCGGGCATCGGATCGATACCGCCGAACAGCTTTTTTGCTACCGTGACGAGGTAAACGGAAAAATCGCCGCTCTTACCGAGAAACGCACGCAGCTTTATAAAGCACAGCGGACGACGGCGATAAAGTCCGACCCCGAAAAGGCGGCAGTGGTCAAAGCGCAGATCGACGCACTTTCCAAAGAACTTGCCGCACTGCGGAAGGAGGTGGTTTTATGTAACAGCATTGCCGAGCGTTCCGGCGTGATCCAAGAGAAAATCAAAGCCGTCCGTGAGGACGAGCAACCCGAAAGAAAGGAGAAAACCGACCATGTACAATTCCGGTGACGCAGCGGAGCAAGTCGTGCGGATCAGCTTGGAGGGTACGGAAGTTGCCCTGAAGCTAACCGGCTCGGCGGCAAAGAATATTGCCGCCATGCTCTATGCTGTCTGGAAAAACCGAGATAAGAACAAAACCAAAGGCCACCAGCGGCTTTCTGCCATGCTCAAAAGCGGCAAAGAGCTGAAAGTGTTCACCGTCAGCGAGGAGCATCTGAAACAGTTTGCGACCGAGGCCAAGCGGTACGGTGTTGTCTACTGCGCCCTGCGGGGGAAAGAGCGTTCCGCCGACGGTATGGTAGACATTATGGTGCGTGCCGAGGATGCGTCCAAGATCAACCGCATCGTGGAGCGCTTCAAGCTGGCGACGGTCGATACCGTTTCCATCAAACGGGACATCGAGCAGACCCAAGCGGACAAAGCCGCCCCGTCTGCCCCTGAGCAGGAGAAGCCCAACAAGGCAGCGGACGACCGCCTGCTGGATGACCTGCTGGGCGCACCCATTCAAAAGGAGGAACACGCATCCCCAAACCCTGCGGCGGCAAAGACAGAGAAATCCCGTCCGTCCGCGCCTACCTCCGAGAAGCAAAGCAGAACCGCCGAGGGTACTGCTAAATCCCCCGAAGAACGCCCCTCTGTCCGTGAGGAATTACGGGAAATCCGGGAGAGCAGGCAGAAAGAGGCGGCAGAGCCGGGCATTTCCGAACCCACCCCGGCGAAAGATCCGAAAAAGCAGCCGACCACCACCCACAAACAGCCTTCCCGAAAGAAACCGAAGAAATCAAAGGAGCGATGACCGATGAGCAATTTTGACGATATTTTTGAATCTGTCCCGCAGACCGACGAATTTGACAAGGAGGCGTGGGCGGCGAAGAAAAAGGCGGAGCGTGACGAGGTTTATGCTCTGGCTGATGCCACCGCCGAGACGATCTGCACAGACGGCAGCAAATTCCGTGATTATCTGGATGTGCAGGCGGCTTTCCGCAACTACTCTGCCACCAACGCTCTGCTGATCCTTGCCACGAAGCCGGACGCCCGCAGACTGGGCGACAAAGATTTCTGGCGGGATCAGGGCGTGTATATCAAGCGGCAGGAATTTGGCCGCCCCATCAAGATTGTCGAGTCCAACGGCGAGTACACCCGTGACGATGGCAGCATCGGCGTGTCCTACAACATCAAGCGGGTCTATGACATTTCGCAGACCACTGCCTGGACGAGAACGCCGCAGGCGGTTTCCCATGACGCACGGGCGCTGCTGAATGCCCTGATCTACAAGCGTCCTACGCCGGTGCAGTCCGTGGATGAGCTGCCGAATGGCATCGATGCCGTGTATGACCGTGAGCAGAACGCCGTTTTTGTCCGCCGTGGCTTGTCGGCAAACGACCTTTTCTGCGGTCTGTCCAAAGCGCTGGCGCAGGCGGAGCTTGCCCGGACCGGCGAGGAATACACCGAAGAAAATACCGGTTTCAAGGCGCAGTGCGTTTCCTATATCCTTGGCAAAGAGTTCGGTGTGGAGGTGAGCGGCTATGCCTTTGAAACGCCTGCCGACTTTTTGCGTACCGATGACCCGCAGACGATCCGCACTGAACTGACCGACATCCGGGACACCGCCTATGACATTTCCGCAAGGATGATGCGGTCGCTGGAACAGAGCAAAGCACCCCGCTTAAGCGAACAGGAGCAATGAATATGGGGAAACAGGAAAAACGGGTATTGACTCTTGACCGCTATGAGCACGGCGTTGTGGTCAATGCCCTCAATGAGATGCGGAACGATCTGCTGGAGGAAGAACGCCCCACCGACATTGTTGACGAAGTTCTTTTGAAGGTGATCGATGCCCCCGCAAAGAAGGTAAGGTGCCGAAACGATGAAGCGAGAGAATAACCCTCTTGTCCTCTGCCTGTTCGGTATTCTCCCTGTGGTGTGGCTGGGGCTGCTGATTGCCCCTGCCGCCCACGGCGGTCTGCCGGAGATCGTCGCCCGGTTTCCTGCGGTGATGAACGACCCGTTTCATATCGAGCTTTGCGGGGACAGCCTGAAAACTGTCATTGTTTTGCTCTGTGCCTACGGGCTTACGGTGGGTGTGATTCTATCTTCCCGCCGCAATTACCGTCGGGGCGAGGAACACGGTTCGGCCAAGTGGGGCTCTGCCCGAACCGTCAACCGAAAATACCGGGCAGCCGCACCAGAGGACAACAAGATCTTCACGCAGAATGTCCGTATGGGTCTGGACGGACGAAAACACCGCCGCAACCTCAACACGGTCGTTGTCGGCGGCAGCGGCGCAGGCAAAACGAGGTTTTACGCCAAACCGAATTTGTGTCAAGCCAACACGAGCTTTACCGTGCTGGACCCGAAGGGCGAGCTGCTGCGCAGCACGGGGCATCTGCTGCGGCTAAAGGGCTATGAGGTGCGGGTGCTGGATCTTCTAAACATGGAGAAAAGCCACTGCTACAACCCGTTTGTTTACCTGCGGGACGACAACGATGTGCAGCGGCTTGTGACCAATCTGTTCAAAAGCACCACGCCGAAAGGCAGCCAGTCCAACGATCCCTTTTGGGACACCGCCGCGTCTATGCTCCTGCTGGCGCTGATCTTCTATCTGAAATACGAAGCGCCACCCGACGAGCAGAACTTTCCAATGGTCATGGAAATGTTGCGTGCGGCGGATGTGCGGGAGGACTGCGACGAATACACCTCGCCGCTGGACGAGCTGTTTGAACGGCTGGAAATGCGGGAGCCCGACCATATTGCCGTGAAGTATTACAAGGACTACCACTCCGGCAGCGCCAAAACACTGAAATCCATTCAGATCACTTTGGCGGCAAGGTTAGAGAAATTCAATCTGTCCTCGTTGGCGGCGCTGACCGCTACGGATGAGCTGGATCTGCCGTCCCTCGGCGAAAAGAAAGTGGCGCTCTTTGCCCTGATCCCCGACAATGATACCAGCTTTAACTTTTTGGTCAGCATTTTGTACACGCAGCTTTTTCAGCAGCTATTCTATCTGGCCGACCACAAATACGGCGGCAGTCTGCCCGTTCCCGTTCACTTCCTAATGGACGAGTTCAGCAATGTCAGCCTGCCGGAGGATTTCTCCAAGATCCTTGCGGTCATGCGCTCCCGCAATGTGTATGTGTCCATCATTCTGCAAAATGTGGCGGCGCTCAAAGCGCTGTTTGAAAAGGAATGGGAGTCGATCCTCGGCAACTGCGACGAGTTCCTTTATCTCGGCGGCAACGAAACATCGACCCACAAGCTGATCTCGGAATCCTACCTCGGCAAATCCACCATCGACACCAACACCTACGGCAAATCATCCGGGCGAAACGGCAATTACAGCACGAACTATCAGATCAGCGGCAGAGAGCTTCTGACGCCGGACGAAGTGCGTATGCTGGACAACCGTTACGCCCTTTTGTTTATCCGTGGTGAGCGTCCAGTGATGGACGAGAAATACGACATTCTGAAACACCCGAACATTGCACTGACCGAGGACGGCGGCGCAGCACCTTATGAACACGGCGGGACGGAAAATGCCATTGCGACGCTCTCATTTGCAGGCGCTGCCGCCGAAACCGTACCCGCACCCAATGAACCCATACCCGATTATGAGCTTCTTTCCGACGAGGATATAGAAGCTCTTTTTTAATTCAATTCAAGGAGGATAAACCCATGAAGAACACCCAAAAGACTGCAAACAAGCTGCCCATGCCCGGCAAGGTCAGAAAGGGCTTTCGCTTCTACTGCGTCGCTGTGCTGTCGGTTGCCCTTGTGCTCGGCTGCTCCGTCACGGCCTTTGCCGCCAATGACCCGATTGCCGTCGTGAACAACCTGAGCGATTTCATTTTCGGCCTGATCCGTGCGGTCGGACTGATCCTGCTCGGCTGGGGTATCGTGCAGGTGGGACTTTCGTTCCAGTCCCACGATCCCAGCCAGCGCAGCAACGGCTTTCTCACCCTTGCGGGCGGCATCGTCATCACCTTTGCCAAAGAGATCCTGAACCTGATCACGGGCTGAAAGGAGGCCGCAGATGGAAAAGTGCGAGTGCTATATCCACTCTCTGAAACAGGGAGAAACCCATGTGCTCGGTGAGGCGACGATCCTCAAACGCATCGGGGACAACGACTACCTTGCCGAATACAACGGCGTGAAGTGCCACGCCATATTCAATCCCTTTGCCGGGCGCTACTTTGTGGATGATGTGTACGGCGTGATCCGCAGCTCGCCCGACCGGGACAGCAGATAAATGATACGGCGCACGGGGCAGGTCACTTTGGCCTGCCCCTATTTGCCGGAAAGGAGGAAGCTGTGAAGAAATACAGCATTATTTACGCAGACCCGCCTTGGCGGTACAAAGTCTATTCTAAAAAGGGGCTTGGGCGCTCCGCCGAATCCCACTACCCGACAATGGAACTGGAAGATATACGGGCGCTGCCGGTCGGCACGCTTGCCGCTGATGACTGCGTATTGTTTCTATGGACAACGATCCCACTGCTGCACGACTGCTTTTCGGTCATGCGTGCATGGGGCTTTTCGTATAAGACGGTGGCTTTCGTATGGATCAAGCAGAACCGCAAGTCCGACAGCCTGTTTTGGGGCATGGGACACTGGACGAGAGCCAATGCAGAGTTCTGTATGCTTGCCACCAAAGGCCGCCCGAAACGCCGCTCGGCCGGGGTGCATCAAGTCATCCTCTCCCACATCGAGGAACACAGCAAAAAGCCGGACGAAGCAAGGCGGCGCATTGTCGAGCTGATGGGTGATCTGCCCCGCATTGAGCTGTTCGCCCGTCAAAAAACGGACGGCTGGGATGTTTGGGGCAACGAGGTCGCCTGCGATATTGCGCTGACGGGAGGTGAGCCGAATGTCGGATAACTGGATCGTACAGAATTTGGAGAATGCGCTGGAAACTTGGAATGAAAAGCTGGCGGAGATCTGGCAGCTCATTACGCAGTCGCCGGAGCAGTTCAAGGGCGGCACGATCTGGAATGTGATCGTCGGCATCCACGGTGCGGTGCAGGCCATCGGGCTTGCGCTGCTCGTTTTGTTCTTTGTGGTGGGCGTGATGAAAACCTGCGGCAGCTTTGCGGAACTGAAACGGCCGGAGCACGCTCTCAAAGTGTTTATCCGTTTCGCCCTTGCCAAGGCCGCCGTCACATACGGCTTGGAGCTGATGATCGCCCTATTCAACATCGTGCAGGGGCTGATCTCTACTATCATGAACGCCGCAGGCTTTGGGGTGGCGCAGGAAACTGTGCTGCCTGCCGAGATCGTGACCGCCGTAGAGGACTGCGGCTTTTTTGAAAGCATCCCATTGTGGGCAGTGACCTTGATCGGCGGGCTGTTTATCACGGTTTTGTCGTTTATCATGATCATGACCGTGTACGGCAGATTTTTCAAACTCTATCTCTACACGGCCATTGCACCGGTCCCGCTCTCGGCCTTTGCAGGCGAGCCGTCACAGAACATCGGCAAGAGCTTCATCAAAAGTTATGCCGCCGTTTGTTTAGAGGGTGCGATCATCGTACTGGCCTGCATCATCTTCTCTCTGTTTGCATCCAGTCCGCCCGTCGTCGATCCCGACGCTGCGGCGGTAACGCAGGTGTGGTCGTATGTGGGCGAGTTAGTTTTCAATATGCTGGTGCTCGTCGGCGCTGTCAAAATGGCCGACCGTGTTGTGCGTGAAATGATGGGACTGTAAAGGAGGACGAGATTTGGAAGTGAAAATCAATCGGGAGATCCGCAACTATACGGAATCCATGTTTTTCGGACTGTCCATGCGGCAGTTCGTTTTTTCTGTCTTGGCGATCCTTGTCGCCGTGGGACTGTACTTTCTGCTGAAGCCCCACTTCGGGACGGAAACCGTCAGTTGGATGTGTATTCTCGGCGCCGCACCCTTTGCGGCGCTGGGCTTTATCACTTACCACGGTATGACCGCTGAACAATTCCTCTGGGCGTGGCTGCGCTCGGAGCTGTTAGAGCCAAAAGAGCTTCGCTTTGAGGCATCGAACCTCTACTATGAAGCACTCAAAGACAAATTGGAGGAAGGAAAATCATGATCAAAACGCTGAAAAACCTGCTGAAACAGGACAAGGAGCGGTACACCGTACCCCGCAAGGTGCAGGATGTGATCCCCGTCCGCCGCATCTGGAAGGACGGTATTTTTCAGGTGGGCGGCCGCTTTTCCAAGACCTATCAGTTCACCGACATCAACTACCTTGTGGCAAGCCGTGAGGACAAGGAGCAGATGTTCCTTGCCTATTCGGAGCTGCTGAACAGTCTGGATTCCGGAGCGACGACAAAGATCACCATCAACAATCGCAGGCTGAACCGGGCAAATTTCGAGCAGTCGATCTTGATGCCCATGCGGGGCGATGCCTGCGATGTGTACCGCAGGGAATACAATCAAATGTTGCTGGACAAGGCCACCGGCACCAACGGCATCATTCAGGAAAAATATATCACGGTGTCGGTCTGCAAAAAGGACATTGAAGAAGCCAGCACCTACTTTGCCCGGATCGGCGCTGACTTGATTGCCCATTTTGCCGCCCTCGGCTCCAAGTGTACCGAGCTGGATGCCGCCGAAAAGCTGCGGGTGCTCCACGACTTCTACCGTCAGGGTGAAGAAGCGGCGTTTCACTTCGACCCACAGGACATGATGCGTAAGGGACACGATTTCAAGGACTATATCTGCCCTAACTCGATGGAGAAAAGCAGCGACTGTTTGAAGCTGGGCGAGAAATACTGCCGGGTCTTGTTTTTGAAGGACTACGCCTCGTATATCAAAGACAGCATGGTCACAGAGCTGACCGATTTCAACCGGAATATGATGCTGTCGATCGATGTTGTGCCGATTCCCACCGACGAGGCCGTGCGGGAGGTGGAGAACCGTCTGCTCGGTATCGAAACCAACATTACCAACTGGCAGCGCAGGCAGAACGCCAACAACAATTTCTCCGCCGTCGTCCCCTATGATATGGAGCTCCAACGCAAGGAGAGCAAGGAATTTCTGGACGACCTGACCACGAGGGATCAACGGATGATGCTGGCGGTCATTACGATGGTCATTACCGCCGACGACAAAAAACAGCTCGACAGCGACACCGAAACGGTACTTGCCGTGGCACGAAAGCATATGTGCCAGCTCGCCGTGCTGAAATTCCAGCAGTTCGACGGGCTGAACACCGTTCTCCCCATCGGCACACGGAGGATCAATGCGTTCCGTACCCTCACCACCGAGAGCCTTGCGGTGTTTATGCCCTTTAAGGTGCAAGAAGTGCAGGACAAGGGCGGTATTTACTTCGGAGAGAACGCTATTTCCCACAACCTCATCATGTGCAACAAAGCAAATCTTCTGAACCAGTCGGCGTTCCTGCTGGGTGTGCCCGGTTCGGGCAAATCGTTCAGCGCCAAGGAGTTGATCGCTTTTCTCATTCTCGACACCACTGATGATGTGCTGATCTGCGATCCCGAAAACGAATTTGGTGCGCTGGCGGCGGCTTTGGGCAAGGAAACGGCGACCGTCATTCATATGGCGGCAGGCGGCAAAGATCGTTTGAACGCCATGTATATGGTGGACGGCTACGGCGAGAACAACCCCATTGTGGAGAAATCGCAGTTCATCATGTCCCTTGTGGAGCAGATCGACAAGGCCGGTGTCGGCCCACAGCAGAAATCCATCATCGACCGCTGCACGGCGCTGGTGTATCAGGACGCCGAGCGGACGGGCAAGCCCGCTACGCTCTGCGACCTGCGAAACAAGCTGTTGGAACAGCCCGAAGAAAAGGCAAAGGAGATCGCCTTGTCGCTGGAGCTGTTCACCACCGGCTCACTGGATATTTTCGGTCACGAAAGCACCGTCGATCTCGACAAGCGCATCGTCGTATTCGATATTCACGGCCTTGGCGAGCAGTTGAAGCCGACGGGACTGCTGGTGATCACCGACACCATTCTCAACCGTGTCACCCTTAACTGGAAGAAGGGCAAGCGCACCCACATTTTCATCGACGAATTTCATGTCGTGTTTGAAAACGAACAGAGCGGCATTTTCTTCAACTCCGCATGGCGGCAGTTCCGCAAGCGCAACGGTTATCCCACCGCCATCACGCAGAATGTGGAATACCTGCTGGATTCCGTGCAGGCGAGCACCATGCTCTCCAACTCCGAGTTCGTGGTCATGCTCAATCAGGCGTTTTCCGACCGTGCCAAGCTCTCGAAGCTCCTGAACATCTCCGACGAGCAAATGAGCTATGTCACCAACGCCGACGCAGGCTGCGGGCTGATCAAATACGGCTCGGCGCTTGTGCCGTTTATCAACCGTTTTCCCAAAGATACCGACCTTTACCGCTTGATGACGACGCGCCCCGGCGAGGGTGTGTTCGGCAGCGGAAACGCATCTTAAAGGAGGCCATATATGAAAAGTAAATATCTGATGATCGGGGCGGCCGTATGTGCCGCCCTTTTCCTTTTCTCCGGCATCATGCTCTGTCGGCAGTATGCGGACGGAAAACAGGCCACCGAAGCCTTTGAACAGGTCGCCGCACTGGTGGAAACCAAGCCGTTGCCGGAGCTGACGGCATTTGAAAAGTATCGGGCGGTGCAGGAACAGAACAGTGACTTTGTGGGCTGGCTCTCCGTTCCCGGCACGAACATCGACTATCCCGTGATGCAGACCGTGGACGAGCCGAATTTCTATCTGAAACGGGGTTTTGACAAGCAGTACAGCGATTACGGCGTGCCCTATGTACAGGAAAACTGCGACATTGCGCTGTCCGACAACTGCGTGATCTACGGCCACCACATGAACAACGGGACGATGTTTACCGATCTCTGCAAGTATGAAAACGAGGACTTTTATAGAGAGCACAAGACCATCCATTTTGATACGCTATCTGGCTTTGGCGAATATGAGATCGTGGCGGTGTTCAAGACCGTCGCCTATTCCGAGCAGGGCTTCAAGTATTACCACTTTACCCGTGCGGAGTCGGCGGAGGACTTTGATGATTATATCGCCCAATGCAAGGCACTTTCTCTTTATGACACCGGCGTAACGGCGGAATACGGCGACAGGCTGATCACGCTTTCTACCTGCGAATACAGCCGCAAAAACGGGCGCATGGTCGTTGTTGCCAAGCGGATCGCCGCGCCCTCTGCGGAGGTGGGCAGTGATGCCTGACATCAAAACGAGAGATGTGGTCAAGGGAACGGTAAAGGTGATCGACAAATCGGCGGTGGCCGCTGAGCGGATGAAGGATGCCTATGTCCGCACCAAGGACAAGGCGGAGCACGGCGTCTTTGCGGCGGAATCCTCTCCCGAAGAATACGCCGCCGACCGCACTTTGACCGGGGTGGAAACGGCAGCTCACGAAGCCGCATACAGGGTGGATAAGGCTAACCGCAAGGGTGTAAAGGTCACCAAGCAAAACATCTCCAAGGCAAAAGAGCACTTTCAGCTGAGAAAGGCGGATTTACCAAAGAAACCGGTGCATAACACCATCAAAGCAAATAGCCGCAGTAGTCAGGCGTTTGCTAGTTCCACAAGGAAGACGGCTGTCAAGGCTACTACTACCGCTGTTAAAGCCGTAATTGCCAAAGCGAAGGCCTTAGCCGCAGCTATCGCCGCCGGTGGATGGGTCTCTGTCACCGTCATCATCGTAGTCTGCCTGATCGGGCTGATCGTCGGCTCTTGTTTCGGCATCTTCTTCTCCGGCGAGGGCAGCGGCACGGGGCAAACTATGCGGCAGGCTGTGCAGGAAATTAACGCCGACTATCAGTCGCAGATCGATACCGCAAGGGCAAATCTCACCTATGATGAGCTGGAGATGTCCAGCTCCCGTGCCGTCTGGCCGGAGGTGCTGGCCGTGTATGCGGTGAAAACCACCACCGACCCCAACGATCCGCAGGAGGTCGCCACGGTGGACGATGCCAAGAAAGCCATCCTCAAAGATGTTTTCTGGCAGATGAATGAAATATCTTCTCACATTGAGAGAAAGCCCGGAAAGATTATCACCGAAACCGATGACGGCCACGGGAACATCGTAGAAACCATTACAACAGTCACACACACCTACCTTTATATTACGGTCAGCCACAAGACCGCCGAAGAAATGGCAGACCGTTTCAACTTCAACGCCGATCAGCGGCAGCAGCTCTCTGAATTGCTTGCCGAGGAAAACCGTAGTATGTGGTCAGCCGTCCTTTACGGCATTTACTCCGGGGACGATGCTATCGTCACGGTGGCCTTGTCGCAGATCGGCAATGTGGGCGGTCAGCCATATTGGTCGTGGTACGGCTTTGATTCCCGTGTGGAATGGTGCGCCTGCTTTGTATCTTGGTGTGCGAATGAGTGCGGCTATATCGACAGCGGCGTTATTCCGAAGTTCGCAGGCTGTGTCAATGGGGTGCAGTGGTTCAAGGACCGTGGACAATGGCAGGACGGCAGCTTTGAGCCGTCTGCCGGTCAGATCATTTTCTTCGATTGGGACAACAAGGGCTTATCCGGTCCGCAGGACGGGCAGTCCGATCATGTCGGCATCGTGGAGAAATGCGAAAACGGCATTGTCTACACCATCGAGGGCAATTCCGGCGACAGCTGCCGACAGCGCCAATATCCGGTGGGATACTACGAAATTTTAGGCTACGGTATTCCGGAATAGATAAGAAAGAGCACGAAAAACCATATATGATGGCATTTGTTCATTTTTCTTGGCGCGAACGCAACCCCACCAAGAGAAACAAAACGCGGGCGGTGCATCAGCACCGCCCGCTCTTCTTATTGTGAATTTACATGCAAGCTCTAAGAATTCGGATTCCTTCGGAAATGCCCGCCGCGTTCATTGCGGATCACATCGTCCAGCCGCTTGACCATGTCCTTCGGCATATACTCTGTCAGCGCCGCCCAGATGGACGGCCGATACTGAAAAATGATCCGGTCGCGGCCGATTCGCGCCGCCTCGCCGCCATTTTGGGGTGCATACTCCGCCGGGTCCAGCGAAAAGTACAAAAACGGCATGGACATATAGGAAAAGGAGTACCCATAAAACCCATATGTACGAATTTTATCCCACCGAAGCGTAAAGCGCCCCCAGCGTGGGCTCCGGCAATGGATGCCATCAGCATCAAAGCTGCAGCGCGTTAAAAGCCGACTAAATCCCTGCGGCTTATACGCTAAAACGATAGTCAAAACAGCAGGACAGGTGATGATCAGAAAAAACGGAATCCAAGATGACGCGTCATCAGATGCACAAAACGCCCAAACATCAAGTCCAATCACCAAAACATAATAAAAGCCAAGCCCTAGTAAGATAAAATAAGTCGTATAATTGTCATAGAGCTTGTACCGCTTTCGATTCCTCATGCCGCTCCCCCCCATTATGAAATCGAAATCACCGGGAGTGACGGCTCTACAGGTGTTGAAAGCATTGTCGAGATTATTCGGTTCGTAAATGTCGAAAACCACGATATGATGCCGCCGGTGACGAGATTATATGTAAAATCTTTCATTCCCTCATACCCGATCGACCGGACAATTTGACTTACGGTGCCTTTGGCTATCTCTCCATTGATTGGGCCCAAACCAAAAGATATTGCGTTCGCCATACCTCCGATCAGAGCAGATTCCATATACTGAAGTGCAAGACTTTCGCCGTCTTTTTTCATTTTCCAGTCGTTTGATATTGCAGTACCAATGGCAGCACCGGCTGCACCAAGTCCTACAGCTGCAGCAAAACCCCAGCCGATCCCAGCGCCGCCAGTAGAAACTGTTATAATTACCCCAATATCCACACCGGCACCGGCTATGGCGCCGCTGACACCGCCAGCAATTGCGCCTTTTATCGGATCTTCGCCCGCAATAAATGCATCAATATACCCCGCAGCGGCACCAATCATCGCACCAAGGAGCGTGAAGAAGAATCTGCCGGAGGAGTCACAGTAATTCACCGGGTTGTTGCCGCAATATGTGAACATGTTATGGCCAAGCATCCCCTGACCAGTACTGAGATAAGTGTCGGCGTTAATGAACCGGCAGATGGCCGGGTCATAATAGCGGCTCTGGAGATAGTAGAAGCCGGTCTCGGCGTCGTAGTAATAGCCGCGGTAGCGCAGGGGGTTGAGGTCGCCGATCGCCGCGTCGCTGCTGTTGTACACCGTGCAGTTGCCCCATGCATCATAGTCGTAGGATGCAGCGATCTTGCCGCCCGAATCGAGGATGGCGGACACATCGCCCTGCGCGTTGAGGACGTAGTAATAGAGCTCCGTTGTCTGGCCGTGCTTGTAGATCACGGCGAACGGCTGGTTGCCGTCGTCGTAGACAAACTCAAGTGTTTTGCCGTCCCACTGCTGGCGCATGACCTTGCCGGAGAGCGTGGTGTAGGTGTAGGCCGTGTCGCCGACCTGCTTGTTGCTGCGGACGCCGGACATGTCGTAGGTGTAGGACACCTGCTCGCCGTCCACCGTCGCGGAGGTGAGCTGGCGGCCCTTCGTCCACGTGAAGGAATAATCCTTGCCGTTGTAATACGTGACCGGGTTGCCGGAGGACGGGACGCCGCTCGTCTGGGTCTGGCCTTCGTAGAGAATGTCCTTCGTCGTGCCGCCGACTGTCACGCTCGTGAGCAGGTCGGGCCACGAGGGGTTCGTGTAGCCAAAGGACTTTATGACCGTGCCGTCTTTCGTAATACTGCGGATGTTGCCCGCCGTGTCGTAACCGCTGCGGCGCAGCGTGATGCAGCAGGCAACGATGATGATTTATGGTTGTGTGCTGACGGTTGTACGCATCATAGTGACCACTTGTCCGTCTTTCTGCGGGCGGTGCAGCAGTACCGCCCGCTGCGTGCTGTTGTTAAAGAATTCTACTCATCAGGTGTAAATCCTACAATTACGTGACTATGCTCAGAATACCAAAGTTCTCCGGAATTATCCCCAACTGGTAGAAAATCTCTTCCCACTCCATACGGATCACGATCGATTTTTGCTGGCATTTCCAATAGAAGTGTATCGTCCGGGCCGTCTCCAAATCGGATCGTAACATAGCCATGCCTTGCTGTAAAATTATAGCTATGTATGCTAAATTCGGAATGGATGCGAATATATGACTGCTCACGGAGATCGTGATTTATTTGAGCTGTAGTTTTCATGGATACATAAAACTCAAATAAAAGAAGGCTGAGCAGTAACAATCCGATGGCAGAATCCAACGAAAAAAATGAAAACCGCTCCTTTCGCTTTCGATTTTTCTTTTTCTCGCGGCGCATCCACTCCATCCACATTACGCCAAAAAAAATCAAGAACAGCAGGAAGGGCACCCACGCAAACAACCGCATGTCACGTAGTATTTGATCAAAGTTAATAGTCATCTCCCAAACAGCCTCCCTAGTAATTTTATTGCTACACCTGAGACTCCGGAGAGAATTCTATTCCGTGTTCCAACTTTTATCTGTCTCTTTGACAAAAAACTGCGATACCCTTTAGTTCCTCTCACACCAGAGGCTCGTGCCTCCGTTTTAATGGAGCTAATAGTTTTGGGAACGCTTTTTTCAAGACGGAGATTTGTAATCGCCGATGTGCTCCCAGCGCCTATGCCCATTCCGAAATTTGTCACACATTCTTTGGCGCTGTTGCCTCCCTTATTCATCAGAGAATCCACTCCGACTTTAATTACTGAAGAACCAACAACATCTGCAACTGCCAGCAAAGCACCGCCACCCGGTATTGCGGATAATGCGCCAGAAAAAGCGGCAGCGGCATAATCACCAAGTGTGCTCAAATTCTCATCCAGCGGTCTCCCCGTCACTAAATTGCAAATTACATTGCCCGCAAATTCAGACAGCACTCCAACAGCCGCACCAGCCAGCATAGCACCAAGCAAGAGTTTGCCCGTTGGATCGCTGTTGTTTATCGGATTATTCTCGCAATATGCGAACATATTGGCGCTGAGGAAGCCATTGGCGTCGGTGGTGGCGAAGGTGTCGGCATTGATGAACCGGCAGATGGCCGGGTCATAATAGCGGCTCTGGAGGTAGTAGAAGCCGGTCTCGGCATCGTAATAATAGCCGCGGTAGCGCAGGGGGTTGATGTTGGCGATGCTGGTGGGATCAGTGAGGACTTTCGCACTGCTGTTGTACACTGTGCAGTTGCCCCATGCATCATAGTCGTAGAACGCGACCATAGTGCCAGACGAATCAAGGATGGCCGCCACGTCACCCTGTGCGTTGACAAGGTAATAGTACAGCTCCGCCGCCGACCCGTGCTTATAGATCACCGCGAAGGGCTGGCTGCTGTCGTCATAGACGAACTCAAGAGCGTTGTTATCGCCCCAAGCCTGCCGCATGACCTTGCCGGAGAGCGTCGTGTAGGAATAGGTCGTATCACCGACCTGCTTGCTGCTGCGGACACCAGCCATGTCATAGGCGTACTTCACGGTCTGGCCGCCCACGACGGCCTCTGTGAGCTGACGCCCCTTCGACCAGTCGAAATGGTAGTCACGGCCGTTGTAATACGTGACCGGGTTGCCGGAGGTCGGGAGGTCGCTCGTCTGGGTCTGGCCTTCGTAGAGAATGTCCTTCGTCGTGCCGCCGACTGTCACGCTCGTGAGCAGGTCGGGCCACGAGGGGTTCGTGTAGCCAAAGGACTTTATGACCGCGCCGTCGGTCGTGACGCTGCGGATGTTGCCCACCGTGTCATAGGCGTAGGCGCAGGACACGCTGCCGTCGGTCTCGGTCGCAAGCTGGCCCTGTGCGTCGTAGGCATACGTCTTCGAGGCGGCTGCCGCGGGCACATTCGTGCCGCCGGTCGTTACCGTCTGGATGTTGCCGGCCGCGTCGTAGGTATAGTCGAAGCTGCGGCTGCTCGAGCCGAACGTGTAGGCTGTGCTCGCCAGCCGTGTGCCGACGCGGTTGCAGCCGTCATCCTCCGCGATGACCGCATAGGTATAGCTGCGGGTGTAGACCGTGGTCGTGCCCCTGTTCTGGTTGGGCACAGTGACCGTCTTTTTCTCAAGCTGGCGCAGGTCATTGTACTCGTACTTAGACGTGACGTCGAGCTGGTTCGGGATCGTGGTCGTGATGGCGCTGATCGTGCCGTCGACCGAGCTGTCGGCCGTGCCGTCGGCCTTGACGCCGGTGTAAGAATACTGCTGCCGGTAAAGGCCCGTGCCGAACTGCCACGACTGCGACGTCATGCGGTTGGCGGCGTCGTACATGTGCTGCGTGGACTGGATGAGCGCGCCGTTGGCCGTCGACTGGCGCGAATGGATGAGGCGGCCGAGGCTGTCGTACTGGTAGCTGTACTGCTCCGTGACCTTGCCGTCGCCGTCCGTGGCGTACTGCCGCGTGAGGTCGTTGTCGCCGCTGTAGTCGTAGTGGTATGTTGTACCGTCATTATACGCAGCGGTGCGCTGCCTGTCAAACGCGTCATAGGTGTAGCTGACACTGTCGCCGTTGCCGTAGGTCATCGTGGTCAGGCGGCCGTTGTTGACGCTCCCATCGTAGCTATAGGACGCGAGGGTGACGGGGGAGGTGTACCCCGTCTGCTCCTCGCTCGAGGCGCAGACCTGCACGCGCGTCATGTTGCCGAAGGCGTCATAGTTCAGCAGGTAGTGCTGCCAGAAGCCCGTCGAGCCCAGATACCCTTTGCGGATGAGGTCGCTCAGCTGCGCGCGGTCGTAGGTATAGCGGATGGAGGCGACACCGTTGATGTACGTGAGGGCGGTGCGGTCGCTGCCGGTGCAGTAGCGGTAATCCTGCTGCGTGCCGTTGGCCGCCGTCGTCCTGTACAGGCGCGCAGCGCCGGTGTCGTATGCGTACCCCGTTGTGACGCCGTTGACGTCCACGGCCTGCGTGCGGAAGCGGCGGGAGCTGTCGTAGACGTTTTGGGACTTGAGATAGTCCCCGCTGTAACCCTTGCGCGTCATGCTCGTCGTGGGGCTGCCGGAGGTGTTGTGGTAGGTGTAGTTCGTCAGCCCGGCCAGCGTATCCTCCTGCAGGTTGTTGCTTGCGTCGTACCCCAGCGTGTGCTTTGCGCCGCCGGGCGTGGTGTAGCTCTTGAGGCGCTGGGAGTCGGCGAAGAACTCGCTGGCCGTCTTGGCGCTGCCGTCCGTTGCCGCGATGGGGTTGCCCTTGCTGTCATAGCTGTAGGTCTCCGCCGGTTCGAGCACGAGGCTGATGTTCGTGAAGTACGCGTCGTTGGCGTTGTAGTCATAGGCGCAGCGCACCGTGATCTCTTGGACCCACTTGTCGCGCTTGCCCGGCACGATGACGCCCGATGCAAACTGCCAGTCCGCGTAGTCCCCGTTGAAGCTCACGTACTGGTTTTCGGTCGTGCCGTCGGTATAGGCGATCTCTGCGACAAGGCCAAAATACCGCTCGTAGCCGTGGACGTGCTTGCGGGCCGTGCCGCCGACGCTCGTCGCCTTGCCCCAGCCGGAGAGCAGGAACGTCGCCTCGTCTGCCGGGAGATTGAGCGGGATGACCTGATGCGTGCGCGCGTAGCCGTTCATCGTGCTGCCGATGTGCATGGACTTGCTGTTCGGCTGGCCGGTGGGGTGCTCGTTGGTGATCGTGTATTTGTTGGCGGTCCAGAAGTCCGGTTTTCCGTTGACGAGCTGCGAGAATCTGCCGTTTTGCACCAGATTGATCTCGGACGCGGCCTCGCCCTTTTCGAGCAGCAGGTCATCGCAATAGGCCGTGCCGTCCGCCTTGTCCTGCAGGAAGGCCATGTAGTATGTGCCCGACGTTTCCGGCGTGAAGGTCACGCTGACCTTTTCCCAGCCGCGGCTGACCGAGGCGTCCGTTTGGTAGTTCACCCGTTCGCTCTTCCACGGCGAGCGGCTCGCCTGCGACAGATCGGCGATCTGGTCGGCCGTGAGCGCCGCAAGATACACGCTGCCGCCCGAATCGAACGCGGTCATGTCGCACGTGTTCACGTAGCCGGAGAAGGTGTAGGTCGTGCCTGCCTGCAGCGCGGCCTCGTGATACATGCCGCTGCCGGGCGCCGTGGTCTGGATCGAGGCGCTGCCGAGGTGCGTCCGGTTTCCGGACTGTGTGCCCGCCGAGGCGGACGTGCTGAACGGCAGCTGCGCCCAGCCGTCTGCGGCGTTGCCGGTGCAGGTCTCCAGGCCGGAGTTGGACAGCAGGTTTGGCGACGATGTGCCCATGGCCGCTGCGCCGGTCAGGCGGTTGTTCGTTTTGCTGGTGCCGTTGTTGCTCGTGTAGTTGGCAGCGCTGACGCCGAGCAGCTCCGAGCGGTCCGTGTTGCTGTCAAAGGCGCAGATCGTCTTGCCGGTATAGTCGAGAATGTAGCTGGTGATCGTGTCGTCCGCGGTATCTCGGGTATGATCCGGGCCGTAGAAACGGTACGATGTCTGCCGCACACCGTCGCGGTAGGCGTGGAAGGCACTGCCATACTGCCGCTGACCGTCCGCCGGCGCGCTGCCAGCGGTGAATTCCCGCACGCGGAACGTGGATCGGACGCCGAAATTGAAAATGTACGAGATCTCCAGACCGTACTGCGCCTCGCCGTCATACAGCGTGATCATGGTCCCGTTCGCCGGATCGTACTGGTAGTACGCACACGTGCCGTCCGCATACGTCACCTGCGTCAGGTGTCCGGCAGAGTCGTAGGTATAGCTCGTGGTGCGGCCGGCGTAGTCCGTCACGCTGGAGAGCCGGTCGCCGCTGTAGGTCAGGTTTGCGACCGTCTGGCTTGCGCCGTCGTGAATGGCCATGACGATCTGCACGAGCCGGTTGGTGGAAGCGTCCTTGACCGGCTTCCACGCGCTGCCGCTGCCGTATGCCGCATTGTAGGCAAAATAGATCGTGTTGCTGTTGTTGTCCGTGATGGAGATCAGGTAGCCGTTGTGGAACACCCATGTGCGGTACTTGTCCATGTCCGTCATGGTGTAAATCGTGTTGCCGCCGCTGGTGGACCTGACGATCTTCAGGCTGAGGCCGTCCTCGTCCTCATACGTGTTAGTTGCCGTCTCGCTGAAGTAATGCTCGGTGCCATCCTCGTCGTTATAGACCAGGTACGTCTTGTCGCCGACCTTACACTCCACCACCGTCTGCTGCGCGGAGAGCTTCCAGCCGATGCCGATGCGCATGGAAGAAAAATTCCGCGTGTGCAGGCCGACCGATCCATTCTCCGAAAACCAGCTTCCGGAATATGCGCTGTTGTAGATGTGGCGCAGCGCGTAGGATGCCGGCTCGAGAGAGAGCGAGACATCCGTGCGGTCCAGCGTGAACTGGTTCGTGAAATTCTGGATGGAGAGATCACCCGCTTTTGCTGCCGAGGCCTCCTGATAGGTATAGTAGCTCTCCAGCCCGACCGGGTTGCGGTAGTACACCGCAAAATACGGGCTGTAGTCGTGGTATCCGCTGCCGATCAGGTTGGCAACACGGTAATTCTCGATGCAGTCCATTGTCTCGAGTATTAGGCCGATTGTCTCTGAACCAGTGACGGAACGTTCAACAATCGCTCGTGAAATATCCCATGTGATATATTCCCCGAGTGTGCCTTTACTAACCTTTTGGTAATCCAATATCGTGCGATCGAAAGATAATGCACCAGCATATACATCGTTCCATGTCAAGCTTGACACATTTGACACTGTTCCGTCACATATATGTGCTTCCACTGTTAGATTTCCGTCGGGTGCAGCTCCGCCAAAGTGGTTGGAAGCGAAGAAGCCTGCATGATACAGCGCAATCTCTGCCCGCACAGGAACACAACCGCTGGGGATCTTGGGCAGAGTCAATTTCATGTAAATGTCGCACGCACCGTATGAATCATCCGCAATATAACCGCAATACTGATCCGCTGCATTCGGGGCAACGGAGTTCGGGGCTGCATAACGGATATACGTCGTCAGGACATTGCCCTTGTTGTGCAGCAGGATCGTCGGATCGAGCGTTACGGGATAGGCGCGCTCCGGCGCGTTCATCCACTCCGGATCCGCCTCCACGGTCAGCAGATAGCCGCCCTGGATGCGCTCGAGCCGATAGGCGGCGTCCTCCACCGATGTGACGTTGTTGGCATCCGCCAGAGACGGCGCCGGGATCTCGTAGATCACCTCGCCGCCGGCGCTGCGCAGCAGCACGGAACCATCGGCCTCGAGCGTCGGTGTCAGGCCCTGCATATTCAGCACAAACGAGTAGGCATACTGCTCCTGCTGTTTGTCAATGATGATGCTCTCTTTTACGTTATATCCATAGTTCTGGTACAGCAGGCTGACACCGTCCATCACGTTGTCGAACGCAACGCTGGAGCGGATTTTCTGCGGCTGGATCTTGTCTTTCTCCGCCAGCTTGCTGAAGGTGCGCATTTTGGCCCCCGGGTTTTCCATCCTGGCCGCCGCCGTGGACGTGACCAACGTATACGCCGCGTCGTCCAGCAGCGGCAGCTCCTCTG
>UMHL01031014.1_pt1 | contig 21890 bp, 16 predicted proteins | sample 1965551 | NCBI WGS metagenome assembly UMHL01 (sample SAMEA4836100, study PRJEB28245) | human gut metagenome | biome: gut microbiome; material: fecal sample | place: Denmark | collected 2008 | reverse complement strand
GAACTTGAGATCGTTGTGTTTGGTGTAGTTGAGAAGTTTTTGCTGGAAAATGCATTTCCACAGGCGGTTATGGAAATTGACCTGACAAACTTTTTTACATGGAACTATCTGTCAGGTGTCCTGGTCGTATTTACAGCAGTGGAAATGTTTTTCGGCGCAGTTATTTTAAGATATGGCATGAAAGTGTTATGGATTTTATGGGCGGTCTGGATGATAATCTGTCTGGTTCCCATGAATATTGCAAAGAATGAAAAGCTTTCCGGTGAACTTGCGAAATTAGGGCTGTTTCTGGGTGGAAAATTCACGCCACAGGGAATTGTGGCTCTGGTGATTGCCTTAACAATTGTGATAGCAGTCATTACCTGGAACATTCTTCGGAAACAGCGAGTGACAGCATAAATATTATGTGATAAGATAAAACCATGTGGGTGAAAAATACCTGCATGGTTTTTTGTTATGTCAACCATTAATCAGATAACAGGATCACGGAAAAATATAAGGGGATTATGATGAACGATAAGTTAGAACAGTTACAGAAATATTTAGAGAAAATGGAACAGTTCAACCATGTGAACACATTATTGTATTGGGATATGAGAACCAACACTCCAAAGGAAGGATTTGCAGGACACAGCGATGCACTCACTTATTTTTCAACGGAGCAGTTTTCCATGTCGACCTCGGATGAACTGAAAACGTTATTGGATACACTGGCAGAGCCGGAAGAGTTTGAAAAGCTTGACGATAAGTGGAAGTTTGTTGTAAATAAAATGAAAACAGATATGGACAGAAATCGCAGAATTCCAAAAGAATTTTATGAAAGCTTCGTGAAAGCACAGTCGGAATCGGAGAATGCGTGGGAGGAAGCGAAGGAAAAAGCAGACTTTTCTATTTTTGCCCCACATTTGCAGAAAATGATCGATATGACAGCGGAGATGACCGGTTACACAGATCCGGAAAAAGAAGTTTACGACGCACTGTTAGATCAGTATGAAAAAGGAATGGATTCCGCTACGATGGACAGCCTGTTTGAAGATTTAAAAGCAGAGCTGATTCCTCTGGTGCAGAAAGTGCTTGCAGCGAAACAGCCGGATGACAGCAAGTTTCATGTTTCATTTGATAGGAATGCGCAGAAGGAAGTGGAGAAGCTTTTGCTGAGTTATATCGGATTTGACTGGAACAGAGGAACAACCGGGGAATCTACACATCCGTTTACACTGAATTTTTCGTCAAAGGATGTGCGTGTGACCAATCATTTTTATGAACATGATCCGCTCAGTGCGATGTATTCGGCAATCCATGAGGGTGGTCATGCGATTTTTGAGCAGAATGTGAATCCGGATTATGACGGAACGGTAGCGGGAAGCTGCAGTTATATGGGAATCCATGAGAGCCAATCCCGTTTTTATGAGAACATTCTTGGAAGAAATAAGAATTTCTGGATTCCGGTTTATGCAAAAGTGCAGGAAAAAATGCCACAGCTTCAGGACGTTTCGTTGGATGAATTTTATAAGGAAGTCAATCATGTGAGAAACAGTTTTATCCGCACAGAGGCAGATGAACTGACTTACTGTTTCCATATTATTTTAAGATATGAGATCGAGAAGGCAATTTTCCGCGACCATGTGAAAGTGGAGGAACTTCCGGCACTCTGGAATCAGAAAATGCAGGAATATTTACAGATTACTCCGGCAGATGATGCGGAAGGAATTTTGCAGGATATGCACTGGTCTGACGGTTCTTTTGGTTACTTTCCATCCTATCTGCTTGGCAGTATTTATGACGGCATGTATTTAGATCGTCTTGAGGAAGAACTTGGCTCTGTGGATGCGCTGCTCGCGGAGGGAAGAATCAGTGAGATTACAAAATGGCTGAATGAGAAGATTCATCAGTATGGTTCTACCAGAAGCCCGAAAGAAGTGATCAGATACGTCTGCGGCAAAGAAGTTTCAGCAGAACCGCTGATTCGTTATTTCAAAAAAAAATATACAAAAGTTTATAATCTTGGTTAAAAAAGAAATTTTTGTGGATAATGGATAGAAAAGGAGAAGTATGAAAAAAGGAATTATTTTTGACATGGACGGAACGCTGTGGGACTCGGCAGCGAACGTTGCAGAATCATGGAATCTTGCCATAAAACAGGATGGCTCTGTTGATAAAAAACTGACGGAGCAGGATATTCAGGGGGTTATGGGAAAGACCATGGATGTGATCGCAGACATTCTTTTCCCGGAACTGGAAAAAGAGGCGCGCATGAAATTGTTAGATCAGTGCTGTTCCATGGAAAATGACTACCTGAGAGAGCATGGTGGAGTTTTGTATCCAAAATTGGAGGAGACACTTTCTGCACTGAAAGAAAAGTATCCGCTCTACATCGTGAGCAACTGCCAGAGTGGTTATATAGAGGCATTTTTAGATCATTACGGATTTGGAAAATACTTTGAAGATATAGAGTGTTATGGAAATAATCTGAGACAGAAGGGCGATAATATCAGATTATTAGCAGACCGGAACGGGTTGACAGAGGCAGTGTATGTCGGCGATATCCAGGGGGATTATGACGCCAGCTGCCACGCAGGTGTCGGGTTCATCCACGCAGCATATGGGTTTGGAACAATTGCAGCGGACGTGCCGGAAATCCATACATTTGAGGAACTTACAGAGACAGCAGACCAATATTTTGCTCTGCGGTAAGAAATTATAAGGGTTTATCATATGACAAAATTAGATGAGTTAGTAACACAGATCAACAGAGAACACGTTTATATCCAGACACATAATTTTCCGGATCCGGATGCCATCGCAAGTGCGTTCGGCCTGCAGGAACTGTTAAAGCTTCGCGGGATCCATGCAACGATCTGCTATAAGGGGAAAATCGACCGTTACAGTACTGACAAGCTGAGAGAGATTTTGGACATCAGACTGGTAAATATTGAGAATATTGACAGTGAACTCACGGAGGACGACGAGGTTATCCTGGTAGATGCGCAGAAGGGCAATTCCAACATTATCGATATGACCGGGGATGAGATCATCTGCATCGACCATCATCCGGTTTATGAGAAAACGGAGTACCGGTTTACGGATATCCGGCCGGGTGTCGGGGCTTGCGCATCGATCATAGCACAATATTTTTTTGAAAATGAAATACCGATGGATCAAAGAATTGCAACAGCGCTGACATTTGGAATCCGTATGGATACACAGAAATTGTCGAGAGGCGTATGCAAGATGGATATGGAAATGATCTGGCGCATGTTTGACCTGTGTGATCAGGATATGATTTATCTCTTAGAGAACAGCACACTCTATTTTGAAGATCTGATGGCGTATTCCAAGGCGATCTCAAGCATTGAGGTGTTTGAGAATATCAGTTTTGCAGATACCGGAAGGGATTGCCCGGAGGCTCTGATCGCCAGTGTGTCAGATTTTATGCTTGCATTGGTGGAAGTCTCTTTTTCAGTGGTCTATTCCAGAAAAAAAGAAGGGATAAAAATTTCTGTGCGGAGTGAGCGTCCCACATTAGATGCCGGAAAAATTATAAGCAAGGCGTTAAAAGGCATCGGAAGCGGTGGCGGGCATGCTACGATGGCAGGCGGTTTTGTGCCGTTTGACGGAAATGACCGGGAGGAAGATCTGATGATCCAGAACATCCGCGAAAGATTTATCGATGTGATCAGCAGGACGAAACGAAAGTCATTAAGATAGGTGGAAAATCTTGACTTTTCGGGGAAATCTCTGTATAATCACAGAAGGTTAAAGGCAATGATCCATTCATTGCAAATAGAAAAGACGATGACGAAGACAGTAGTTGTTAAGAGAAAGGCAAAGAGAGCCGGGATTGGTGTGAACCGGTGCGAGTATCTTAGGAATGAACATCACTTCCCAGTCGCAGTCCGAAATGTTTTGACTGAGTAGGCACTGACGTTTTTCCTACGTTACAGGGAACGGGTATATGATTTTTATAAAATCTGTACATTGTAATTAGGTGGTACAACGATCATTTAAGGCTCTCGTCCTATTTACAGGATGAGAGCCTTGTTTAGATTGAGGAGGATTATATGTATAACAAAGTTGAAACAAATATGAACTTCGTTGACAGAGAAAAGCAGACAGAGAAGTTCTGGGAAGATCATGACATCTTCAAAAAATCAATGGAACAGCGCAAACAGGGAGAGACCTACACATTCTATGACGGTCCTCCGACTGCAAATGGAAAACCACATATCGGACACGTATTAACACGTGTTATCAAGGATATGATCCCAAGATACCAGACTATGAAGGGAAAATATGTTCCGCGTAAAGCCGGATGGGATACACACGGACTTCCGGTCGAGTTAGAGGTAGAGAAGATGCTCGGCTTAAACGGAAAAGAGCAGATCGAAGAGTACGGTATGGAACCTTTCATCAAAAAATGTAAGGAATCTGTATGGAAATACAAGGGAATGTGGGAGGATTTCTCAGGAACCGTTGGTTTCTGGGCAGATATGGAAAACCCATATGTCACCTATGATGACAACTTCATCGAGTCCGAATGGTGGGCATTAAAACAGATCTGGGACAAAGGATTGTTATACAAAGGCTTCAAGATCGTTCCTTACTGTCCTCGTTGTGGTACACCACTTTCTTCCCAGGAAGTTGCACAGGGTTATAAGACTGTAAAAGAACGTTCTGCAGTGGTACGTTTCAAAGTTGTCGGAGAGGATGCTTACTTCCTTGCATGGACCACAACTCCGTGGACACTTCCATCCAACGTTGCACTCTGTGTGAACCCAAATGAGACTTACTGCAAAGTAAAAGCCGCAGACGGATACACCTACTACATGGCAGAGGCACTTCTTGACAAAGTGTTAGGAAAGCTTGGCAGTGAAGAGGAAGGTGTCAAAGCATATGAAGTATTAGAGACTTACACCGGAAAAGATTTAGAGTACAAAGAATATGAGCCGTTATATGCATGTGCAGCAGAAGTGGCAGCAAAACAGCACAAAAAAGGACATTTTGTTACCTGTGACAATTATGTAACAATGTCAGATGGTACCGGTATCGTTCATATTGCTCCTGCATTCGGTGAAGATGATGCGAATGTCGGACGTAAGTACGATCTTCCGTTTGTACAGTTTGTAAACGGAAAAGGTGAGATGACAGAAGAGACACCTTATGCCGGATTATTTGTAAAGAAAGCCGACCCTGAAGTATTAAAAGATCTGGATGCGCAGGGCAAATTATTTGACGCACCAAAGTTCGAACACGAATATCCACACTGCTGGAGATGTGATACACCGCTTATTTACTATGCAAGAGAGTCATGGTTCATCAAGATGACAGCAGTCAAAGATGACCTGATCCGTAATAATAATACTGTAAACTGGATACCGGAATCCATCGGTAAAGGACGTTTCGGTGACTGGCTTGAGAACATCCAGGACTGGGGAATCTCCCGTAACCGTTACTGGGGAACTCCTTTAAATGTATGGGAATGTGAAGGCTGCGGACATCAGGAGTCTATCGGAAGCCGTGCCGAATTAGCAGAGAGAAGCGGAAACCCGGATGATGCCAAAGTGGAATTACACAGACCGTATATCGACGCTGTGACCTTCAAATGCCCTGACTGTGGCAAGACCATGCACAGAGTGCCGGAAGTGATCGACTGCTGGTTCGACTCAGGAGCAATGCCGTTTGCACAGCACCATTATCCATTTGAAAATGAGGATTTGTTCAAACAGCAGTTCCCGGCTCAGTTCATTTCCGAGGCGGTAGACCAGACACGAGGATGGTTCTATTCCCTGATGGCAGAGTCCACCTTACTGTTTAATAAAGCTCCTTATGAAAACGTTATCGTTTTAGGACATGTACAGGATGAGAACGGACAGAAAATGTCCAAATCCAAAGGAAATGCAGTCGATCCGTTCGATGCATTAGAGACTTACGGAGCAGATGCGATCCGCTGGTATTTCTACATCAACAGCGCTCCATGGCTTCCAAACCGTTTCCATGGAAAAGCAGTGCAGGAGGGACAGCGTAAGTTCTTAAGCACCTTATGGAACACTTATGCATTCTTTGTACTGTATGCAAACATTGACGGATTTGACGCAACAAAATATAAACTGGAATATGATAAATTATCCGTGATGGATAAATGGTTACTGTCCAAATTAAATACCGTGATCGGCGCTGTGGATGATAACCTTGGCAGTTACAAGATCCCGGAAGCTGCAAGAGCACTCGATGAGTTTGTGGACGATATGAGTAACTGGTACGTAAGACGCTCCCGTGAACGTTTCTGGGCAAAAGGAATGGAGCAGGATAAGATCAATGCCTACATGACACTTTACACAGCGTTAGTAGAGATCTGTAAATGTGCAGCACCAATGATCCCGTTCATGACAGAGGAAATCTATCAGAATCTTGTGTGCAGCATTGATAAAAATGCGCCGGAAAGTATTCATTTATGTGACTTCCCAACCGTTAATGAAGCATACATTGACAAAGAGTTAGAGAAAAATATGGATGAGGTATTAAAGATCGTGGTTATGGGCCGTGCATGCCGTAATGCAGCAAACATCAAGAACCGTCAGCCGATCGGAAATATGTTTGTCAAAGCTCCATTTGAACTTTCAGAGTACTTCAAAGAGATCATCGAGGATGAGCTGAATGTAAAGAAAGTTTCCTTTACCGATGATGTAAGTTCCTACACAAGCTATACATTCAAACCACAGCTCCGTACTGTAGGACCAAAATACGGAAAATATTTAGGTCAGATCCAGAAAGCTTTAGCAGAGCTTGACGGAAACGCTGCCATGGCAGAGTTAAAGGAAAATGGATTTATCACTTTGAAGTCTGTCAGTGATGATGTAAAATTAGCAGAGGAAGATCTGTTAATTACAATGACACAGATGGAAGGTTATGTAACGGAGGGGGACAATACAGTAACCGTTGTCCTTGATACCAACTTAACACCGGAGTTAATTGAAGAAGGATTTGTGCGTGAGATCATCAGCAAGATCCAGACCATGAGAAAAGAAGCAGGATTCGAAGTGATGGATAAGATCATGATCTCTTATCAGGCAGATGACAAAGTGGCTGCCATCTTTGACAAATATGGTGATGCGATCAAAGCAGATGTACTCGGACTTGATGTTGTAGCTGGCAGTGTGGATGGATACGAGAAAGAATGGAATATTAATGGGGAAACCGTTCTTTTAGGTGTAAAAAAAGGAGAGTAAGGAAATGTCTAAAACAGCAGCAGTCTTCAATAAGAAAAAATTTATCAATGATGTAACAGAGACAGTCCGTCATATGTATCGCAAACAGTTAAAAGAAGCAAGCCAGCAGGAGATTTTCCAGGCGGTATCCTACGTCGTAAAAGACGTTGTGATCGATGACTGGCTGGCAACCCAGCAGGCATTTGACGATCAGGATCCAAAGATTGTCTATTATATGTCAATGGAATTTCTGATGGGCCGTGCGCTTGGAAATAACCTGATCAATTTAAAAGCTTACAAAGAAGTGAAAGAAGCTCTGGAAGAAATCGGACTGAATCTTGACGTGATCGAAGATCAGGAGCCGGATCCTGCACTCGGAAACGGTGGTCTTGGACGTCTTGCAGCATGCTTTATGGAATCACTGGCAACACTCGGATACGCAGCTTACGGCTGCGGTATCCGTTACCGTTATGGTATGTTCAAACAGCAGATTTCGGATGGTTTTCAGGTAGAGGTACCGGATAACTGGTTAAAGAATGGCTACCCATTCGAACTTCGCAGACCGGAGTATTCCTACGAGATCAAATTCGGCGGCTATGTCCGTACCGAAGACATGGGAAATGGCAACACCAGATTTATCCATGAAGGCTATCAGTCCGTTATGGCGATCCCATACGATATGCCGATCGTAGGATATGATAATCATATGGTAAATACGCTGATGATCTGGGATGCAGAGCCTAAGGAAGGTTTCCAGTTAGATTCCTTTGATAAAGGAGATTATAACAAAGCGGTAGAGCAGGAAAACCTTGCACGTAACCTGGTGGAAGTCCTTTATCCGAATGACAATCATATTCAGGGAAAAGAGCTTCGTTTAAAACAGCAGTATTTCTTCGTATCAGCAAGTTTACAGCGTGCGATCGCAAGATTCAAAAAGCATCATGAGGATATCCATCAGCTGCCTGAGAAAGCAGTATTCCAGATGAATGATACACATCCGACGGTTGCAGTGGCAGAGTTAATGCGTATTTTGCTGGATGAAGAAGGCTTAAGCTGGGAGGATGCGTGGGATATCACAACCCACTGTGTTGCTTATACCAACCATACCATTATGGCTGAGGCTCTTGAAAAATGGCCGATCGAGATTTTCCAGAGACTGCTTCCGCGTGTATATCAGATCGTGGAAGAGATCAACCGCCGTTTTGTTTTACAGATCCAGGAGCAGTATCCGGGCAACAATGATAAAATTGCAAAAATGGCAATTTTATATGATGGTCAGGTAAAAATGGCGCATCTTGCGATCGTTGCAGGTTATTCTGTCAACGGTGTTGCCAGACTGCACACAGAGATTTTGAAAAAAGAACAGTTAAAAGATTTCTATGAGATGATGCCGCAGAAGTTCAATAACAAAACCAATGGTATCACACAGAGACGTTTCTTAGCACATGCGAACCCGCTTCTGGCTGACTGGGTGACAGCACATGTGGGAGAAGGCTGGATCACAGACCTTTCCCAGATCAGGAAACTTGCGCCTTATGCAGATGATAAAAAAGCACAGCAGGAGTTTCTGAAGATCAAGCACCAGAATAAAGTACGTCTTGCAAAATATATCAAAGAGCACAATGGAATTGATGTTGATCCGGATTCCATCTTTGATGTACAGGTAAAACGTCTTCATGAGTACAAACGCCAGCTGTTGAATATCCTTCATGTTATGTATCTCTATAATGAGATCAAAGAGCATCCGGATATGGAATTTGTTCCAAGAACATTCATTTTTGGCGCAAAGGCAGCAGCCGGTTATAAAAATGCAAAACTTACCATTAAACTGATCAACAGCGTTGCAGAAGTGATTAACAATGATAAGAGTATCAATAATAAGATCAAAGTGGTATTTATCGAGGACTACAAAGTTTCCAATGCAGAGTGGATCTTTGCAGCAGCAGATGTCAGCGAGCAGATCTCAACTGCAAGTAAAGAGGCATCCGGTACCGGTAATATGAAGTTCATGTTAAACGGCGCCCTGACACTTGGAACGATGGACGGTGCGAATGTTGAAATGTACGAGGAAGTCGGACCGGATAATATGTTTATTTTCGGTATGAGCTCGGACGAAGTGATCGCACATGAGCATAACCGTGATTATGATCCGATGCAGATTTTCAACACGGATCAGGATATCCGCAAAGTTCTGACACAGTTAGTGAACGGATTCTACTCACCGAACGACTCCGAACTTTTCCGTGACCTGTACAATTCACTGCTGAATACACACAGCACACAGTACGCGGATACTTACTTCATTCTTGCAGACTTCCGTTCTTATGCAGAAGCGCAGAAGAAGATCATGGAGTATTACAAGAACAAGAGCGCCTGGGCAAAGAGCGCTATCTTAAACACTGCACATTCCGGCAAGTTCTCATCCGACAGAACGATTCAGGAATATGTGGATGATATCTGGCATTTACCGAAGGTGAAGGTTGATGTGGAATAAAGTGATAAGAAAATAAAATTACAAGAAGGACAGTCTCTGTGAAAAAGGGGCTGTTTTTCTATATTTATGTTATGTCAAAAACAAATTGACAATTTTTTCGATACAAGTTATGGTAATAAGGAAATCTTTTTTATCAAATTGAGGGTGCAAGGTCTGCATAAAAATCCAGTTAAAACTGCAAGTGCAAAAAGCGACGAAACTATTTTCCTGAAATATCAGGTATATAGGAAGGAGCAATTATATATGGGAAAAAAAGTATTGAAAGCAGATACTGTAGTAAAGAATTACTGGCGGAATAACGAACAGTTTGCAGATATTTTTAATGCAGTTTTATTTAATGGAAATAAGGTTATAAAACCGGAAGAATTAGAAGATATGGATACAGAGGAATCTTTGGTATTAGAACACAAGGAGTATATACAGAGTATTGTGGCAGCAAGAGATAACGTTAAAATCAGAAAAAAATCTACCACTTATGATGCTGAATTTGTTATACTTGGATTGGAGGGACAGGAATGTATCCATTATGCAATGCCGTTAAGAGTGATGGGATATGATTATAGTACATACAAAAAGCAGTATGATGACAATGCGGCAAAGCGTAAAAAAGAAAAAGGATTAACAGAAGATGAATATCTGTCGGGAATGAAGAAAACAGATAAATTTATTCCTGTTATTACAATCGTTATCTATTATGGTGAGAAGCCGTGGGATGGAGCAGTATCTTTGCATGGGATGCTAAATATTCCAAAAGCAATGGAAACATTTGTGAATGATTATAAAATACATCTGGTGGAAGCCGGAAAAAATAATCTGGTATTGCATAATGTAAATAATCAGGATTTATTTAATCTGCTTGAAATTCTTTTAAGCAGAAGTGGAAGAACAGATGGAAAAAAAGAAAAAGCAATAGATTATACAAGAAAACATAAGGTAGACAAAGCTGTTATTATGACAGTAGCAGGCACTATGAATGGAAAAATTGATTATAATGAATTGATTGGGGAAGGAGAGAAAGGTATGGTCAGTGTATTTCAGGAAACATGGAATGAAGGAGAGGCAAAAGGTATTATTGAAATGGGGAATGACTTTGGACTTTCCGAGGAGGATATTTTAGCAAGACTTCAAAAAAAGTTGAATGTTTCACTGCAAAAAGCACAGGAATATCTTTACGCATATAGAAAACAGAACGCATAAGATATGCTCTCGGCGGTTTGCCTAACAATATCTTTGCTTCGCGCTATGTTTCTTATATTCCAAATAAAGAGCAGTTCATCGCCTATCATACAGTTACATTTAACGTTACCATTTATGAGATAGATTTGTTATACTTAAGTAGAAATTGCAAAAAAAATAGTTTGGAGAGGCAGCTATGGCAGAATTTATAAAATTACCTGTTGGAATTGAAAATTTTGAAAAAATCCGCAGAGATGGTTTTTATTATGTTGATAAAACCGGTCTGATCGAGCAGCTTTTAAATAACTGGGGAGAGGTCAATCTGTTCACGCGTCCACGTCGGTTTGGTAAGACATTGAATATGAGTATGTTCAAATGTTTCTTTGAAATCGGTACAGATCAGTCGCTGTTTGAAGGATTATATATTTCTAAGAATAAGGCTTTATGTGATGCATATATGGGAAAGTATCCGGTCATATCAATCAGTTTAAAAGGGGTAAATGCAGACAGTTACGAAAATGCACGCAGCCTGTTGAAACGGATTGTGATGGAAGAAGCGAAAATGCACCGGATTATCATGAGTGGAAATAGGTTAGATGACATAGACAAGGCAGAATATATGTCACTTGTTACAGGAGATATGGGCGAGGACACACTTGTATACAGTATGAAAACGCTGACTGCATTACTGGAAAAGTATTATGAGAAAAAAGTGATTGTACTCATTGATGAGTATGATGTACCTCTTGCCAAGGCAAACGAGAATGGTTACTATGACCAGATGGTTTTACTTGTCAGAAATTTATTTGAAAACGTGTTAAAGACAAACAGTAGTTTAAAATTTGCAGTTTTAACAGGCTGTCTGCGTGTGGCAAAGGAGAGCATTTTTACAGGACTGAACAATTTTAAGACAAATTCAATCCTTGATGAAGAGTATGATGAGACGTTTGGATTTGTCGATGATGAAGTGAAAGAAATGCTTCATTATTACGGTCAGGATACACACTATGAAACGGTAAAAGAGTGGTATGACGGATACCGCTTTGGAAATGCAGATGTTTATTGCCCGTGGGATGTCATTAATTATTGCGATGCGCACAGAAGGAATCCGATGCTTCCACCGGAGAATTATTGGACCAATACCAGTGGAAACGATGTGCTGAAACATTTTATAGAAAGTGCAGGAGCAGCAAAGGGGCTGGCAAAAACAGACTTAGAGAGACTTGTAAATGGTGAAATCGTAGAAAAAGATATACGTGAGGATCTGACTTATAATGAACTGTATGCATCCATGGATAACCTTTGGAGTACACTTTTCATGGCGGGATATCTTACACATAAAGGCAGAGTTGATACAAAAAGATTCAGACTTGCAGTGCCAAACAGAGAAATCCGGAACATTATCACGGAGCAGGTTCTGGCTTTGTTTAAGCAGAATGTGGAAAAAGACGGACAGCTTCCGTGACACATTCCAAGAAAGATGTAACATGTAAAAATGTTGCATCTTTCTTTTTTATTGTTGCAGTCTGCGGTCAATTGGTTGCAATGTAAAAACGAACATGATAATGTAATAGTAACAGGAAACGGAAGATGCGCAGAAGCGCAAAACAAGGAGGCTAAATCCTCTCCTCACAAGGGTTCGGATTTTGCTTCGCAAAACAAGGAGGATTTTATGTTCTGGGAAGATGTATTAGCAAAATTTAAAGAGTTATTCGGGGATGAGGGTGAAATCGGTGTTTATTTTGCACCGGGACGTGTGAACATGATCGGTGAGCATACCGATTACAACGGAGGACACGTTTTCCCTTGTGCACTTACTATTGGTACATATGGTGTGGCAAGAAAAAGAGATGATAAGAAACTTCGTTTCTATTCCATGAATTTTGAGCAGCTCGGTGTGATCGAGTCCTCAGTAGAAGGTTTAAAGCCGGAAAAAGAAGCTGACTGGACGAACTATCCAAAGGGAGTTATGTGGGCGTTTGGAGAGAAGGGAATGAAAGTAGAGCAGGGCATGGATCTTGTTTTATTTGGCAATATTCCAAACGGCTCCGGACTTTCTTCTTCTGCATCAGTTGAAGTTCTGACCGGATATATTTTAAAAGATATGTTTGGATTCGACGTGACAAATCAGGATCTTGCACTGATCGGCCAGTTCTCTGAAAATAAATTCAACGGCGTAAACTGTGGTATCATGGATCAGTTTGCGATCGCAATGGGAAAAGCTGGTCATGCGATTTTCCTTGATACAGCAACTTTAAAATATGAGTATGCACCGATCAAGCTGGAAAATGCAAAGATCGTGATCTCCTGCAGCAACAAAAAACGTGGACTTGGAGATTCCAAATACAATGAGAGAAGAAGTGAGTGCGAGACTGCACTGGCAGAACTCCAGAAAGTTGTTAAAATTGATTCCCTTGGTGAACTCACGGAGGAACAGTTTGAACAGTACAAAGATGCGATCAAAGATCCTGTCAGGGTAAAACGTGCAAAACATGCGGTTTATGAGAATCAAAGAACCATCAAGGCAGTGGAAGCATTAAAGAATAACGATGTTGCTCTGTTTGGTGAGTTAATGAACGCCTCCCATGTTTCCCTTCGTGATGATTACGAAGTAACCGGTATCGAGCTTGACACATTGGTGGAAGAGGCATGGAAAGTAGACGGAGTGATTGGTTCCCGCATGACAGGTGCAGGATTCGGTGGATGTACCGTCAGCATCGTAAAAGATGAGGCAGTGGATTCCTTTATTGAAAAAGTAGGTGCTGCTTACAAAGATAAAATCGGTTACGCTGCTGATTTCTATGTAGTTGAGATCGGTGACGGTCCAGTAAAATTGGATTAATAATTCTTATAGATAATTGCGAAACTCATAAATAAGTAGATTTAAATTGTGGAAAATTGACAAAAGCTTGAGAAGACACTGGGGAGCCGCCGGTTCTTAGAAGTCAGATTCTGTATTTCATTCTGATTTATCAGAATTGAAATACAGGAGATGAGTTCTTAGTACCGTTGCGAGCGACACGTAGCGGAAGCGTGTCTTCGAAAATTTTGTTAATTCTTCACAATTGTTACAACCTAAATCAGAGTTTCGCAATTATCTAAATAATTCTTAAATAAAGAGGATAACACAATGATTCAGGAAAGAATTTTAGAATTGACAGAATATGGTCTTGTGACCGGACTGGTGGAGCCAGAAGACAGGAGATTTACCATTAACCGCCTGTTAGAACTTTTTCATCTGGATGAATTAGAAGATGAAGTGGCAGCAGCCTATGCAAAGAGAACTCCGATGACGCAGGAGAGTGCAGAGGCAGCATTGGAAGGCATCTTAAATGAGATGCTCGATTATGCGGCAGAAGATGGACTGATGCCGGAGGATACGATCACATACAGGGATCTGTTCGATACAAAGATCATGAGTATGCTTGTGCCGAGACCAAGCGAAGTGATCAAAAAATTCCAGGCACTCTATCAGATCAGTCCAAAGGAAGCAACCGATTATTTTTACAAGTTAAGCAGAGATACAAACTACATTCGTAGATACCGTATCAAAAAAGACCAGAAATGGACTGCAGATACCGAGTTTGGAACATTGGATATCACCATCAATCTCTCCAAACCGGAAAAAGATCCGAAGGCGATCGCAGCAGCCAAGCTTGCAAAACAGAGCGGTTATCCAAAATGCCTTCTGTGCAAAGAAAACGAGGGATATGCAGGACGTGTGAACCATCCGGCAAGACAGAACCACAGGATCATTCCGGTAACGATCAACCACAGTGACTGGTTTTTCCAGTATTCACCATATGTTTACTACAATGAGCACTGTATCGTTTTTAACGCAGAGCATACGCCGATGAAAATCGAGAAAGCAACCTTTGGAAAACTGTTGGATTTTGTAGAGCAGTTCCCACATTACTTTGTCGGATCGAATGCTGACCTTCCGATCGTTGGTGGATCTATTTTGAGCCACGATCATTTTCAGGGTGGACATTATGAGTTCGCTATGGCAAAAGCACCGGTGGAAAAAGAGCTGGTCTTCAAGGGATTTGAGGATGTGAAAGCCGGAATCGTAAAATGGCCAATGTCCGTGATCCGTATCAGCGCACCACAAAAAGAGCGCCTGATCGAGCTCGCAGATAAGATTTTACTTGCATGGAGAGGTTATACGGATGAAGATGCATTTATTTTTGCAGAGACAGAGGGCGAACCACATAACACGATCACTCCTATCGCAAGAAAACGCGGCAATGATTATGAGTTAGATCTTGTACTCCGCAATAATATCACGACAGAGGAGCATCCGCTGGGTGTTTACCATCCACATGCAAAACTTCATCATATCAAAAAAGAAAACATTGGTCTGATCGAGGTTATGGGACTTGCAGTGCTTCCAGCCAGATTAAAAGATGAGATGGCAGCATTAGAACAGGCAATCTTAGACGGCGCAGAAATCCGTGAGGATGAAGTGCTTGCAAAACATGCAGACTGGGTGGAGGAATTTCTGCCTAAGTATGGATTTACAGCAGGAAGTGGTCTGGAAGGTGAGATTACACCGGAAAAATTACATGAGATCATTCAGACAGAAATCGGTCTTGTGTTCAAGGAAGTTTTATTGGACGCAGGTGTTTACAAGTGCACAGAGGAAGGCAGAAAGGCATTCCGTAAGTTTGTAGATACCGTTAATGCATAAAAATACAGGGGAGTATTTTTAAATAGAAGAGAAACTGTCCGGGCAGTATCCGTAAGGAAAATGTCCAGTGGCAGTTTTCTTTTTTTGTCTATTTACTTTCATACAGTATTGTTGTAAAGTAATAATTGTTCCGTAGATCTGTACATATATGGTGCAGACAGCAGGAAAAACATTCGAGAGTAAGAAAACAGTGAGGAAGAGAATATGATTTCACAGAAAATACAGAAGGCATTGCAGGGAAGTTCTGCAATCCGTGCAATGTTTGTAGAGGGAAATGAACTTGCCGCCAGGGTGGGAAGAGAGAACGTGTATGATTTTTCATTGGGGAATCCTACAACACCGGCTCCGGCAGCATTGAACGAGGCAATTAAGCAACTGGTGGATGAGACCGATCCGCTGGTTTTACATGGATATATGGACAATGCCGGTTACCCGGATGTCCGTCAGGCGGTTGCAGAGAACTTAAACAAGCGTTTTGGAACTGCATTTACTTCCCATAATATTGTGATGACAGTGGGAGCAGCGGGAGGATTGAACATTATTTTTAAAACAATCTTAGATCCGGGTGACGAGGTGATCGTGTTTGCCCCATATTTCGGAGAGTACAAGAGTTATGCAGCCAATTTTGATGCGGAAGTCGTGGAAGTGGCACCGGATTTTGAAACATTCCAGCCAGATCTGATGGCATTTGAAAAAGCAATCAATGAAAAGACCAAGGCAGTGATCGTGAACACACCAAACAATCCGACAGGTGTGATCTATCATGAAGAAACCATGAAAAAGATGGCTGAGATTCTGGAAAAGAAGGAAAAAGAGATTGGACACGAAATTTATCTGATTTCCGATGAGCCTTACCGTGAACTTGTCTACGATGGAAATCAAGAGGATTTCCTGACGAAATACTATAGGAATACAATTGTAGGTTATTCCTTCAGCAAATCCCTTTCCCTTCCGGGTGAGCGTATTGGATATGTGGTTGTTCCGGATGAGGTGGAAAATGCAGATCAGGTCATTGACGGCATTGTTGTATCCAACCGTACCCTTGGTTTTGTAAATGCACCGTCTCTGCTTCAGAAAGCGGTAGCAAAATGTCTGGATGAGAAAACCAATCTGGCATTTTATGATGAAAACAGAAAGATGTTATACGAGGGACTGCAAAAGCTCGGTTTCCATTGCATCAAACCGGAAGGTGCTTTTTATATGTGGGTAAAATCTCCGGAAACGGACGAAGAAAAATTTGTTGCAGCAGGTAAAAAATACAATATCATCATGGTAAAGGGCAGCGCATTCGGATGTGCAGGCTATGTCCGTCTTGCTTACTGTGTTTCCCATGAGACGGTAAAAAATGCCCTGACTGCGTTTGAAAAACTGGCAGAAGATTACGGATTGTATACTGAATGAAATGACTCGGAAATGAGCAGATTGTAATGAATTTGTGAAATATATCAGGAAAATTGAGAGAGTGGAGAGCGTAAAATTTATGAGTAACTGGGAAGAATATGTAAGGACAGTGGAACCGTATGTTCCGGGAGAACAGCCAAACCAGCCGGACATGATCAAATTGAATACCAACGAAAATCCATATCCGCCCGCACCGGGAGTGGTAGAGGCTCTGAAGAACTTTGATACAGATAAGCTGCGGCTTTATCCGGAACCGACCTGCAAAGTGTTGGTCGATGCGATCGCAGATTATTATGGAATCAGGAGCAGTCAGGTATTTACCGGTGTCGGTTCTGATGATGTGCTTGCCATGATATTTATGACGTTTTTTAACAGCAAAAAGCCGATCCTGTTTCCGGATATCACCTATTCTTTTTATGATGTGTGGGCAGATATGCTTCGGATCCCATTTGAGACAAAAGCGTTAGATGATGATTTTCAGATAAGAAAAGAGGACTATTATGGGGACAACGGCGGCGTGGTGTTCCCAAATCCGAATGCACCGACCGGAATCCTCATGCCGCTCTCAGAGATTGAGGATATCATTGCACACAACCGCGATGTGATCGTAGTTGTGGATGAGGCATACATTGATTTTGGCGGGGTGTCTGCGCTGCCTCTGATCGAAAAATATGACAATCTTCTCGTGGTACAGACCTTTTCAAAATCGCATTCCCTGGCAGGTATGCGGCTTGGCTTTGCGATGGGAAATGAAAAGCTGATCCGGTATATCAATGATGTGAAATATTCTTTCAATTCCTACACGCTCAATCAGACAGCGCTTGTACTTGGTGTGCAGGCAATCAGGGACAGGGAGTATTTTGAGGAAACCTGTGCGAAAGTCATCGCTACAAGGGAATGGACGAAGTGCGAACTGAAAAAACTTGGATTTTCTTTTGGGGATTCCATGAGCAACTTTATTTTTGCAACACATGAAAGAGTTCCTGCAAAAGAAATATTTGAAGCACTCCGGGAGCATAACATTTTCGTGCGCTATTTTTCCAAGCCGAGAATTAGCAATTATCTGCGTATCAGCATCGGAACCCAGCAGGAGATGGAGCGTCTGACCGCTTTTCTGGCTGTTTTTCTGGGAGAATAACAGGATGCCGTCAGGTATAAATTAAAGTTATAGTTAATATGAAAATAAGTGTTGCTTTTTCGACTGGATTCGACTATTATAGAATTTGCATCTGTAACACTTTAGTGTGTAAAACAGATATTTACTTTAAAACTTTACTATGATAAAATGTGCGTAGATTGGAAGTTTCTGATTATAGTAAAAGATGATATCATTTTGATTTATGAGAAGGAGAAGGTAAAATGAGCAAGAAACTAAGGACCGAGGCAGTAGACCATCTTTTTGATGCGATTTTAAGCCTGGAAAACAGAGAAGAATGTTATACTTTTTTTGAAGATGTCTGCACTGTGAATGAACTGCTTTCCTTATCACAGAGATTTGAGGTTGCCAAGATGTTACGTGACCAGAAAACATATCTTGATATTGCAGAGAAAACAGGTGCTTCCACAGCGACCATCAGCCGTGTAAACCGTTCTTTAAATTATGGAAATGACGGATATGACATGGTATTTGCCAGAATGGCAAAATCAGAGACAAACGAAGCGTAAAAACGGAGCAGAAAGAAAAACCCGAAGTTGTACGAACAATGTCCTCTATAGACAATGTATCATACAACTTCGGGTTTTATTTTTCTTTTTTGGAAGGATCTTTTTCTTCGTGCAGCATCTGATCGACAATGCGCTCGATAATTGTTTTTTTCAGGTAGACATCATAGCTTAACATGCAGATAAAACTGAATGTCCGTAAAAGCTCTGCATCCTCACCTTCCATGCCCTCAAAAGTTTTCATGGAGGTGTTAAACTTCTTTGCAAGGTCTTTCATGATATTTAAGGTTTCCTGATGCTCCAGACCGAACACTTCTTTATAGATATCCTCAAGACTCATCTCGGAGCTGCCTTTTCCAAAATATCTGTCCGTGATCGGATTTAAGATACTCTGGATGTCACTGATGCTTAAGATACTTTTAAAATAGTAGATAAAGATCAAAGTCAGCACATGTTCTTTGGAATATTTTTTCTTTTCAGGTGGAGGAAGAAGATCGTTTTTTGCATAATTGTTGATCATGGTCTTAGTCAGGATCTTATCGTCCTCATGCCGCTTGGATGTGGCAAGCTGGGAATCCATAAATGTTGTCACCTGATCCATATAAAGATCGATATTCGGGATATCTTCCGGTTTTACATAGTCGATTTTGTTAAATTCATCTAATATATCACTTAAAAATTGTTTTGTATTCATTTTTTTACCTGCTTTTACTCTTACTGGTTCAATCATATTCTCTACATCAGATTATATAGTATTGAAAACTAGATGACAAGATACAATTGAATTTAATTGTATGAATTTGAATGTGGACGGTCGTAGATTTTTCTGACGCAAAGGACGGTTATTTTTTATTGTTAAAAAAAGAAAATATGTTCGATTTTACTGTTCATAAGCAGGGATAATGTGTTACAATAGATGGGAATATGATATTGTAATAAAAAAGGGATTGAATATTACAAACAACAACGGAAATGGAGATGTCTATGAGCATTTATGATACATTGAACGAACAGCAGAGAGAAGCGGTATTTCACACGGAGGGACCGGTTCTGATCTTGGCGGGTGCAGGTTCCGGAAAAACGAGGGTTCTGACACATCGAACCGCTTATCTGATCGAAGAAAAGGGTGTGAATCCGTACAATATTATGGCAATCACCTTTACGAATAAAGCGGCAGGTGAGATGCGTGAGAGGATTGACCAGCTTGTGGGATATGGCTCTGAGAGCATCTGGGTATCAACGTTCCATTCTACCTGTGTGCGCATTTTAAGACGCCATATTGACCGTATCGGGTTTGACACTAATTTTACAATCTATGATTCCGATGATCAGAAGACACTGATGAAGGATATCTGTAAACGTCTGAATGTGGATACTAAGATTTACAAAGAGCGAAGTCTGCTTGCTGCGATTTCCAAAGCAAAAGATGAACTGGTAGATCCACAGGAATTTTCTCTCCGTGCGGCTGCTTCCGGGGATTTTGCGAAACGGAAACAGGCAGAGATCTACAGAGAGTATCAGGATGCACTGCGGCGGAATAATGCACTTGATTTTGACGATCTGATCGTAAAGACGGTTGAATTGTTTCAAACGGATGCCCAGGTGTTAGACTACTATCAGGAACGCTTCCGCTATATTATGGTGGACGAGTATCAGGATACGAATACGGCACAGTTTGAACTGATCAGTATTCTTGCCAGAAAGTATAAGAACCTGTGTGTCGTTGGTGATGATGACCAGTCTATCTATAAGTTCCGCGGTGCGAATATTTATAATATCCTGAACTTTGAAAAACATTTTCCAGAGGCAGTGACGATAAAACTGGAACAGAATTACCGTTCTACGCAGAATATTTTAAATGCTGCAAACGGAGTGATCTCCAACAATATGGGACGAAAAAGAAAGACACTCTGGACAGACAATGAAGAGGGGAAAAAGATCGGTTTCAAGCAGTTTGAGACAGGCTATGAAGAGGCAGAGTATGTCGCAAAGGACATCAATGCCTGTGTGAAGGACGGCAGATATCATTACGGTGACTGCGCTGTTCTCTACCGCACAAACGCACAGTCCCGTCTTTTTGAGGAAAAATTTATCGTATCCAATATTCCATATAAGATTGTCGGCGGCGTGAACTTCTATGCAAGAAAAGAGATCAAAGACCTGCTTGCCTATTTGAAAACAATCGATAATGCAAGAGATGATCTTGCTGTCCGCAGGATCATTAATGTGCCAAAACGTGGAATCGGTGCAACAACCTTAAACCGTGTGGCAGATTATGCGGCTGCGGCAGACATCAGTTTTTATAATGCATTGAAAATGGCAGACGATATTCCGACACTCGGCAAGAGTGCTGCAAAGATCAAGCCATTTGTGAATTTTATTCAGGTGATGCGCAGTAAAGTAGAGATTATCAGCGTTTCTGAACTTTTGCAGGAGATTATAGACGAAACCGGATATGTGAAAGAATTGGAAGCGGAAGATACCGAAGAGGCAAAGGCACGTATTGAGAATATCGATGAGCTGATCAGCAAAGTGGTTGCTTACGAGGAAGGCGAGGAACATCCGACACTCAGTGGTTTTTTAGAGGAAGTGGCACTGGTTGCAGACATCGACAGTCTCGATGAGGGCAGTGATTATGTTGTTTTAATGACATTACATAGTGCAAAAGGTCTGGAGTTCCCGAAAGTTTACCTTGCCGGAATGGAGGATGGATTGTTCCCAAGTTATATGTCCATCACTTCGGACAGTTCTTCTGAGGATCTAGAAGAGGAGCGACGCCTGGCTTATGTGGGGATCACGAGAGCCAAAGAAGAACTTACAATTACCTGTGCAAGACAACGTATGATTCGTGGCGAAACGCAATATAATAAAGTATCGCGGTTTGTTCGGGAGATTCCGTCTGAACTGTTGGACAGTGAACTGAGAAAGCCGGCATCTGCAAGAGAATCTTCTTTTGGAAAAGAGAGCAGTTTCCCATCTTTTTTACAGAACCAGACAACAGCAAGACCGAAAAGAACAACACTGCGCCAGCAGCCTTCCGGACAGAGTATGCAGGCAAAGGCACTTGTCACAAAGGGTGTTGTAAAGTCAGAGCTTGACTATGGTGTCGGGGACACCGTATCGCATATCAAGTTTGGCAGAGGAGTTGTGAAAAACATCATGGATGGCGGAAGAGATTACGAGGTGACCGTGGATTTCGAAGGATATGGTGTGAAAAAAATGTTTGCCTCTTTTGCAAAATTAAAGCGTATCTGATTCTATT
>UMHL01036766.1_pt1 | contig 22510 bp, 20 predicted proteins | sample 1965551 | NCBI WGS metagenome assembly UMHL01 (sample SAMEA4836100, study PRJEB28245) | human gut metagenome | biome: gut microbiome; material: fecal sample | place: Denmark | collected 2008 | reverse complement strand
GCGCAGGGGCGTGGCGGTTTTCTGCCTGCAAATTACCCGCGCAGGCCGACGGCCTCGAGCACGGCCTCCACGCGGTCGGACGCCTGCACCGGCCAGCCGCCCTTGACGTTCTGGCAGCCGGCGGAATCGAGCAGATCGCGCGCGCCCGCTGTCAAGAACATGCACCTTCCCTCTTGACAAATACCCTCGGGGGGTATATATTCAAAAATACCCCCAAGGGGTATACGGGAAACAATGAGGTACGAATATATGGACGATGAGAAAAAAACGTGCTGCTGCGGCTGTTCGCAGCGCAAAAAGGAGCGCTCGCCGGAGGAATACAAGCGGCTCATCCACCGGCTCAACCGCATCGAGGGCCAGATCCGCGGCATCCGCGGCATGGTCGAAAACGACGCCTACTGCCCGGACATTCTCGTGCAGTCGGCGGCGGCGGGCGCGGCGCTCAATGCATTCAATAAGGAGCTGCTGGCCAGTCACATCCGCACCTGCGTCGTCGAGGACATCCGCGACGGCAAGGATGAGGTGATCGACGAGCTGGTGGCGACGCTGCAGAAACTCATGAAATGAGCCGCACCGCAAAGGAGGAACGACATTGAAGCAATATAACGTCACCGGCATGAGCTGCGCGGCCTGCTCGGCGCGCGTGGAAAAGGCGGTGTCGAACGTACCGGGCGTGACGGCGTGCTCGGTCAGCCTGCTGACCAACTCCATGGGGGTGGAGGGCACGGCGGCCGATCAGGCTATCATCGACGCGGTGCAGGCCGCGGGCTACGGCGCGTCGGTCAAGGGCGCGCAGCAGAGCGCAGGCCCCGCCGCCGGCGCCGACGCGCTCGCCGACCACGAGACGCCGAAGCTGCGGCGCAGGCTCTTCTGGTCGCTGGGCTTTCTGCTCGTGCTGATGTATTTTTCCATGGGCCACATGATGTGGGACTGGCCGCTGCCGAAGTTTTATGACGGCAACCACGTCGCCATGGGCCTGACGCAGCTGCTGCTGACGGTCATCATCATGGTCATCAACCAGAAGTTTTTCATCAGCGGCTTCCAGGCGCTCTGGCACCGCGCGCCGAACATGGACACGCTCGTGGCCCTCGGGGCGACGGCGGCGTTCGTGTACAGCACGTACGCGCTCTTCGCCATGACGGGCGCGCAGGTGCGCGGTGACGAGCAGGCCGTCATGAACTACATGATGGACTTTTACTTCGAGTCCGCCGCCATGATCCTCACGCTCATCACGGTGGGCAAGACGCTCGAGGCCCGCTCGAAGGGCAAGACGACCGACGCGCTGCGCAGCCTCATGGAGCTCGCGCCGAAGACCGCCACCGTCGAGCGCGGCGGCGCGGAGGTGACCGTCCCGGTCGAGCAGGTGCAAACCGGCGACGTGTTCGTCGTCCGCCCGGGCGAGCGCATCCCGGTCGACGGGGTCGTGCTCGCCGGCACGAGCGCAGTCAACGAGGCGGCGCTCACGGGCGAGAGCATCCCGGCCGACAAGGCGCCGGGCGCGTCCGTCTCGGCCGCGACGGTGAACCAGTCGGGCTTTCTCAAGTGCCGCGCCACGCGCGTCGGCGAGGACACGACGCTCTCGCAGATCATCCAGATGGTCAGCGACGCGGCGGCCACGAAAGCGCCGATCGCCAAGATCGCCGACAAGGTGTCCGGCGTGTTCGTACCGGCGGTCATGGGCATCGCGCTCGTGACGTTCGTCGTCTGGCTGCTGCTCGGCCGCACCGTGGGCTACGCGCTCGCGCGCGGCATCTCCGTGCTCGTCATCAGCTGCCCGTGCGCGCTCGGCCTCGCCACCCCGGTGGCGATCATGGTCGGCAGCGGCATGGGCGCGAAAAACGGCATCCTCTTCAAAACGGCGGCCTCCCTTGAGGAGACCGGCCGTATCCAGATCGTCGCGCTCGACAAGACCGGCACCATCACCTCCGGCGACCCGACCGTGACGGACCTCTGCCCCGCCCCGGGCGTGACGGAGACGGAGCTGCTGCGCCTGGCCTACGCGCTCGAGCGCCGGAGCGAGCACCCGCTGGCCAAGGCGGTGCTGCGCCGCGCGGAGGCGGACGGGCTGACCGCCGCCGAGGTCGCGGACTTTCAGGCCCTGCCGGGCAACGGGCTCAGGGCCACGCTCGACGGGCAGCCGCTCTGCGGCGGCAACGCGGACTTCATCCGCACGGCGGCCGACATTCCCGCGCCCATGCAGGCGCAGGCGCAGGCGCTGGCCGAGGCCGGCAAGACGCCGCTGTTTTTCGCCCGCGGCGAAAAGCTGCTCGGCATCGTCGCCGTGGCGGACGTGCTCAAGCCCGACAGCCCGCAGGCCATCCGTGAGCTGCAGAATATGGGCATCCGCGTCGTCATGATCACGGGCGACAACGCGCGCACGGCCAGGGCCATCGGCGCGCAGGCCGGCGTGGACGAGGTGATCGCGGGCGTGCTGCCCGACGGCAAGGAGCGCGAGATCCGCCGCCTGAGCGCGCGCGGTAAGGTCGCCATGGTCGGCGACGGCATCAACGACGCGCCGGCGCTCACGCGCGCGGACATCGGCATCGCCATCGGCGCAGGCACGGACGTGGCCATCGACGCGGCCGACGTCGTGCTCGTCAACAGCCATCTGAGCGACGTGCCGGCGGCCATCCGGCTCAGCCGCGCGACGCTGCGCAACATCCACGAGAATCTGTTCTGGGCGTTTTTCTACAACACCATCGGCATCCCCATCGCGGCGGGCGTGTTCGTCCCGCTCGGCCTGACGCTCAACCCCATGATCGGCGCGGCGGCCATGAGCCTGTCGAGCTTCTGCGTGGTCACGAACGCCCTGCGCCTGAACCTGTTCAAGCTGCGCGATACGCGCCACGATCATAAACGTGCAAACCATCTCAAAGAAGTACCCGAAATCAAGGAGGAAACTGCAATGAAAAAGACCATTCAAATCGAAGGCATGATGTGCGCTCACTGCGAGGCGACCGTGAAAAAGGCGCTCGAGGCGCTGCCGGAAGTCACCGAGGCGGCCGTCAGCCACACGGCGGGCACCGCCGTCGTGACGCTCAGCGCCCCGGTGGACGACGCCGTGCTCAAGAGCACGGTCGAGGCCAAGGACTATAAGGTCACCAGCATCGCGTAATGCATCCAAAACCGCAGCAAAGGCGTCCCCTCTCGGGGACGCCTTTGCTGTTTTCTGCTCACTTTTTGTGCGCGTCGATCGGCTGCGCGAACAGCCCGTGCTGCGTGCAGTACCACAGCAGTGTGCCGTGCGCGAAGTACGGCAGCGCGCGGGCGCTGTCAAGCGGGCGGCGAAAAATCGCGCCGGGGCGGGAAAAAATTCTGAATTTTGCCTGAATTTTTGCTTCCGGTGTAGCTTTTGCGCGCGCGCGCCCTTATAATGTAAGCGCGGACGAAAAACCGTCACAACCATCCGCATCCGACGAAAAACCATCACCAAAAAGGAGTTTGTATATGGGACTGATCAAAGCTGCCGCGGGCGCTGCCGGCGGCGTTCTGGCCGACCAGTGGAAGGAATTTTTCCTCTGTGAGGCCCTGCCGGCAAACGTGCTGGCCGTGAAGGGACAGAAAAAAACCACCCGCCGCTCGAGCAACACACACGGCGACGAGAACATCATCACCACCGGCTCGCGCATCGCCGTCGCCGACGGGCAGTGCATGCTTATCGTCGAGCAGGGCAAGGTCGTGGAGGTCTGCGCCGAGCCGGGCGAGTACACGTATGACGCATCGACCGAGCCGTCGATCTTCGCCGGGAACCTCGGCGAGAGCATCGGGCAGGTGTTCCGCAACATCGGCAAGCGCTTCACCTTCGGCGGCGAGGCCCCGAAGGATCAGCGCATCTACTACTTCAACACCAAGGAGCTGACCGGCAACAAGTACGGCACGCCGAGCCCCGTGCCGTTTCGCGTGGTGGACCAGCGCGCCGGCATCGACATCGACATCGGCATCCGCTGCTTCGGCGAGTACAGCTACCACATCGCAAACCCGCTGCTGTTTTACACCAACGTCTGCGGCAACGTGACCGAGGACTACACGCGCGACACGCTCGACGGCCAGCTCAAGAGCGAGCTGCTCACGGCGCTGCAGCCGGCGTTCGCGCGCATCAGCGACATGGGCATCCGCTACTCGGCGCTGCCCGGCCACACGCGGGAGATCGCCGCGGCGCTCAACGAAGAGCTCTCGGCCCAGTGGCGCGACCGCCGGGGTCTGGAGATCGTGGCCTTCGGCGTCTCGTCCGTGAAGGCCGACGAGGCCGACGAGCAGATGATTAAGGACATGCAGCGCGACGCGGCCTACATGGACCCGACGCGCGCGGCAGCGATGCTCTCGCGCTCGCAGGGCGATGCGATGAAGGCGGCCGCGTCCAACACGGCCACCGGCCCGGCCATGGCGTTCATGGGCATGGGCATGGCCGGCCAGGTGGGCGGCGTCAACGCGCAGGACCTCTATGCCATGGGCCGGCAGCAGGCGGCACAGCAGCCCGCCGCCCCGGCGGCCGGGAGCTGGACGTGCGCCTGCGGCCAGACGGGCAACACCGGCAAGTTCTGCGGCAACTGCGGCCGGCCGCGCCCGGCCGCGCCGGAGGGCTGGACGTGCGTGTGCGGCGCGGTGAACAAGGGCAAGTTCTGCTCCGAGTGCGGCCGCCCGAAACCGGCCGGCACACCGAAATACAAGTGCGACAAATGCGGCTGGGAGCCGGACGACCCGACCCACCCGCCGAAATTCTGCCCCGAGTGCGGCGACCCGTTTGACGATGGGGACATCCAGTCGTAACCCCCGCCCGGACGAAAAGAGGCATGCGCCATGCCGACCCAGGTAACGAACTATCAGTGCCCGGCCTGCACCGCCCCGCTGCACTATTCGGCCAAGAGCGGCAAGCTCGCGTGCGACTACTGCGGCTCGTCATTCGACGTGGCCGAGATCGAGGCGCTCTATGCCCGCAAGGAGGCCGAGGCCGCCGCAGCCAAGCAGGCGGCCGACGCGAAGGCCGAAGCAGCGCAGGCTGCCAAGGCCGAGGCTGCGGAAGCCGCCGCGGCCTCCGGCGGCTGGGACACCTCCGACCTCAGCCGCGACTGGGGCGCGGAGGCGGACGGCCTGCGCGTCTACAGCTGCCCGTCGTGCGGCGCGGAGCTCATCTGCGACCAGAGCACCGCGGCCACGGCCTGCCCCTACTGCGGCAACCCGGCGATCGTGCCGGGGCAGTTTTCGGGCGCGCTGCGGCCGGACTATATCCTCCCGTTTCGCCTGAGCAAGGACGACGCCGTGCAGGCGCTGCGCGCGCACTACAAGGGCAAACCCTTCCTGCCGCGCTCGTTCACGTCCGCCAACCACATCGAGCAGATCCAGGGCGTGTACGTCCCGTTCTGGCTGTTTGACGGCGGCGCGGAGGGCGCGGCCAGCTACCGCGCCAGCAACACGAACGTGTTCGAGACCGGCGACTATGAGATCACCGAGACGCGGCACTACCACGTGGTGCGCGCCGGGTCGCTCGCGTTTGAGAAGATCCCGGTCGACGCATCCTCCAAGATGCCGGACGACCACATGGACTCCATCGAGCCGTTTGACTATGCCCAGCTGCGCCCGTTTTCCACGGCGTACCTGCCGGGCTATCTGGCGGATAAATACGACGTGACCATCGACGACAGCCGCGACCGGGCGGACACGCGCTGCCGCGAGACGCTCGCGCAGGCCCTGCGCGACACCGTCACCGGCTACGGCGCGTGCGTGACCGAGCGCGAGGACATCGCGCTGCGGCGCGGCAAGGTGCACTACGCCCTGCTGCCGGTGTGGATGCTGAGCACGAAGTGGCACGGGCAGGACTTCCTCTTCGCCATGAACGGGCAGACCGGCAAGCTCGTCGGCGACCTGCCGACGGACCGCGGCCGCTTCTGGGGCATGTTTGCCGCCATCGCGGCCCCGCTCACGGTGGCGCTGACTGCAATTTTGCAGTTCCTGCTGTAAGGAGGCGACGGATATGAAACGCAGACTTTCCGCCCTGCTGCTCGTGCTGCTGCTGGCCGTGACGCTCGCAGTACCGGCGCTGGCCGCCGGGGACTGGGTCACGGACGAGGCCGGCCTGCTCACCGACCAACAGATCAGCCAGCTCTCGCAGCGCGCCGCCGCCCTCGCGCAGAGCAGTGGCGTCGGCGTGTACATCCGCACCGTGGACGACTATGCCGACTACGGCTTCACCGACGTGGAGACGGCGTCCTACACGCTCTACCACAACGACTCGCTCGGCGTCGGTGACGGGCGCGACGGTGTGCTCCTGCTGCTGAGCGTGTCGAACCGCAAGTACGCCGCCTTCGTCTACGGCGACAAGGCAGAGCTCCTCTTCCCGGACTCTGCCCTGCAGCAGCTCGAGGACGGCTTTCTCGACGACTTCCGCAACGGCGACTGGTACGGCGGCTTCTGCGACTACATCGACGGCTGCGCCGACCTGCTCAGCGGCGAGTCCTATACCGGCAGCGACTCTGACTATGCCTACAGCCCCGGCCATGACGCCGACGTTGACCCCGGCTTCTCCGCGCCGTCGCTGCTGCGCAATTTGGGCATCGCGCTCGTGATCTCGTGCGTCATCGCGCTCATCGTCTGCCTGATCCTCAAGGCGAAGATGCGCTCCGTGCGCCGCCAGACCGAGGCGCGCGCCTACGTCACGCCCGATGGCCTGCACCTGACGCGGCGCGACGATGTCTACACCCACACGACCACGACGCGCCGCAAGATCGAGCGCGACAACGACCAGCACTCCGGTGGCGGCGGGTCGAGCTTTTCCGGTGGCGGCGGCCACGGCCGCAGCGGCAGCTTCTGACGCACCAAAACGCAAAAACGCTGTCCCATTTTCGGGACAGCGTTTTTTCATGCCTCCGTGACGGGGATGCGGATCTCGGTCACGAATTTTTCCGGGTCGCTCGTCAGGCCGTAGTCGATCATCGTGATCTCGCGCGAGAAGTCCGCCGGGGCGAGCGCGTGCGCGCGCAGGTAGTCCATCAGGCGCGCATACTGCGCCGGGGCTTCGGGGTGGCTGCCGCGAAAGCACACGGCGGCGCACGTCGTCTCGGGCAGGGTGGTCACGTCGCCATCGAAGGCGTCCTCGTCGTCGAGCACGAGAAACGCGCGGTCATACGGCGCAAACGCCCCGGCCAGCAGCCGCTCGGCCGAGAGGCCCACACCCACCTTGCCGAGGAACACCACGGCCTCCGCCTGCGAGCGCTCGAGCATGCGGATGGACGGCTCCATGTCGAGAAAGCTGTGCAGCTCGAGCGCGCCGGACATCCACACAATGCGGCACGCGGGGCTGCGCACGAGGCGGATGGCGCCGAGCTCGGCTGTCTGCGCATCGTGCAGCTGGCGCAGGCGGTTGTCGATCTTGCGCTCGACGCGCTGCAGCTCCGCCTGCTTGCGCACGACGGCGGCCTTCTGCTCGCGCAGCAGCTGCTCGATGCGCCCGACGTCGCGGTTGCGCAGAAAGGCGCGGATCTGCCCGAGCGGCATATCCAGCGCGCGCAGGTAGCGGATGGTGTTGAGCACCTCAAACTGCCGCGGCCCGTAGTAGCGGTAGCCGGTCGCGGGGTCGGTGTATTCCGGCGTAAGCAGGCCGATGGTCTCATAGTGGCGCAGGCTGCTCACGCTCAGGTGAAACAGCTGCGCCACGTCGCCGATGGAAAACAGCTCCTGTGTCCGCGCCATGTCACGCCTCCTCCGGCACGAGCCGGCCGCGCCGGCGCAGCACGAGAAACGCGATCACGCAGATGATGACCGACAGCAGCGAGCCCGCCGCCGTGGCCAGACCCATGGGCAGCAGCGTTGTGGGAAACCACTTGCTCATCAGGTACGCGCCCGGCACGCGCACGAGCACCACGGCCGTGATGTTGTGCAGAAACGACAGCTCCGAGCGGCCGATGGCGCAGAAATACCCGCTGAAGCAAAAGTGCAGCCCGGCAAAGCAGCAGTCGAGGATGTACCCGCGCAGGTACTGCCCGCCCGCGGCGGCGACGGCCGCGCTGTCCGTGAACAGGCTCACGACGGGCTCTGCCACGAACTGGATGACGACCGAGATGAGCACGCCGAAGCCGAACGCAACGGCGATGGCGTACCACAGCGTCTGCAGCGCGCGGCGGGGCTTGCCCGCGCCGATGCATTGCGCGCCGAGGGCCGACACCGTCGAGAGCATGGACGACGGCACGAGGAACAAAAAGCTGATGATCTTCTCTACGATGCCGACGGCGGCGGCGTCCGTGAGGCCGCGGCGGTTGGCGATGACGGTGATGAACAAAAACGCGATCTGGATCAGTCCGTCCTGCAGTGCGACCGGCACGCCGATGCGCAGGATGCGGCCCATGACCGCCCGCTGCGGGCGCAGATCGCTCCGCGTGAGGGCGATGCCGTCGCGCTCGCGGCGGATGACGAGCAGCGACACGACCACGCTGGCCGCCTGCGCCAGCGTCGTGCCGAGCGCGGCGCCCGCCGGGCCCATGTGCAGCGCGCCCATGAACAGATAGTCGAGCGCGATGTTCGCCGCGCACGCGATGGCGATGAAATACATCGGGCGCTTCGAGTCGCCCAGACCGCGGAAGATGGATGCGATGATGTTGTACGCCGTGATCAGCGGCACGCCGAGAAAGCAGATGCGCAGGTAGGCGACCGTGCCGGGCACGGCCTCGGCCGGTGTGGACATGACCGCCGCGATCGGCCGCGCGAGCGCCAGCAGCACCCCCGTCACCACGACGCTCAGCGCCAGAAACAGCGTCGTCGTGTTGCCGATGTAGCCCGCCGCGCCCCGGCGGTCGCGCGCGCCGACGGCCTGACCGATCGTGACCGTCGCGCCCATGGCGAGGCCCACGATCATGACCGTGAGCATGTGCATGACCTGACTGCCGATGGACACGGCCGTCGTGCTGGCCACGCCCTCGTACTGGCCGATGATGAACAGGTCGGCCATGCCGTAGAGCGTCTGCAGGAAGTACGAGAGCAGATACGGCAGCGAAAAGTGCACAATGTTGCCAAAGACGCTGCCGGTCGTGAGATTTTTCTCCATGGCGTTTGCCCCTTTGCGTGGAATACCGTCATTGTAAACTCTACAACGGTTGTAGAGTCAAGGTCTTGTTTTGCCCCGGCACGGATTTTTTTCGCGCCGGGGCTGCATTTTTCAAAACGTCAGGCGCATCTGATACCAGACGACGCCGCCGTGGGTGGATTCCGACACGCCCTCGCTCACGAAGCCGAACTTCGCGTAGTAGTGCACGAGCCGGTCCTTGCACGTGAGCACGAGGCCGCGGCGGCCCTGCGCGCGCGCGTCGGCGATGGCGCGCTCGATGAGCTGCCCCGCGCAGCCGTGCCGGCGGTAGTCTGGCAGCGTGTTCACGCCGAAGATCATCTGCCACGCGCCGTGCGCGTCGTGCAGCGCGGCGTCCGCGTAGAGGTCATCCGTAAGGTCGGTGCGGTCCGTGACCATGCCGTCCACGAACGCGATGAGCGTGCCGCCGTCAAACATCAGCCAGAAGTGGTCGCCATAGTGCGCCAGCCGGTCAGCGAATTCTTCCCGTGTCGCGGCCTCCGCCGCCGGGAAGCACGCTGCCTCCACCGCCGCCACGGCGTCGAGATCGTCGAGCGTCGCCGTGCGAATCATCCTAGTATCCATCGTTATGCCTCCGTTTCGTCCAGCAGCAGCGCTTCGAGCTCCGCCACCGTGCGGCAGTAGTGCGGGCAGATGCGCTGCATCGTTTCGATGATGTGCGGCACGGTGTGCGTCCACCCCGCCGCGATGAAGTCCACGCCCGCGCGGTCAGCCATGTCCTTGCCGGGCTTGAGATCGTCGATGACCACGAGCTGCTCCGGCCGCAGGCCGAGCTCCCGCTCGATCTGGTAGATGGGCCACGGCGCGGGCTTGCGCCGCTCGGGGTCTGAATCCCAGCCGTAGATGCGCTCCGGCGTGGGCAGGTCGTGCGCGCGGTAGTCGCGCAGGATGTTTTCCGGCACGGAGTGGCTCACGACGCAGATATGCCCGCCCGCGGCGTGAAACCGCTGCAGCAGGTCACGCATACCGGGGAACGTGTCGGGCACGTGCGTGCGCACATAGTCCAGCCACGTCTGGTACTGGATGTCCATCTCCGCATCGGAAAAGCCCAGAATATCGCTGCACAGCGCGCCGAAGCCCGGCTCGAACGAGTAGGAAAAAAAGTCGTCGAGCGTCATGTGTACGTCCGGCCGCAGCTTTTGCAGCGTCTGCACGAAGGCCGGGTAATTGATGGTCGCGGTGCTGTTGACGACGGTGTCGTCGTGGTCGAGTACCAGACATTGGTAGTGCACGCGCGCCGCCTCCTTTGTCTCACATTGCACAGCATTTTACCACGAACCCCTGCGAAATGCCACCACCGGGCGCAAAAACGCCCGGACGAAGTTTTCCTCCGCCCGGGCCGATGCCGTTGTGCACATTGCCGTCAGAAGCTGCCGGCGGCCGTGCTTGCGCCCGCGCCCCAGAGCAGCACGCGCAGCACGCCGATGAGCGCGAGGTGCGCGGGATAATAGACGTAAAAAAGCCAGCCCATGCCGCGCCATTTGCCCCGCGTGCCGTCATAGCACCGCAGCAGCGGGATGGCGAGCGCCGTGCCAAGCTGCACGAGTGCGTATACCTTATCTATAAAGAAGAAATACACGAGCGCGTACACGGCCGACCACACCATGAGCCAGCCCATCTGCTTTCGGAAGTCCCCGCGCGCCTGCCCCATGAACAAGATCGCCATCGCGGCCACGCAGCTCCAGTCCGACGGGAACGTGACCGCGCAGATCACAAACGTCAGCGCGATCTTGACCCAGTCTTTCAGCCGCGCGTCGTCGTGGATGACGAGCAGCACCAGCCCCCACGCGAGCGACCACACGACGCCCGTCTGATTGAACGGCCCGGTGGACAGCGGCACAAACGGGATGCCAAAGCAGAAATCATACGCAAAGTGCGAGATGAGCGCGAGCGCGAACAGGCGCGCGGCGTACTTTTTCACATCGTGCGTGTAGTGGTAGCCCTCGACGATGAAAAACCACATGATCGGCGCCGTCACGCGGCCGAGCACATGGCACACGAGCACCCACCAGTCGGTGGCGTAGCCGGGCCAGAGCGTCCACGTGAGGTGGTCGAGCGTCATGGCGAGGATGGCGATGCCCTTGAGCGCGTTGCCGCTCAGGGCCGGTCTGCGGGTCTGGAGCATGGGGCACCTCCGGAAAACGAGTTTTCTCTTTTTCAGCATAGCAAATCCGCCCCGCCGCGTCAATGCCCGCGGGCGGCCCAGCGTGTCAAAAAAGCCTCGCAGAGTTTGCCGCCCGCAGGCGGCAAAGCATTGCAATCATTTTCTCTCGCGACATGTGCGTGAGAGAAAATACTTCTCTGGCTGCAAGTGTGGACTTTGTGCGCCCCCGGCGTACAAAGTCTGCGCGCAGCAGCCTGCAGGCCTTTTGTCGGGAAAGCCCTCCGGGCTTTCCCGACAAGCAAAACCGCCCGCGGCAGCCAGAGCTGCCGCGGGCGGAACTGTCCGGAGGCGTGTTCAGTTCTCGTCGGTCCCGGCCGTCTCGCCGAGGCCCGCATCGTCCTCCCCGAGGATGCCGAGCTTGCCGATGGCGTGGCGGCAGAGCGCCGTGTACGTCTGCTCGCTGATGTCATGCTCCATCTTGCAGGCATCCTCCTCGGCGGTCTTGGCGTCCACGCCGAGCTCCATGAGAAACTTCGTGAGCGTATGGTGCCGGTCGAGCATACTCGAGGCGATGTTCATCCCGCTCGGCGTGAGCGTGATGAGCCCATCACGGTCCATGGTGATGTAGCCGTTTTCGCGCAGACGCTTGGTCGTGTAGGTCACGCTCGGCTTCGTGACGCCGAGGTGCTCCGCAATGTCGATCGAGCGGATGTAACCGTGTTTCTGCTGCATCATCAGCATTGCTTCCAGATAGTCCTCCGCGGCTCTCAAGATCTGCATAGCGGATTCCACCAACCTTTTCGTAAAATTGCTTCTAGGTTAGCACACCTTAACCAAAAATGCAAGCAATGCAAAAATTTTTACAAATACCCCTTGACACGCGATGTTAGATAGATTAAACTTTAGCAAGGTTAGGGAAGTTTAACTCATGTTAAACAAATATAACCGTTCTTTTTTCATCCAAGGTTAGCACGCTCTAACCGTTACCAGTGGAGGGATATCTATGATGCCGCTGAATCTCGCCAATGTCGGCGAGGAGACACTGATTCTGAAAGTCGGCGGAAACCCGGAGACCAGAAAGCACTTGGAAGATCTGGGTTTCGTCCCCGGTGGGACGGCCACGGTCGTATCGGCGATCGGCGGGAATCTGATCGTGAAGGTCAAAGAATCCCGCGTTGCCATCAGCGATGAAATGGCACGCAAAATCATGATTTAAGGGAGGAAGCACGATGAAAACGCTGCGAGAAGCCAAGATCGGCGAAACGGTCAAGGTGGTGAAGCTGCATGGTGAAGGCGCCATCAAGCGCCGCATCATGGACATGGGCATCACGAAGGGCACCGAAGTGTATGTGCGCAAGGTCGCACCGCTCGGCGATCCGGTGGAAGTCACGGTCCGCGGCTATGAGCTGAGCCTGCGCAAGGCCGATGCCGAGATGATCGAGATCCAGGCATAATCATCCGTAAGCAAAATTTATTACATAAGGTAGGATCCCCCATCAGCAGAGGAGAATATCGCAAAGGAGCATCCGAATGGAAAAGCAAATCAAGATTGCCTTAGCCGGCAACCCGAACTGCGGCAAAACGACGCTGTTCAATGCGCTGACCGGCTCCAATCAGTTTGTGGGCAACTGGCCGGGCGTCACGGTCGAAAAAAAGGAAGGCCGCCTGAAAAAGCATGACGACGTTGTCATCATGGACCTTCCCGGCATCTACTCGCTCAGCCCGTACACGCTCGAAGAGGTCGTCGCCCGCAACTATCTGATCGACGAGCGTCCGGACGCCATCCTCAACATCGTGGACGGCACGAACCTCGAGCGCAACCTGTACCTGACCACGCAGCTGACCGAACTGGGCATCCCGGTGGTCATGGCCGTGAACATGATGGACATCGTGCGCAAGAGCGGCGACCAGATCAACATCAGCCAGCTGTCGCAGCAGCTCGGCTGCAAGGTCGTGGAGATCTCGGCCCTGAAGGGTGACGGCGTCATGGCCGCGGCAGAGGCCGCCATCGAGGCCGCCAAGTCCACCAAGACCGTGCCGATGCACACGTTCTCCGGCCCGGTCGAGCACGCGATCGCCCACATCGAAGAGGCGGCCGTGCACGAGATGCCGGAAGAGCAGCAGCGCTGGTACGCCATCAAGATCTTTGAGCGCGACGACAAGGTGCTCGCCAAGCTCCACATCCCCGAGGATGTGCACCAGCACATCGAGGCGGACATCAAGGCCGCCGAGGAAGAGCTCGACGACGATGCCGAGTCCATCATCACCAACGAGCGCTACGTCTACATCGCGGAAGTCATCCGCGCCTGCTACCGCAAGAAATCCAAGGCCACGCAGTCCACGTCCGATAAGATCGACCGCATCGTCACCAACCGCTGGCTGGGCCTGCCGATCTTCGCCGTGGTCATGTTCCTGGTCTACTGGGTCGCCATGGTCGCCGTCGGCGCGCCCGCGACCGACTGGGCCAATGACGGCGTGTTCGGCGACGGCTGGCACCTGCTGGGCATCGGCTCGAGCGCTTATAACGACGCCAACGACGAATACACCGCCGCGACCGAAGCGGTCGATGCGTTTCTGGGTCTCGACACCGAAGCCGAAGACTTCGACGCCGACGCCACCCTCGCGGAAATGAAAGCCTTCCAGCCCACCTCCGACACCGCGACCACCATGGTCGAGGATGAGGAGACCCTGGCTGAGAATGAAATGACCGCCTACTACGACAACATCCCCGATGACGCCGACAAGGACAGCACCGTGGGCATGACGTATGTCGATGCGGTCGCCTACCTCGAAGCCAACGGCTTTGACGCGCCCGATCCGGCCGACTACGGCGTCTGGGTCCCGGGCATCCCGGTCCTGATCGGCAACGGTCTGGAGAAGGCGGGCTGCGCCGACTGGCTGCAGGGCCTGATCCTCGACGGCATTGTCGCCGGTGTCGGCGCGGTGCTCGGCTTCGTGCCGCAGATGCTCGTCCTGTTTTTGATGCTGGCCTTCCTCGAGGCCTGCGGCTACATGTCCCGTATCGCCTTCGTGCTCGACCGTATCTTCCGTAAGTTCGGCCTGAGCGGCAAGTCCTTCATCCCGATGCTCATCGGCGTCGGCTGCGGCGTGCCGGGCGTTATGGCTTCCCGTACCATTGAAAACGAGCGTGATCGCCGCATGACGATCATGACCACCACCTTTATCCCCTGCGGCGCGAAAGTGCCCTTCATCGGCATGATCGCCGGCGCTCTGTTCGGCGGCAGCGCCTGGGTCTCCACCTCCGCGTACTTCATCGGCATGGCCGCGATCATCGTCTCCGGCATCATGCTCAAGAAGACGAAGATGTTCGCCGGCGATCCGGCTCCGTTCGTCATGGAGCTGCCGGCCTACCACTGGCCGACGCTGGGCAACGTCCTCCGCTCCATGTGGGAGCGCGGCTGGTCCTTCATCAAGAAGGCCGGCACGATCATCCTGCTGTCCACGATCCTCGTCTGGTTCACCACGTACTTCGGCACGGTCGACGGCACGTTCCGTATGCTGTCCGAGGACGAGATCGACTACTCCATCCTCGCTGCCATCGGCGGCGTCCTCGCCTGGATCTTCAAGCCCCTCGGCTGGGGCAACTGGCAGGCGGCAGTCGCCTCCATCACCGGCCTCGTTGCCAAGGAGAACATTGTCGGCACGCTCGGCATCCTCTACGGCGGCGGTGACGGCACCGTGTACCAGAACATCGCAGCTGCCTTCAACGGCATCAGCGGTTACAGCTTCCTGGTGTTCAACCTGCTGTGCGCACCGTGCTTCGCGGCCATCGGCGCCATCAAGCGCGAGATGAACAGCCAGAAGTGGACGTGGTTCGCCATCGGCTATCAGTGCGGCTTCGCTTACCTGTGCGGCCTGATGATCTACCAGTTCGGCTGCGCCTTCACGGGCAACCTGAACGTGATCGGCCTCATCTGCGCGATCCTGGCACTGGCCGGCATCATCTACATGCTGGTGCGCCCCTACAAGGAAGCCACCACGCTCAAGGCCTGAACCTTTCCAAAATTCGCAAACGCAAAGGAGTGATTTTCCATGTTCAGCTGGATTGGCGCGAACCTCTCTACGATTTTGATTTCGATTGTACTTATCGCCATTGTCACCTTCATTTCCCTTTCCCTGATCCGCCAGAAGCGGCAAGGGAAATCCTCCTGCGGTGGCAACTGTGCCCATTGCGGTGCGCAGTGCCATAGCTGCCACCCCAAAGGGCAGTGAATCCGATTTGGACAGACAGAGTCCCCCCACTCTGTCTGTCCATTTTTTATGCGGCGCGCAATATCTTAACAAACAATTCAGGCGATTCTTCACAGAATCGTCATCCTTTTTTCGGGAACCAATTTACAATGGTAGCGTCTCATCCTGTAAAGCACCGCAGCCCATGGAGCGCGGGGAAAGGAAACCAACACCATGAAATTTCTCAAACGGGCCCTGCCCATTGTACTTGCCGTGTGCCTGCTCGCAAGCCTTGGCGCCGTGTCGGCCATTGACGCCGGCGAGACGCGCACCGTCATCGGCGCAGACCTCACGGACGACCAGATCAAGACCGTCTACAAGACCTTCGGCATCGAGCGCGGCAGCGTCAAGGAGCTGACCGTCACGAACAAGGACGAGCGGCAGTATCTCAGCGGCGTCATCAGCGACGAGCAGATCGGCACGAAGTCCATCTCCTGCATCTCCATCGAGGTGCTCGACGCCGGCAAGGGCATGACCGTCAACACGTCGCACATCACCTACTGCACGAGCCAGATGTACATCAGCGCGCTGGCCACCGCCGGCATCACGGATGCGAAGATCACCGTGACCGCGCCGTTCGACGTCTCGGGCACGGCGGCGCTGACGGGCGTGTACAAAGCATACGAGGACATCACGGGCACGAAGCTCGACGAGACCGCCAAGGCCGTCTCCTCGCAGGAGCTGGCCACGACGGCGGAGCTCGCGCAGGCCATCGGCGACTATGACTCGGTCGAGATCGTCAATGAGCTCAAGCTCATCCTCAACGAGACGAAGGACATGACCGACGCCGAACTGCGCGCCAAGATCAAAGAGATTGCCGCCGAGTACGACGTCACGCTCACGGACGACCAGATGACCCAGCTCGTAAACCTCTGCCGCTCGCTCGAAAAGCTGGACACGAACGCCCTGCTCTCGAAGGTGCACGCCGTGCAGGATACGCTCAAACAGCTCGCCGGCGCGAAGGACAAGATCGCGTCCTTCACCGGCAAGGTCAAGGACGTCATCACCGCCATCGGCGATTTCTTCGACCGCGTCATCGCCCTCTTCCGCAAGTAAACCCGGATAGAAAGAACCCGCCCGCAGGCAGTGCCTGCGGGCGGGCTTTTATGCGCATTTTTCGTCTTAGCCGCGCAGCGCCCGGTCCGTGCGCACGAGCACCGGCACGGTCACGATAAACGTCACCGCATCGGCCGCCGCCATGAAATACAGCACACCGTCGAGCCCGAACCACACCGGCAGCAGCAGCACGAGCCCCACGCCCAGCACGATCTCGCGCAGGAGCGACAGCGCCGTGCTCGTCCACGCCTTGCCGAGCGACTGCAGGTAGATCATCGCGCCCTTGTTCACGCACGAGAGCGCGGCCGCGCCGAGAAACCACCGGATGCACCGCACGGCGAAGTCCGTGTAGTACGCGCTCTCATTTTTCGCGCCGAAGAGATCGGCAAACACGCCCGGGCAGCTCTCAAACAGCGCCGTCGCCACGAGCCCCACGACCGCCTCGGCCAGCAGCAGCCGGTGCAGCAGCGCCCGCGCCCGGTCGCGCCGCCCGGCGCCGATGTTGTACCCCACGACGGGGATGCACCCGGCCGAGAGCCCGATGGCAATGGAGATGACGATCTGGAAAAACTTCATGACGATGCCCACGACCGCCGTCGGGATCTGCGCATACTGCGCCTGGCCGAACACGGGGTCGAGCGCGCCGTATTTGCGGCACATATTGAGCACCGCCGCCATGGAAAACACGATGCTGATCTGCGACAAAAAGCTCGTCATGCCCAGCGGCAGAAACGCGCGCAGCAGCTCACCCCGCAGCCGGAAGCTGCTCCGCTGCAGCCGCACGGCCTTCATGTGCAGCAGATACGCCGCCGCCAGCACAGCCGAGAGGATCTGACCGATGACCGTTGCAACGGCCGCGCCCATCATGCCCCACCCGCACGGGAAGATGAAGATGGGGTCGAGGATGATGTTGCACACCGCGCCCGCCAGCAGCGACAGCATGGCGTAGCGCGGGCTGCCGTCGGAGCGGATGATGGGGTTCATCGCCTGCCCGAACATGTAAAACGGGATGCCGAGCGCGATCCAGAAGCAGTATTCGCGCGAGAGGGCGAACGTCTCGGCGTTGACCGTCGCGCCGAACGCCGTCAGGATCGGATCCATGAAAATGAGGTACACCGCCGTGAGCACAACGCTGACGATGAGCGTGAGCACGATGGCGTTGCCGACGCTGCGGTGCGCCTGCTCCTGCTCCCCCGCGCCGAGGCGGATGCTGACATAGGCGCAGCAGCCGTCGCCGATCATGGTGGCGATGGCGAGCGCGATGACCGTCAGCGGGAACACGACGCTGTTGGCCGCGTTGCCGTAAGAGCCGAGGTAGCTCGCGTTGGCGATGAAGAGCTGGTCGACGATGTTGTACAGCGCGCCGACGAGCAGCGACAGGATGCACGGCAGCGAGAATTTGCGCATCAGCGCGCCGACCGGCTGCTCGGCGAGAAAGGAATTGGACTGGGATTCGTTCATGCTTGCCTCCGATTTTCCGCCCAAAGGCAAAAAAACGGCACACGCCGCGCGTGTGCCTGCAAACCTCGGAAGCCGACACACACCACGCTCGCATACCGTTTCGTATCCGAATGCTGTGCATCCGTGTATCGTGCCTTCAAGCCAGATTTGAAATTTTACGGGAGATATTATACCAGCCCGCGCCCGAAAAAGCAAGCCCCCGCGGTCTCGCACGGGGGCAGTGCGTGTCATTTTTCCAGCGCGGCGAGCTTCTCGCGGCGGATGCGGTCGGCGTCCCGGCGGACGAAGTACGCGGGGATGAGGATGAACACCGCGCTCACGGCCGCGGCCAGAAACAGCTCATACGGATAGAGGTAGCTGCCGGCGTAGCTCGGGTACTTGGCAAGAATGGCCGCCGTCGGCTCGAGCGCGACGGCCCGGATGATGAGCGGGTCGATGATGCTCGCGAGCACCATGGGCAGCATGATGTAGATGACCATCTTCACGCTCTGCGACGCGCCGGCGCGCCCGGCGGGCGTATAGTCGCGCGACGAGGCGGTGAACAGCCCCGCCATGGCGAGGTTTCCGGCCATAATGCACGTGCCGCCGACGCACAGCAGCGGCATGGCGTGGCCGACGAACTTGATGCTGTAGGCGATCAGGCCGCCGAGCACCTGCAAAATCGCCACGGGGTAATAAAACTTCTCCTTGCCGAAGCGGTCCATGGCCTTGCCCGCGAGCACGGACAGCACGGCCGAGGCAAGCACGACGATGCCGATGGGCAGGATGTAGTTGTCGATGCCGAGCGTGACCTCGACGAGCGAGATCATGTACGGCTGCCACAGCTGCATGGCAAGGCCGGAGAACATCATGCCGAGAAAGCAGATGTAGATCATCTTGTTGGCGCGGATGTTCGCCGGGCGGAAAGCGTAGAGCACGTCGCGCAGGTACGTGTCGCCCTGCACGGGGCGCAGGGCCGGACTGTCGCGGAAGATGCACAGGCCGAGCACGCCGGCCGCGCTCGTCAGGCCGCCGAGCACGAGGAAAAAGCCCGTCCAGTTGCCGTGCACGGTCATGCCGTCAAAGCCCGCGAAGATGACGATGAGCGCGAGGATGGGCATGATGCTCAGCACGATGTCCACGACGCCGCGGTTCGTGACGTCGGTCACGTCCGTGACCCAGGCGGAAAAGGCCGAGTCGTTGGCCGTGCTGCCGATGGCGGACATGATGCAGTCCATAACGACGAAGAGCGTCACCGCGAGACCGACGTCGCCGCCGACCTGCCCGTTGCCGAAGAGCGCGAACGCCGCCGTCGTGATGCCCCAGAGGATATACCCCCAGCAGACGAAGGCGCGGCGCTTGCCCACGCGGTCCGACCACGCGGCGCTGAAGATCGTCGCCAGCGCGGCGGCGATGGCGCTGGCCGCGACGGTCGCGGACGTGGCCCAGCCGGCGGCCGTGATATTTTTCTGAATGTAGGTGGAAAAGTAGACGTTCTCGACCATCCAGGCGATCTGCCCGATGAAGCCGAACACCAGCAGACTCGTCCAGACGCGCGCGCCGAGCGGCGTCGCCTTTTTGACGACCAGATTCTCCTGCATGAAAGTTCTCCCCTTTGCAAGGCGTTGTCACCCGATTATACCATGTTCTCCCCCCGCCCGGCAACCGGGAAACCGGCTTCCTGCCGCACGGCGCGGCCGTGTCAAAAAATTTTCAAAAATATTTTTTCGTTTTTGCATTAAAAAAAGAAGTTGGCGCATTATTATGGCAGAACGGAAATGAAATAACTTTTCGTGAGACAGAGCTTGCTTTCCTCATAAGGTTGTTTACCGGTTATTTACAACTTTACCCCACACACACAAAACTTTTGCTTGCTCTGCAGCGCCCGCGCGGTATCGCGCGGGCGCGTTCTCTTTTAAACGCCGTGTTCTCTTTCGAAAGAAATAACACCGCCCGGGGCTGCTTTCGCCCCGGGCGGTGTTCCGTTTTCCCCTTTTGGTGGCGATCTGCCGTGCGTTTGGAAAGCCTTCCCCTTTGCGGGAAAGGCTTTATGGGGCAGCACTGGTCGAGCGGCGCAGAAACAGAATTACCATGGTGTGTAATGTCAGAAAACACGGCATCCGCCTCGCTGCGCTCAGCACCTTCTCGGCAAGGAGAAGGCAATGCCAGCGCCGCAGGCGTTGTCACCCCTGCTGCGCCAGCCGCGGGATGTCCCCCACGCCATCGAGCACAACGCTCGGCCGGTAGGCAAACTCGTCCAATGTTGCGCGCGTGGACACGCCGCTGAGCACGAGCACGGTGGCCATGCCGCTCTCCATGCCGGAGATAACGTCGGTGTCCATGCGGTCGCCGATCATGACGGCCTCGCCCGAGTGGCAGCCGAGCATGCGCAGGCCGGTGCGCATCATGAGCGGGTTCGGCTTGCCGCAGAAATACGCCTGCTTGCCGGTGGCGATCTCGACCGGGGCGATCAGCGCGCGGCACGCGGGGGCGATGCCCTCGTCCGTCGGGCCGCAGGTGTCGGAGTTCGCGCCGATGAGCTTCGCGCCCGCGAGCACGAGATTCGTCGCCTTCGTGAGCGTGTCGAGCGAGTAGGCCCGCGCCTCGCCGATGACGACGTAGTCGGGGTTGACGTCGTTCATGGTGATGCCGCGGTCATACAGCGCATTGAGCAGCCCCGCCTCGCCGAGGGCGTACACCGAGCAGCCGGGCGCCTGGTCGGCCAGAAAGGCCGCCGTGGCCAGCGCGCTGGTGTAAAAATGTTCCTCCGGCACGTCGAGCCCCATGCGCCAGAGCTTCTGGTGCAGCTCGCGCGGGGTCATGCCGCTGTTATTGGTCAAAAACAGGTATTCCTTGTGCGTGTCCTGCAGCCAGTGGATGAACTCCGCCGCGCCGGGCAGGATGTGGTTGCCGTGGTAGATGACGCCGTCCATGTCGCACAGGAAGCCTTTTTTCGCGTTGAAATCGATCGTTTCCATGTCCGTTCTCCTCTCGTTGCTTCTGCTCTCAGCTTACCACGCATCCCGCCGCCGGGCAAGCGGCGGGCGCGTCAAATTTGCGTAAAGTCACAGGTCCAGCCGCAGGAAGATCGTCGTGTCCAGCGGGCTGTCGTTGTACGGCGGGATGTCGTAAAACCCGAGCGCGCGGTACATCCGGATCGCGCTCGTGAGAAACGGCAGCGTGTCGAGCAGCATGGCCGTGTAGCCGATGGCGCGGGCATCATCGAGGATGCGCTGCATCATCGCCCCGGCGATACCCCGGCCGCGAAACGCGGGGCGCACATACAGCCGCTTGAGCTCGCACGTCGTGCCGTCGAGCCGGCGCAGCGCGATGCACCCGGCCGGCTGCCCATCGCACCACGCGACGTAGAGCCGCCCGTCCGGCAGGCCGTACTTTTGCGTCGGGTCGGCGACCTCGGCGTCGTAGTGCTGCAGGTCGAGATAGGCCTGAAAATACGGATCGTGCGCGACGAGCATGTGCGTATATTCCGCAAACAGCTCCCGCACCGCCTCCGGCGTGGCATAGCCCAGTTTCAGCTCCATACGTGTCCCTCCCGCATGTCTCGATGGCATTATTTTACCGCATCTGCGCCCCGCGTCAAGCCCCCGTGAAAAAGGACGCGCCGGGCATTGACGCGCGCGGGCAAAGCGGCTAAACTAGACCTCAGTTTCTGTTCTCGGAGGCATCTATGAAAACGACAACCACTCCTTCCGGCACCGGCCGCGCGCGGCTGGGCCTGATCGTGTCCATGACGGTGTTCGGTACGATCGGCCTATTCGTGCGCCGGATCGAGATCACCTCGGCCGAGCTCGCGCTCTGCCGCGCGGGGCTCGCGGCCGTGTTTCTGCTGCTGTATTTTCTCGCCACGCGCAGGCGGCTGTGCCTGAGCGAGATCAAAAAGTCGCTCTGGCTGCTGCTGGCTTCGGGCGCGGCCATGGGCATCAACTGGATGCTGCTGTTCGAGGCGTACAAGTACACGACCATTTCCCTCGCCACACTCAGCTACTACCTCGCGCCCGTGATCGTCACGGCTCTGTGCCCGCTGCTGTTTCATGAGCGGATGACGCGCACGCAGCTGCTCTGCTTTCTCATGTCCACGCTCGGCGTCGCGCTCATCATCGGCTCGGGCGGCGTGCAGGGCGGCGGGTCGGATGTGCGCGGCATTGGCTTCGGCGTGAGCGCCGCGGTGTTTTACGCCACTGTCATCCTGCTCAACAAGTATATCACCGGTGTTCCGGCGCTCGAGCGCACGTTCGTGCAGTTTCTCGCGGCCATTCTGGTGCTCACGCCGTATGTCGCGCTCACATCGGGCTTTCACCCGGGCGTGATGTCCGCGGCCGGGTGGGTGAACCTGCTCATCGTCGGCCTCGTGCACACGGGTCTGACGTACTGCATGTATTTCTCCGCCATCCGGACGCTGCCGGGGCAGGAGTCGTCGCTGCTGAGCTACATCGACCCCATCGTGTCCGTGCTCGTGTCGGTGCTGCTGCTCGGCGAACCGCTCGCCCCGGTGCAGATCGTTGGCATCGTGCTGTTTCTCGGTTTCGCCATCGTAAACGAGCTCACGCACAAAAATGCCGAGACCACAT
>UMHL01032627.1_pt1 | contig 24197 bp, 22 predicted proteins | sample 1965551 | NCBI WGS metagenome assembly UMHL01 (sample SAMEA4836100, study PRJEB28245) | human gut metagenome | biome: gut microbiome; material: fecal sample | place: Denmark | collected 2008 | reverse complement strand
TCCGCGCGCCGCCGGCCGGTCACGGTCAGGGCGCGGGCGTCGCGCTCGCCCTGTGCGCGCAGGGCGGCAGTGTTGGTTTCGGCCATGAAGATCCCTCCAGAAACGGTTTGCAATACCGGAATTTTTCCCATCCGGCGCGAGAACTATGCGGTGACAAGAAAAAATACTTGACACCCGCGCGGAATGCGCGTATACTACTCGTGCTGTAAAGGAAAAATGGTTTACAGCGAGGAGGGACCCCACCATGCCGGACGAGACCGTGTGGCGCACGATGCTGTTCGATTTTTACGGCGATCTGCTCACGGACAAGCAGCGGGAGTATTACGACCTCCATTATAATCAGGACCTCTCTCTGGCGGAGATCGCCGCCAGCAGCGGCATTTCGCGTCAGGGCGTGTGGGACAACATCCGCCGCGCGGACGCCGCGCTGCGCGATACGGAGGCCCGGCTCGGCCTGGTGCGGCGCTTCGCCGCGCAGCGTGCAGCCGCGGCCGCGCTGGAGGATACGCTCACGAAGCTGCGCGACACCGTCGGCGGCGACGCCAGGCCTCTGGCCGAGCGGGCGCTGCGGCAGCTTCAGGATCTGAAAGGATAGATACCATGGCATTTGAATCTCTGTCGGACAAGCTGACCGAGGCGTTCAAACGCCTGCGCGGCAAGGGCCGGCTCACGGAGGCCGACGTGAAGGAGGCCATGCGTGAGGTCAAGCTCGCGCTGCTCGAGGCGGACGTGAACTTCAAGGTCGTCAAGGACTTTGTGCGCAAAGTGACCGAGCGCGCCACGGGCGCGGATGTGCTCGAGAGCCTCTCGCCCGCGCAGATGGTCATCAAGATCGTCAACGAAGAGCTCACCGCCCTCATGGGCAGCGAGAACCAGAAGCTGAACATCAGCTCCCAGTCGCCGAGCGTCGTCATGCTCGTCGGCCTGCAGGGCGCGGGCAAGACGACCAACGGCGCCAAGCTCGCCGGTCTCATGCGCAAGCAGGGCAAGCGCCCGCTGCTCGTCGCGTGCGACGTGTACCGTCCCGCGGCCATCCAGCAGCTTGAGACCGTCGGCCGCCAGCTCGATATTCCCGTGTTCCAGATGGGGCAGGGCGACCCGGTCGAGATCGCCAAGGCCGGCATCGAGCACGCGAAAAAGCACGGCAACGACCTCGTCTTTCTCGACACGGCCGGCCGCCTGCACATCGACGAGGCGCTCATGACCGAGCTGCAGAACATCAAGGCCGCCGTCAACCCCGCGGAGATCCTGCTCGTCATCGACGCGATGATCGGCCAGGACGCGGTGGCGACCGCGCAGGCCTTTGACGACGCGCTCGATATCACCGGCGTCATGCTCACGAAGCTCGACGGCGACGCCCGCGGCGGCGCCGCGCTGTCGATCAAGGCGCTGACTGGCAAGCCCATCAAGTTTGCCGGCATCGGCGAGAAGCTCGACCAGATCGAGCCATTCCACCCCGACCGTATGGCCAGCCGCATCCTCGGCATGGGCGATGTGCTCACGCTCATCGAAAAGGCCGAGCAGAACCTCGACCAGAAAAAGGCCGAGGAAATGGCCGAGCGTCTGCGGCAGAACCGCTTCACGCTCACGGATTATTACGACCAGCTCCAGCAGATCAAGGGCATGGGCTCTCTGCAGGACATCGCCGGCATGATCCCCGGCATGGACGCCAAGGCCCTCTCGGGCGCGAACGTCGATGAGAAGGCCATGGGCCGCATCGAGGCGATCATCCAGTCCATGACCCCCGGCGAACGCGACAACCCCGCCATCTTAAACTCCAGCCGCAAAAAGCGCATCGCGGCGGGCGCGGGCACGAGCGTGGTCGAGATCAACAAACTGCTCAAGCAGTTCGAGCTCATGCAGCAGCTCGTGCGCCAGATGTCCGGAAACAGCAAGGCCATGAAGCGTATGAAGCGCGGCGGCCGCGGCGGACTCGGCGGGCTGGGCAATCTGTTCGGCGGCGGCGGCCGTCCCTACGGATTCTAAATTGGTTCCAAGCTCCCGCAGGGAGCTGGAGATACAGAGAACTTTGATGGAGGTGAAGATACATGGTCAAGATCAGACTTCGCAGAATGGGCGCCAAGAAGGCCCCCTACTACCGCATCGTGGTGGCGGACTCCCGTTTCGCACGCGACGGCAGATGCATTGAGGAGATCGGCACGTACGATCCGCTGAGCACGGATAAGAAGATCGTCGTCGACGCCGAGCGCGCCAACTACTGGCTCGCCAACGGTGCACAGCCGACGGATACCGTTCGTGTGCTGCTCAAGAAAGCCATCGCAGCGGAATAAGGAGAGACCCCAAAGATGAAAGAGCTTCTGACCTATATTGTGCAGAACCTCGTGGAAAAACCGGACGAGGTCTCTGTGACCGAGCGCGAGGCCAACGGCGAGACCGTGTTTGAAGTGCGCGTCGCCGACGGCGATATGGGCAAGGTCATCGGCCGTCAGGGCCGGATCGTCAAAGAGATCCGCATCCTGATGAAGGCCGTCGCCCAGAGAAAGGGCAAGAAAGTCTCCGTGGAGATCATGGATTGACGCAGGAAACGCGCTGCACCCGTGCAGTGCGTTTTTTGCACCTACACCCAAAAAGGGGGACAACCAACGATGCAAAAACCGTATCTGGAGGCAGGAAAGATCGTCAACACGCACGGCGTGCGCGGCGAGGTGCGCATCCAGCCGTGGGCGGATGACGCGGCGTTCCTGCTCGGCTTCCGGACGTTTTATATCGACGGCGCGCCCGTGTCCGTCGCGCACAGCCGCGTGCACAAGGGCATGCTCGTCGTGAAGTTTCAGGGCGTGGACGATGTCAACGCCGCCATGACGATGAAAAACCGCGTCGTGTCCATCGCGCGCGCGGACGTCACGCTGCCCGACGGGCAGTATTTCCAGCAGGACCTGCTCGGCATCGCCGTCGAGACCGACACGGGCGAGACCCTCGGCACGCTGCGCGAGATCCTGGACCTGCCGCGCGGCAGCGTCTACGTCGTGCAGGGCGACCGCGAGGTGCTCATCCCCGACCGGCCGGAGTTCGTGCGCAGCATCGACCCCGCCGCCGGGCGCATGGTCGTGCACCTGATCGAAGGGATGTGAGTGCGTGCGCATCGACATTCTCACCCTCTTTCCCGACACGATGCGCGCCATGCTCGGCGAGAGCATCCTCGGCCGGGCGCAGGCGCGCGGCCTGCTCGATATCCGCTGCCACCAGATCCGCGACTATACCGAAAACCGGCAAAAGCAGGTCGACGACTATCCCTACGGCGGCGGCTGGGGGCAGGTCATGATGGCGCAGCCGCTCAAAAGCTGCCTCGACGCCGCGCTCGCGGACAGCACTGTGCCCAAAGCGCGCCGCCGCGTCATTTACCTCTCCCCGCAGGGGGCGACGTTCACGCAGGCGAAGGCCCGCCAGCTCAAGGCCGACTATGACCAGCTCGTGCTCGTCTGCGGCCACTATGAGGGCGTGGATGAGCGCTTCATCGAGGCGTGCGTGGACGAGGAGCTGTCCATCGGCGACTTTGTGCTCACGGGCGGCGAGCTCGGCGCTATGGTCGTCACGGACTGCGTCTGCCGCATGGTGCCGGGGGTCCTGTCGGACACCGAGTGCTACACCGGCGAGAGCCATTGGGCCGGCCGGCTCGAGTACCCGCAGTACACCCGCCCCGAGACGTGGGAGGGCCGCACCGTGCCGGAGGTGCTGCGCGGCGGCAACCACGCAGAAATTGAAGCCTGGCGCACGCGCCAGAGTTTGGAGCGCACGCTCACAAAGCGGCCCGATCTCTTTCAGCAGACGCCCCCGACGCCGGACGAGCAGCGCCTGCTCGATAAGATCCGGCGCGACCGCAGCCGCCCGCAGCTGACAGAGCCGCCCGTCTGCCGCCCGGCGGCGGAGGACGACCTCCCGGCCATCCTCGCCATCGTGCAGCAGGCGCGCAATTACCTGCGCCGCCACCGCGTCGACCAGTGGCAGGGCGCGTACCCAAACGAGGACACCTTCCGCGCCGACATCGCGGCCGGTACGTGCCATGTGCTCACGTATCAGGGTGCGGTCGCCGCCGTGTTCACGCTCACCTTCGCGCCCGAGCCTGCTTATGACGCGCTCACGGACGGGCGCTGGCGCTCGGATCGGGAGCACGCCGCCGTGCTGCACCGCAACGCCGTCAGCGCCGATTGGCGCGGTACGGGCCTGTCCGACCTGCTCATGCAGGAGGTCGAGCGGCTCGCGCGTGAAAGCGGCGCGCACGCCGTGCGCGTCGATACGCACCGGCACAACGGCGCGCAGAAAAAGCTCCTCGAGCGCCACGGCTACCGCTTCTGCGGCAACATCCTCTGCGATGAGCCGGGGCACGATCCGCGCCGTCAGGCGTTTGAAAAGCTGCTGAAGTGAGGGCCTGCGTATGAATCTGACAAATCTCGCGGACATCCGCGCGCTGCTCGCGCGGCACGATTTCCGCTTTTCCAAGTCCCTGGGGCAGAACTTTCTCACCGCCGCGTGGGTGCCGGCCGACATTGCCGACGCCTCTGGCGCGGACGCGCGCACCGGCGTGCTCGAGGTCGGCCCGGGTATCGGCTGCCTGACCGAGCAGCTCGCGCAGCGCGCCGGGAAGGTCGTCTCCGTCGAGCTCGACGAGCGCCTGCGCCCCGTGCTGGCCGAGACGCTCGCGGGGTATGAAAACGTGGAGCTCGTCTTTGGCGACGTGCTCGCGCTCGACCTGCCGCAGCTGGTGGCCGAGCGCTTCGCCGGCCTGCGCCCCGTCGTGTGCGCGAACCTGCCGTATAACGTCACGTCGCCGCTGCTCACGGCGTTTCTCACCGCCGGCTGCTTCGACACCGTCACCGTCATGATCCAGCGTGAGGTCGCGCGCCGCCTGTGCGCCCGGCCCGGCACGGCGGATTACGGCGCGCTGACCGTGTTCGTCCAGTGGCACGCCGAGCCGGAGCTGCTCTTCGACGTGCCGCCGCACTGCTTTGTCCCCGCGCCGAAGGTCACGAGCACCGTCGTGCGCCTGCGCGTGCGCAAGTCCCCGCCCGTCGCGGTGCAGGATGAAAAGCTGCTGTTCACCGTCGTGCGCGCGGCGTTCAATCAGCGCCGCAAGACGCTCGTCAACGCGCTCTCGGCCGGCGTGCCCGGCTGTGACAAGGCGCGCGCCGCCGCTGCCGTCGCCGCCTGCGGGCTCGATGCGCGCGTGCGCGGCGAGACGCTCAGCCTGGCCCGGTTCGCCGCTTTGAGCGACGCGCTCGGCAGCGAGCTCGGCAATGGCGCAGGTTGACATAACGAAATGAAACAGGCCGTTCCATATCCGGAATGGCCTGTTTTCTATGCATTTATGTTGATTTACAGTTTACATAATACAGCGCGTCGAACGCACAGCACACAACCGGCAGCGATGTTGGAAAGCGGGGGAGCTCGAGGGGGCAACGACCGCCTCGGATGAGATCGTGCATCGCCTTTGGCGCTGCCTTCTCCTTGCCGAGAGGGTGCTGAGCGCAGCGAAGCGGATGCGGTGGAAAGGTTCTTTCACTGCCGGTGCCGTTGGTGTTGCCCATCCATCCCCGCATACCGCCTGCCCGCCCCGCATACGCTGGTAGCAAACCAGAACCGGGAGGGGAGCCTATGCCATACGAGGACAAGAAGGCCGCGCCGCAGCGCCGGCCGCACGCGGTCACGCTCGACGAGCGCAGCCATCTGACCGTCACGGGCGTGGACGAGGTCGTGCGCTTCGACGACACGGAGGTCTCCATGCGCACGTCGCGCGGGATGCTCACCGTGCACGGGGAGGGGCTGCGCGTCGGCCGCCTTGCAATCGACACGGGGGAGCTGGCCATCGACGGCGCGTTTGACGCGCTCGACTACACGGAGGAGACGGCGTCCGGCGGCGGCTTCTGGTCGCGCCTGTTCGGCGGATGAGCCTGCACCCGCTCGCCCAGCTCGGGCAGGTGGCGCTGGCGCTGGGGCTCGGCGCGGCGCTCGGGCTGCTGTTCGATGTGCTGCGCGTGCCGCGCCGCCATGCGCGCCGGGCCTTTCTCCGCGCGGTGCTCGACGCCGTGTTCTGCCTGGCGGTGGGGCTGACGGTGTTCGCCTTCGGTATGGCGGCCGGCTCGGGGCAGGTGCGCCTGTTCATGTTTCTCGCCATCGCGGCCGGCTGGACGGGCTACTTTGCCTGGGTCAGCGGACAGGTTTTGCCGCCGCTGGAGCAATTTTCCCGCCGCTGCGCGCAAAAAACGCGACAATTTGCCGCCCCCGGACAGAAATTTGCAAAAAAAGTTTGGATTTTTGCAAAAAAACGCTTCCAAAATCGCCGCAGATGTTTTAGAATAGACTGTATTACTGGAAGCAGATACGATCCGGGGGGAGGTTCTGCAGACTGTGAAATTCAAAAAGGCAAGCATCTTTACAACGCTGGTCATCGCGGTGCTGATGGTGTACGCGCTCATCAGCCTGTTTGTGGTGCACCGGCAGACCCGGCAGCTTCAGGATCGCGCGGCGACGCTGCAGCAGCAGGTGTCCGAAATGACCCAGGCCAACGCCGAGCTGCAATATCAGATCGACCACAGCGAGGACGACGACATGATCGAGTCGGTCGCGCGCGAAAAGCTCGGTCTGGTCAAGCCCGGTGAAAAGATTTTTTACGACACGAGTGATTGAGCAAGGAGAAACGAACCGTATGCAGGTGGAAGTCGGAGCAGTTGTGGAGGGTACCGTCACCGGTATCACGAAGTTTGGCGCGTTTGTGAGCCTGCCGGACGGCAGGAGCGGTCTGGTGCACATATCCGAGATCGCCAACACCTACGTCAACGACGTCAACGAGTTTTTGAAGCTGGGTGATAAGGTGAAGGTGCGCGTGCTGGCCGTGACGCCGGATGGGAAGATCAATCTGTCCATCAAGAAGGCAGAGCCCGCGCCCGAGCGTCCGAACAACCGCCCGATGCACGGCGGCCGCCCGGGCGGCAGCCGCCCGAATAATAACGGCGGCGCACCGCGCGCCGCGCGCCCGAACAACCGTTCGGCCCAGCCGGCGGGACAGGTCAGCGGCCCGAGCGGGGACGCTGCGTTTGAAGACCGGCTCAAGCAGTTCATGCAGGAGTCGGACAGCCGCATGGCCGGCAACCGCCTCTACAGCGACCGCACGCGCGGTCGCCGCCGCGGTAGCGGCCGCGGATAAAACCAAAGACGGCATCAGGCCCCACTGCGTTTGCAGTGGGGCCTTTTTCCGGAGGAAGGAGCCCATCATGCAGGTCTACTTGAGTGAACACATCGCGCCGTCGGCCTATGCCCGGCTCACGCGCCATTTTGAGATCGTGGACAATTTCGACCACCCCGAGCAGCTCGCCGCCATGATCATCCGCCGCGCGGTCGTGCCGCGCACGGTCATCGCGCGCGCGCCGAACCTGAAGGTCATCGCCATGCACGGCGTCAGCCGCGACACGATCGACACCGCTGCCGCCGCCGAGTACGGCGTGCCTGTGCCGAATGTGCCGGGCCTCGGCGCGCCGGCCGTCGCGGAGCTGGCCGTGGCGGATCTGCTGGCGCTCAACCGGCAGCTGAAATTTGTCAACAACGGCCTGTGCGCCGGCCGCTTCGACCACTTCGGCGCGGAGGAGTTTGTGTGCCACGAGATGACCGGCCGCACGCTCGGCCTCGTCGGCACGGGCAACATCGCCCACCGCGTGGCGGACATCCTGCGCGCGGCGTTCGACGTGCGCGTCCTGTGCTGGAATCCGCGGCGCACGGCCGCCGAGTGCGCCGCCTGGGGCTATGAGCAGGTGGCGACGCTGCCGGAGCTCTTCCGCCGTTCGGACTTCGTGAACGTGAGCATCACGCTCTGCGATGCCACGCGCGATCTCATCAACGCGCCGGTGTTTGCCGCTGCGAATCCGGACCTGCTGCTCGTCAATACTTCGCGCGGCGGCATCGTCAACGAGCACGATCTCTATATCGCCCTCACCACGGGGCAGATCCGCGCCGCGGCGAGCGACGTGTTCGTGCACGAGCCCCCGGCGTGTGATGACCCGCTCATCCACCTGGATAATTTCATCGCCACGTTCCACATCGGCGGCAGCACGTATGAGTCGCTCGAGCGCGTGAGCAACCGCGCCGTGGACTACGTGTTCGAATATACCGGCGTGCCCGAGCAGGCGTGAGCCGCGGCGCGCGTGATGTCAGGCCGCCGCGCGCAAAGTCACTGAGCAGCGGGGGCGCTCGAGGGGGGGCAAGGCCCGCCTCGAATGGAATCTGGTATCGGGTTCTGCAGATGCCTCCCCTGTGTAAGGGGAGGTGGCACGGCGCTTTGCGCCGTGCCGGAGGGGTTGCAGATACCGGCTTTGGTGCGAGATTTTGCGTGTCAATCCCTCAGTCAGCCTGCCGGCTGCCAGCTCCCTTTCCACAAGGGAGCCAATGGGGTGCGTGACGGACACGCGGTGCATCGCCAATACCGCTGGAGGAAACCGCAGTCTTTCCACCTCATTCGCTTCGCTGCGCTCAGCACCTCCTCGGCAAAGAGAAGGCTTACGTGCGGCGCGGAAACAGCCCCACAACAGAAAAACCCCGGAGCCGAAGCTCCGGGGTTTTCATATGTTCGCAAATTACATGGCGAGCCAGTTCGGCAGAGCATCGGAGATCGCATCAACGATCGCCTTCGCCTTGTCCTCACCGCACTTGCCGAGGATATCAGAAGCGATGCCAAGACCAGTCTGAATAAGACCCATGTTACTTTACCCCTTTCGTAAGATTTCCAACGCCGTCCCACACAATAGACGACATCGGATGGTTGGTATTGCCGGTTACAAGTGCATTATATGCAAGAAACGGCCAAAACTCAATGGACACATACCAACGATGTGTAACAAATTGATTGAATTTGTCATGAACTTTGATGTCAAATTGTTGTCAAATGCAATTGCCGTTCTGCTGCTCGCTTTTTCGACTCCGATATGGATACCTGCGCGCTGGTTGCCGGGTTTCGCGGCCAAAATCGGCGTTATGGAAACCGTTTTTCCACATTGCCAACAGACTTTTCAACATAAATGCGGTGCAATTAACGATGTTATGTAAACAAGCCGCTGTTTCCCATGGCCTTTCCCGGCTCTCCGCGGCGGCTCTGCCGGCCGGGCACACCTGTCCGCCGCAGCCGCACATTTTTGCCTGTCCGCGCCGTCCCGCACCGTGCGCTCCGCCCGCGCCGTCTGCCCGCGCTGCCCGCATCGCACCATCCTGCACCGTCCAGCCCTGCACCGCGCTGCGCGCCCCACACACCATCCCGCGCCGCGCGCAAAAAACCCCGGGAGCGTTCGCTCCCGGGGCGGGGTGCTATGGGGCGGCAGTGCCGGCTCACGCGCCGATGAGCTGGCAGTAGCGCATGATGATGGTGGCCGTCTGCGCGCGCGTGGCGCTGCCATTCGGGTCGAGGTAGTCCGGGCCGTTGTCGTGCGCATTGCCCTTGATGAGGCCGTTGCCGACGGCCCAGGACATCGCGGCGTAGGCCCAGTTGGCCACACTGCCGGCATCGGGGAAGGTGCTGATCGGCGCGGCGTTCCCGGTGAATTCCGGCGCGTACTTGACCGTGTACCGGTACAGGAACGTGACCAGCTGCTGGCGCGTGATGGCGGCGTTGGGCGAGAACATAGTCGCGCTCGTGCCGGAAGTGACGTCGTTGTAGTACGCCCAGGCGACGGCGTTGTAGTACCACGCGCCGGGGGCGACATCGGTGAACGGCAGGTAGTAGTAGCTGTAGTCGGTCTGATTGCCGGAGCGGTTATAGAGGATCTTCACGATCTGTGCGCGCGTGCAGGCCGTGCTTGGCGAGAACGTGCCCGCGCCGACGCCGTTCATCAGCCTGTTGCGCACGCAGTAGTCGATGCCCTTGTGCGCCCAGTAGTCTGGCCCGGCCACATCGTGCAGGCCGTAGCTCGGGCAGCTCGGGCCGCCGGTGCAGGTGCTCGCGCCCGTGGCGGGGATGGTCTCCGTCCGGGTCTGGCCGCAGACGGTGCAGGTGTAGGTGCGCACGCCGGGGGTGGTCTCGGTCGGGGCAGTGGTCACGGTGCCGCCGTCCCACTTGTGGCCGGCCGCGTCGGTCAGGTTGCGCCGTTCGGTCGCGCCGCAGCCGCTGCAGGTGTAGAGGTCATAGCCGCCGTCCGTGCACGTCGGGGCGACGTTTTTGGTGAACCGGTAGTCGTGCGCGCCCGTGGCGGGGATGGCCTCCGTCCGGGTCTGGTCGCAGCCGCGGCAGGTGAAGGTGCGCACGCCGGGCGTGGTCTCAGTCGGGGCGGTGGTCACAACGCCGCCGTCCCACTTGTGGCCGGCCGCGTCGGTCAGGTTGCGCCGTTCGGTCGCGCCGCAGCCGCTGCAGGTGTAGAGGTCATAGCCGCCGTCCGTGCACGTCGGAGCGACGTTCTTGGTGAACTGATAGTCGTGCGCGCCCGTGGCGGGGATGGTCTCCTCGCGGATATCGCTGCAGACGGTGCAGGTGAAGGTGCGCACGCCGGGCGTGGTCTCGGTCGGCGCGGTGGTCACAACGCCGTTGCCCCAGTCGTGCGCGCCGGTGGGCGGGAGCTCTCTGGTCGAGATGACCTCACCGCAGTTGCCACAGATGGTGTCGACGCGGCCGGCCTTGCCGCAGGTGGCGGGCACGGTGCGCTCCGTCGTGCCGTAGTCGGTGTGCAGGCACGCGCCCTTGTCGCTGACGGTGTAGCCCTGCCACTTGCCGTCCGCGTCGAGCGTCCAGTTCATGGCGGGGTTGTAGTGCACGGTGACGGTGGCGGGCTCAAAGCTGTGCGCTTCCGAGTTGCCCGGCTCGACCGCCGGGGCCGCGCCGTAGCAGCGCACGTCCTTAAGCGCGGTGCAGCCGGTGAAGGCGTTGTGACCGACGCTCGTCACCGTGCCGGGCAGGTTGATGTCCGTCAGCGCGGTGCAGCCGCGGAAGCAGTCCTCGGGGATGGTGCTCACGCCCGCGGGGATGGTCACATCCGTCAGCGCGGTGCAGCCGGTGAAGGCGGACGCGCCGATCTCGGTCACCGTCTCGGGGATGGGCGCTGCGGTGAGCGCCTTGCAGCTTTCAAACGCGAGATCGCCGATGGCGGTCACCGTGCCGGCGTATTTGACATTCAGCAGCTTCGTGCAGTCGGCAAAGCACTTGCCGGGCACGGCCGTGATGGCGGCGGGCAGGGTGGTGTTCGTGAGGCTGGCGCAGGAGTCGAACGCGCCGCGGCCGAGGCCCTGCAGCCCGTCGGGCAGCGTGATGGCGGTCAGCCCGTTGCCCGCGAGACCAAAGTCGCCGATCCCGGTCACGCCCTTGGGGATGGACAGACCCGTGAGCTTGGAGCACATGGCGATGCCGTAGCGGCCGATGCTCGTTACGCTGTCCGGCAGCGTGACCTGCGTGGCGGCCGGCAGGAAGAACAGCGCATAGTCGCTCACGTTCGTGACGCCGTCCTTGATGACGACCTTTTTCAGCTCGCCCTCCAGCTTAAAGTTGCCGAAGCTCGTGAGCATACCCAGCGCTTCATAGTTCCACCACGGTGCGAGGTTGCCGTTGGGAAAATCAAAGTCGGGCATGGCGCCGGTGCCGGAGATGGTCAGCGTCTTGCCGCTGAGCACGCCCGTGGAGACCTCCCAGTGCAGGCAGTTGTTCACACCGAAGTCGCCCTCTGTGGCCGCGTTCGTAAAACTGCTGATGATGGCATCCGTGTTGAGATTCGGAATCTCAAACTCCTCCTTGAGCTGCTCGATCTTCTCCTTGATGAGCTTCTCGGCGATCTCCTTTTTCAGATCGTCGAGTCTGCTTGCCGATGCGTTCACGGTCAGGCCGGAGAACAGCCCCACGACCAGAACGAGACACAGCGCCAGCGAGAGCACGCGCTTTTTCATCCTTTGTCCTCCTTTGTTGTGATGCGTGTGTACAACCGTAATACCTATCTGTCGAATATATACCATATGCCTGGGAAAGCGTGCAATGGGGATCGCCGAAAAAACGTTTTGAGTGTTACGTTTTGTTGCATTTGTGTAAACAAAATGTGCATTTTTTCGCGCCCATGCGCGCACGACCCGTTGCAAAAGCGGGGCGCGTCCTGTATACTGGCCGTGTAGACATTGTTACCGGAGTGTCCATTTCGGAGGGAGGAATCATATGAAAAAACGAGTGTTGTCGCTGCTGCTGTGCTTTGTGCTCGCGGCCGGATTGCTGAGCGTGTGCGCCCCGCCGGCGCAGGCGGGCACGATCGCGGGCGTGGTTGAGCAGTTTCTCAACCAGCCGGATCAGATCAAAAAGCTCTTCGGCAAAGAAGTCGCACATGGCGACTGCGGCCCCGCCGAGAACGAGGCCAGCGTACATTATAAGATTTACGAGGTCACGAACCCCACCGTCGTGCAGGACAACCCCGCCCTGCAGCAGATCTGGCAGGAGCACGACTACCGCGAGGACGCGCAGTATTACGGCGTGTACATCTTCGGCGACGGCCCGATGGCGGACTATGGGGTCAGGGGTCAGAAAGCCCCCTGGTTGCGTGATGTCGCGGGCGTAGATTTAGATGCCGGGGAAACCATCGGCGAGGACTATCTCGTCCTGGCCTACATCGCCGGTGCGACCACAGAGGAGTGGGATGGGAAAAAACAGCCGTTCACCGGCGTCACGAACGTCGGCGACCGCGCCTTCAAGGACTGCCAGTACCTGACGTGCATGTTCCTCGACGACGGCATCGCCACCATCGGCGACCATGCGTTTTATGCGGACGAGTACCTCTCGGCCATCAACATGCCGCGCAAGCTCGAGCTCATCGACAAGTGCGCCTTCTACGGCTGCGACACGCTCACCTTCGTGCGCGCGCGCGCCTGCAGCCGCCTCAAGCGCATCGAGGAGCGTGCGTTTTACAGCTGCACCATGCTTGCCGAACTGCGCCTGCCGGACTGCCTGACGTATATCGGCCCGTGGGCCTTCGCGTGGGACCGCATCCTTGGTCAGGAGGACACGACGCTCGGCCTGCCGTCGAGCCTGCAGGTCATCGACACGGGGGCGTTCGCGTTCGTCAACCACCACAAGAACCTTAACATTCCGGCCAACGTCACGCGCATCGGTGACTACGCGTTCATGTGCGATTATTATATGAACAACCTCACCTTCAGCCCCGGTGACAAGCCCCTCACCATCGGCAAGGCCGCGTTTGCCGGCGATAACCACATGAAGTCCGTCGACCTCTCCAACCGCGTCGCGCAGATCGACCGCTGCGCCTTTGCCGGCTGCGAGCTGCTCGAGGAGGCTTACTTCGGCGACAAGATCGACACGATTCAGGCCCGCGCCTTCACCAGTGTGGACGCCGCGCTGCAGCTCGCCATCAAGGCTGTCCTCAACGGGATTCTCGCCCCGGACGATCCGGATGGGAACGAAGAGCACGCGGATGATATTGCTGCGGGCATTACCCAGATCGCAAAGATCACGCAGCTCAAGCGCGCCATCTTCAAAATCGACCCCGCCAAGACCATCACCGGCGCGGCGGACACCAACAGCTCCTTCCCGCGCGACTGCGTGGTCTATTACCCGCAGGGCAGCTACACCTGGGCCGCCGAGCTCAAGGACGACGGCACGTGGCAGGGCTACAAGACCGGTCTCTGGCACGGCGACCACATCGCCCAGTTCGCCGACACGGTCGTCGACCCCACCTGCACCAAGCAGGGCTACACGCACCACGCCTGCACGGTGAAGGGCTGCACCTATGCCCCTGTGGACGACACCTATGTCGCCGCCACCGACCACACCTGGGTGACGCAGACCTACCCGGCCTCCTGCACCGAGCAGGGTACGGTGTTTTACAAGTGCTCGGCCTGCGGCGCGACCCGCACCGAGAAGATTGCCGCGCTCGGCCATGACCTGAGCCGCTGCGACCTCGTCCCGGACGCCACCTGCACGAAGCCCGGCCGCGTTGTCGGCACGTGCGCGCGCTGCGGCGTGCAGATCGACGAGGTCATCCCCGCCAAGGGCCATGACTACAGCTATGCCGACGTGCACACCGACCCGACCTGCACCGAGCCCGGCCGCTATCAGGGCACGTGCCCGACCTGCGGCAAGGACTATAACGATACCATCCCCGCCCTCGGCCACGACTGGGGCGAGTGGGTCGTCGCGCAGGAGCCGACGGCCGAGACCACCGGCTACCGCTATCACATCTGCGCGCGCTGCAACGCGCGCGTGGGCGAGGACATCCCGAAGCTGCGGGACCATACCTGGGATTCCGGCATCGTGACCACGAAACCGGACTGCATTCATGCTGGTGTCCGCACCTATACTTGCACGGACTGCGGCGCGACGAAGACGGAGACAATCCCTGCAACGGGTGAGCATACGTTTGTTGCCAAGGAGATTCCGGCCACTTGCACGACGGGCGGTTATATCCTGTGCACATGTAGTGTCTGCGGCACGACACAGCGATATGACGCTTCAGAACCGCTGGGACACAAATGGAACAGCGGGACAGTGACAACGAAGCCGACAGAAGATATGGCAGGTGTCCGCACCTATACCTGTACTGTGTGCGGGGATACCAAAACGGAGACGATTCCGGCGACCGGTGTGCATGTGCATACTTGGCAGCTGACAAAGCGTGCTCCTGCAACTTGCACGGAAGATGGTTATGACCTGTATACATGTGCAGAATGCGGAGCTGTAGAACACCGCAATGAAGTGGCGGCGTTTGGCCATAAGATGAATGCAGGAGAGGTCGTTATTAAGCCGACTGCAACAACATCCGGGGTTCGAGTTTATACTTGTTCCGTCTGTGGAGAGACAAAGGCAGAAACCATTCCTGCTACCGGTTTGCCGTCTGTCTGCCCCGGCGGGCCGACCTGCCCGGGCTACGCTTTCCGCGATATGCCCGCGCCGGGCACCTGGGCGCACGCGGGGCTGGATTACTGCATCTACAGCGGCTATATCAACGGCCTTTCGGCCACGACTGTCGACCCGAGCGGCACGTGCACGCGCGCACAGCTCGTGTGCATCCTCTACCGCATCCAGGGCGAGCCGAAGGTCGTCGAGGGCTATGAGCTGGCCAAGCTCCGCGCCCCGTTTGACGATGTGCCGCGCGGCCAGTGGTATACCAACGCCATCTTGTGGGCGAAGCTCACGGGCATCGTCAACGGCACGAGCGCCACGACGTTTGACCCCAGTGGCCAGATCACGCGCGAGCAGCTCGCCGCCATCCTGTACCGGTACACGGCCAAGTACGCGCCGGACGCCACCGGCAACGCCGCCTCGCTCGCTGCCTACCCCGACGCCGGCAGCGTGTCGGCCTATGCCCGCGACGCGATGGCCTGGGCCGTCGGCAACGGCCTTATCAAGGGCCTTCCGCACGACAAGACGGACTATCTCGAACCCGGCGGCAGCACCACGCGCGCGCAGGTCGCAACCATCCTCATGCGCTATAAGCAGGCCACGGCCTGAGCGCAGACACAGCACGCAAAAGTCCCGGAAGCGTTTTCGCTTCCGGGACTTCTTTCCTTCGTGCGGTTTACATAACTATTTTTCGGCGAAAGGCACGACAGCGACTGATTGCAGCGAAACCGGCGCTAAGTTTACATAACGCTTAACCCTTCCGCCCGCGCAGCATGGCCGCGATCGTCACAGCGCTGTAGCCGCTCTGCTCCCAGAGGTCGTTGGGCACGGTGCCGCCGTTGCGCAGGATGAGCGTGATCTGCCGCCGCGCCTCACTGCGCGCGGCCTTGTCCGCCGCTTCCTGCGCGGCCTTTTCCTCCTTGGCCTTCTTGTCGGCGGCGGCCTTGCGGTCGGCCGCGTCTTTGGCCTGCTGCTGCAGCTTGCTGTCCGCGCGGTCGTAGTCCGCGTCGTCCATGTCGAGCAGCGCGGCGATCTGCGCCTTCGTCACGCCATCACGGCTGTCGGCCGCGTCGAGCATCGCGTCGATCGCGCTCAGGCGCGTCTTGCGCTCGCCGTTGTAGCGCTCGTAGGCGAGCTGCGCCAGCTCCGGCAGCTTGCCCGCGAGCATCGCGCGGTAGTATCCGCCCGCCTGCTGCGCCGCCGCCACGGCCGCCGTCGAGGCCCGTCCGCCCGTCAGCGCGGCCGCCGCGCCGAGGGCGTTGGCCGATGCGAGATCCGCCTGCCGCTCATACTGCTGGCGGTAGGCGGCGTAGAGCTTGTCCGATGCCGGGTCGTAGTCGAATTCCTCGCCGAGCAGCGCGTCGAGCATCTGGTCGATGCGCGCGCGCTGCCCGGTCGTGTCGCGCTCGGTCAGCAGGGACTCTGCCTGGCGGCGGTGCGTGTCGTCGTAGTCCGGCACGTCCTCAAGCGGCAGATACTGCGCGTAGTCGTTCGACTGCGTCACATCGGTCATGCCCTCGCCGCGGATCTTCGCGTTGCGCTGCTGCTCATAGATCGCGGCGGCCGCGTTGTCGCCGCGCTGCGCCGCCCGCTCCATGAGCGCGGCGTAGTCGGTGTCCTTGTCGTATTTGTATTTTGTGGCCATAAGGTCTCCTTTCTTCAGTGCTGCGGTCCGGCGGCGGTCTCCGTGCGCGCGAGCGACAGCAGCCGCCACGCCCCCGTGCCCGTCAGCCGCAGGCGAAAGTGGTCGCACCGGCGCGGCAGCACCGGCAGCGTGACGGAGCGCTTCGCGCATGCCGCCACGGTCGCCAGCGTGTGCCACACGCCGTCGGAGTCATACTGCACCGCCGCCGTGACACTTGCGCCCGCGTCCGCCTCCAGCCGCAGCTGCACGCGCAGCAGGCGCTTGCAGTCCGGGCTGCTGCTGACGAAATCGCCCGTCTCCAGCATGCTCTCCAGCTGCGCCGTGCTGCCCGTGCCGAAGCGCCAGACGCCGCTCGGATCCTGTGCGTAGAGCGCGCCGTCGTGCCGGGCGAACCCGGATGCGTGAAATGCGTCCTCGCGGCTCCACAGGCCGCTGCGCGTGTCGTATACGAACAGGTGCCATGCGTTTTGCGGATCGTGCGCCGAGAGATACCAGCGCGTGCCGTCCGTGCCCGCCGCGCCGGCCGTGAGCGTGCGCCCGAGCGCGTCGCCGATGCGCACCGGCCGTCCGCCGGAGGTGCGCGCCGGCCCGGAGGGGGAGAGGTAGTAGAGCGTCTCCGCCGCCGTCACGAGCGAGCGGCCGGAGTTTTTCTCCGTGCCGAGCGCCGCCGAGGCGATGAGCTGGAAGTTGTCCGGCTTCGTGCCGTAGAGCCGCCAGAGCCCGTCCGGCTTGAGAAACACCACGCCGCTGCCCGTCGCCGCGCAGCCGGAAAAGTTGCCCGGCGTGCCGACGTCCACGCTCCATGCCGCCGTGGCGACTGTGCCGTTTTCGTCCGCCTCGTACCAGTACCAGCTCAGCGGGTCGCCGAGCTTCGTGCACCAGACGGTGTCCTGCGCGCAGGCCCAGATGCGGTTGGCGTATGTGCATGCGTGCAGCGCCAGGGGCATGCGCCGCGTGACCGTGATGTGCTCGACCGCTCCGACGGCGGAGAACGTGTCGGGGTCGAACACGAGCACCGCACCCGCGATGGCGCGGATGATGTAGGTGCCGTTGTCCTCCGGCGTGGAAAAGCCGCTGAACGTCACGGCGTCGCCCACGCGAAAGGGCGTGTCGATGCCGTTCGCGGCGACGGAATCGGCGCGCGCGCCGCTGCTGTCGTCCGAGCGCTGGAGCGCCACCGTGCCGCTCCAGCTCGGCTCGGCGCTGCCGAACGTGCCCATATCCGGCCGGTACCAGACCTTGTCCGGCCAGATGAGCACCGTGCCGCCGAGCTCGGCGAACACCTTCGGCCCGTTGACGAGCGTGCAGCCGTCGACGGGCGTGCCGTTAAAATACAGCGTCTGGCCCGTGCACCAGAGCAGTCCGCCGTCGACGGCGAACAGTCCGTTCGCATTGCCGCCGCCGGTCGGATAGGTCAGCGTGCGGCCCGGCCGCGTGGAAAACAGCGGCGCGTCGGCTGCCGAGCCGTTCGTCATCTCGTAGATGCCGCCCTCCGGGCAGCCCGGCCGGTGGTCGTAGCCGCGAAAGTCGGTCTGTACGCGCCGCGTCACGGGCATGGCGCGGGGAAATGTGGGTAGATGCATTGCCTGCCTCCTTACTGGTTCGTGGTCTGCCCGCTGCGCAGCTCGGCGCGCAGCCGTTCGAGCGCGGCGGGATTGAAGTTCTCGCGCCCGAGGTTCGTCAGTGTGTACTGCAGCGCCTCCAGCAGCCGGACGATCGTCTCCTCCAGCGCCGTCACGCGCGCGTCGAGCCCCTCGGCGCCGGTGCGCTCCGGCAGCGGGAAATTCAGCGGGGAAAAGTCCGTCATGCCGCGCCGCCTCCATCCCCGTCTCCGCCGCCGCGGTCGGAAATGCCGGCGCGCAGGGCGGCGATCGCCCGCATGAGAAACTGCGGCATCGGCGCGCCGAGCGCGCCCGCGTTTTCGGCGATGCTGCCCAGCTCCGTCAGCAGATACCACGCCGTCACGAGCGGGCACAGCAGCACGTCGTAGTCGATGCCCAGCCCCGGCACGCTGCCGAGCAGCACGCGCAGGGCAAAGTCCAGCAGCGCCGCCACGAGCACGCCCGCCACGCTGCCCGCCTTGTGCCACAGGCCCTCGCGGGCGGCGCGGCTGCTCCACGTTCCGGCGCGCAGGGCGGCGGCGCTGCCGGTGGCATAGTCGAGCAGCATGGCCAGAAACCATGCCGCCGCCAGCCAGCCCGTCCAGCCCCAGAAGGCCGTCAGCGCTGCGGCCGCCGTGCAGGCGGCCGCTTTGATCGTTGTGAGTCGGTCCATTTATGTCTCCTTTGCCTGATCGACCATCCGCTGGCACACGATCAGCGTGCGCAGCATGTCCAGCGAGAGATCCAGCTCGCCGCGTTCATTGCCCCGCAGTGCGCCGCGGTCGATGAGCCGCTGCGCATCGCTGCGCGCCCACGCGGGTATGTCGTCGATTTTGTTGTATCGTGTCATGGGTTCTTCCTCCTCTTCGTTCGGGTGTTCCGGCGTCAGCATGGCCAGAAATGCCGTCCACTGCGCCGGGTCATTCACCCACGGCATGGGGCAGCGCTTGCCCGTCACGTCGTAGTGCCGCAGCACGTGGTCGGTGTCGATGCCATAGCGCTGCATGATCTCCCGCGCCAGCGCCGCGGCGTTGGCCACGGTCTCCGGCAGGATGTAGTAGCTGCCGTCGGCGCGCTTGCGGCTGCACATCTCGATGCCGATGCTGTTGCCGTTGCGGCACTCGGGGTGCCAGTAGCGCTGCCCGGCTTCTGCGCCGCAGTGCCACGCCGTGTCGCACTCGCGCACGGACTGCATCGCGCCGTGCTCGTCGCAAAAATAGTGCGCGCTGGCCTGCAGGCCGCCCACACGGTGGTAGTAGTCGCAGTTGTTTTTTGCCGTGTCGCCGTTGTTTGCCGTGTAGTGCATCACGATGTACCGCACCGGCTGCGTGCGCCCGGCGCGGTAATTTGACGGATCGCAAGAAACAAATTCCATCAGCTGTTACCTCCTTCATCTCTGCATCTCATCAATCCGATGCTGTAGGGCATCCTGTAAAATCAACAAGAGGCTCTTTTGAGGCTTATATGATTTCTTCGTTTGTAGTAACAATTACATTTTCCAGCGTGTCGTAGAGCACGATTGAAAAATATGCTGCGCCATTAGTCTCGGAAGATGATGCTTTGAATTCAAAATCGACAACTCCATTGGCAGCATTAACGTTTATAGCAATCCCTGCATGGCCTTTTCCAACATTGGAAAAAGATATATATCCGACTTTGACTTGGGTTCGGTCAGACTTGAAAAACTTGATAGATTGATATGATATATCAGTGTTCCCTTTCCATCGAATACGCACGACATCACCATTTTTGATCGGGAGCAAGCCCGTGATATTCGTCCCTGGGTTTGCAACAGGTGCACCGCTGCTGCTATTGTATCGCATATTTTTATACATAGGCGTATGCCCGATGACGTTTCCATCCATGTCAATCGCGGCATCAAGCAGGTTTGTATATGCTGGGGCTTGGGCTACAGCGGTTGCCGTGATAACAATATCGCCGATCACCTCTGGAATAGCTATGACCCCATCTTTGTAAAATGTGGACACGTCCTCACCTCCCATTATGATTTTTACATTACTGACTTCGCACCCCGTGTCGGCAGTTATCGCAGTACAATAAGACTGCCCGTCAATGACATACACTCGTGGGTTGCTACTTGTGCATTTTGTCAAAGCGACCCGTACAGCTCGCCTCAGCACGTCCGTGCTGCCACGCAATACAGCAGCAGTCACGTCCTTCCCGCCCATCGTCACTTTGATGGATTCAATCAATTTGCCGTTCGTGGGAGTGATGCTTGCTACGAACGGCTGGTACTGCTGCACAGATGCCGCTCCGTTGCTGACTGTGACATCAGTGAGTGTTTTTGTGATGCTGTACGTTGCGATATCTGCCGTCACTGTCTCCGGCGTCCCGTCGATCATAGCTGCTCGGAAAGCGTTGATTTTTTCGATTGTAATGCCGCACGACACCATAAAATTAACCACCTTATCGCGGAAGGTCGCACCAGGATAGGCATTCAAGTAGTTAATCTCGCGCGTCCACGGCGTTTCGTTCCTGCGACGGGCTTCCGCATCTGTGCTGACGCCAGAATTAAAACTCGAGAGTTCGTAATCCTTATCACAGTCGGATTGTGATACCCCAAGTATCGCTTCGCACAGCAGAGCGACCACGCCCGTTCGATCTGCGCCCGCAGAGCAGTGGAAGTATGTCGGCTTGTTTGCGATGACATAATCGAAGAGCGGGTCGAAGATCGCCTTGATATTCCCGCTTGACTTCTGATACGCAAGGTCGTTCCATGTCATATCAACCCACAGCATATCTACGGTCGGTCCAAAGCCACTTTCTGTCCTGCCGTTCAGTTCAGACGCAAAACGCAGGTCAATTTCCTTGAGGATTCCGAGCATATCAATCGCCTGTTGTCTGCCGTCATCGGTCAGATATCCATACATCTCGCCGCCCCTGAAGAGCAGCCCGTACTTTACCATGCCACCATCGCAATCCCAGCCTCCAAGATCGCGCACGTTGTCCACGTTCAGCAAATGAATCATGCGGCACGCTCCGGTCGGTTTAATGATGCCCTGCTGGATAACTTTTCCGTCAACAAGCAGCACAAAAGTTGATATCGAGCCCGGTGTGCAGTTATAGATTGTGATTGCTCCTGCGCTGACCGGCTGCGAAACACTGTTACCTGTGTACCCGTCCACGATTGTCAGCGTTCCGGCGGACTTCATCACAATGTCTACGCCAACAGGTCGGTTTGCGCTCACTGTCGTCACATATTCGGGTATCTGCGAGACAGCGTAGTCCGAGGGGGCGTAAGTGACGTTTTTCAGATACCTGTCTACCTCTGCGCGGCACTGGTCAAATGTGTACACTTCGGTTTCCACTCCGGTGTTCAAGCGCCTCACAGCATCGCCCATCTCCGCGACTTTGTATTTCGTTGCAGTGCCATTTTTCTCGCGGATAGCTGCTGCAATGTCCTGTACGGCGGTTTCTTCGTAGAGCTTTTTCATCTCAGTAGCTCACCTCCGTGCCATCAGGCAGGGCGGCTATGACGCTGTTGACAATCTCCTGCTTATCAGCTGCCGTCCAATAGTCCGTGCCTCTGACAGGTGTCTTACCGGGTGCGCCGGGTTCGCCTTTTTCGCCGGGATCGCCCTTGTCCCCGCGGAACGCACCGGAGTCCTTTGCCGCCTGCAGCGCCGTGTTCACGGCCGGGCCGAGCGCGGCGGGGGAGACCTTCGCGTCCCACGCGGCGGCCCGCGCGGCCGTGATGCCGTCGAGCACGCCCTTGTTTTCGTGCATGTGCCGGGCGGCGCTGTTGGCGGCGATCTGCGCCGCCGCGCCGGGGGTCGCGGCCGCGGTACCGTTCGTGCGCTGATACCACTTGGCGTACTCGTCGAGCGCCGCGTTAAAGAGCATCATGCTGTCGGCGTAGTGCGCCGTCTCGTGCGCGGCGTAGTCGCACATGGCGATGACGTAGTACACGTACAGCCGGTCGAACGGCGCGGGCACGAGCAGCACGGTGCTGCGCGCGGTGTCCGCGTCATAGGTGATGCACGCCTCGGGCGCAGTGCCGAGGATGCGCGTCTGGATCATGCTCTCGCATTCGTTGAGCCACAGCAGCTTTGCCGCGTCGTCCCATGCGTTGGGGCAGATCGTGTCGATGCGCGTGAGCGCCTGCTGAAGCGTCGCCATGGTCAGAGCCCCAGCGCACCGCTCTCGGCGGCAAAGCGGGCGGTCTCGCGCTCGATGAGCGCGCCGGTGCGCGCGTCCTGCGCCTCACCCTGGGCGAGCACGAGCGCGAAGCGGCGCGGGATGATCACGTCCTCGCCGCGCGGGATGCGCACGGTCTCGCCGTTGACGGTCACGACCTTGTCCTCCTTGTAGCTGCCGTTGTCGCGGAACAGACGCACGGTCACGGGTTCGCTCAGCCAGGCCTCAGCGGCGGCGCGGTCAGTCTTTTTTCTGGTTGCCATAGTTGTTTCCTCCTTGTTGTAGGTGCGCCTCCCGCCGCGCGGGCGGGAGGCATGGGGTGGATTTCTTTACTCGGTGTAGGTGCTGCAGGTCTCGATGCGGCGGATAGCGCTGTCGTCGAGACGCACGGCGACCTTCGTGGCCTTCCAGCCGACGCTTGCGCGCTGGTTGAGCGGGTCGCCCGTGCCGGCAGAGCCGAGCTGCTTGACGATGTGCTCCAGACCGCCGCCGGTGATCTCGGTCGTGCCGTAGCCGTCGGCGCCGAGCACGAGCGTGACGTACACGTCGCGGCCCTGCGCGCCGGCCTCGCCGGGGTAGATGATGGCGTTGTCCTCGGCCGTGACGGCGGCGTCGACGGTCATGGAGCTTGCGGTGTTGGCCGTGACGGTCACGCACGCATTGCCGATGAGTACCTGGCGGCCGACGAGTGCGCCGGCCTGGACCGTGCCGCCGTCGAACGGGAAGGTGGTCTTGCCGCTCACCGCGCCGGCCGTGAGCAGGGTGCGGCTGTCGCCGGCAAGATCGGCCGCGTGGAAGATCTTCGCCTCCGTGCTCTCGACGAAGCGGCAGCCCTCGATCTTGCCGATCTCGCCCTCGTACATGTGCTCGGTGTCGACGTACTGGTGGGGGGCGAGCCACTTCGGGTCGTTCATGAGGTCATAGGCCACGTCGGGGTGGATGATGACCGGAAACGCGCCGTCGATGCGGCGGCAGTTGGCATTTTTGAGCGCGCGCACGGCGCGGCGGATGCAGTCGACGGTCAGGTAGTTGTTGTCGGCGGCGCTGGCGTTGCCGCCCTGCAGCAGGTAGCGCGCGGACACGGACTCGTCGGCATACTGCACGTTATCGCCGCCGACGAGCACCTCGCGGGTGATCGTGTCGAGCGTGCGGCCGGCCTGCGCGCCGAGCAGCTTCGTGGCCATGGTGAGGTTGTTGTCGATGGCGGTCAGCAGCAGCAGGTCGCTCATCTGGATGTAGCCGCCGTACTGGCGCACGGCCGCCTCGACGGTGGTCATGCTCAGGCTCTGGCCGTCGGGGGTCACGCCCTCGGTCAGGGCGGTCAGCGCCTTGCCGAGCGGGGCGAAGCGGCGGAACTGGATCGTCTTGCCGCCGTTTGCGGGGATGGGGTGCTTCTGCGCGAACTGGTCGTGCACGAGCTCGGGCTCGGCCGCGTCGATGAGGTAGTCCGAGTAGAACGTCTTCATCTCCTCGGTCAGGCTCTGCTGGGTGGTCACCTGCGTGTTTGCGTCAAACAGGCGCAGGTCCATGTGGATGTTTTCCATACTCATGTCTCCTTTTTTCTCTGCTGTCCGCTTCCGGGGACAGCGCCGGGGCAGCGCCCGGCCGCTGCGCTGCCGTTGGGTTTTGTCTCCTGCGCGGGGACGCGGCCGGTGTCCTCCGCAACGTGGCCGGGGTAGGCCGCGGCGAGCTGCCGCAGGCCCGTTACGGCCACGGTAAACGCCGCGCGCACATCGGCCCGGTCGTCCGCTGCGATGGCTGCGTGCCCGGCGCAGAGTGTGCGCTGCACGCCCTGCGCGCCCAGCGCATCGAGCGCGCCTGCCAGCGCGCACACGAGCGCCGACGCCCCGGCGCACACGATGTCTCTGCCCGGGCAGAAGTCCGCGTGGCCGTCCGCGCGCAGCACGCACCGCCCGTCCCGGCGGATGTACGCGAAGCGGGTCACAGGCTCAGCTTCACGCGCTCGCCGCGCTCCGCGCGCGCG
>UMHL01023804.1_pt1 | contig 26771 bp, 29 predicted proteins | sample 1965551 | NCBI WGS metagenome assembly UMHL01 (sample SAMEA4836100, study PRJEB28245) | human gut metagenome | biome: gut microbiome; material: fecal sample | place: Denmark | collected 2008 | reverse complement strand
TTCTGCCCGTCAAAACCGTGTCTGCCCTTGTCAACTGATGGTAATCTGACCATAACATGACCTGCGCTTGGTGAACATGTAAACATATGGAACATATGGCAAGATGGCTTTTGCGTTTGCGAAAGCCATCTTGCCATATCATACATCGGCGCAGAAGCAAAAAGGCTCCCGGCATATGCAAGAGGTCATACGCTTCGCGGGTAATGGAAACAGCCGGCGTTTGCGGGAAGATCACAATTTGCGGTGGTGAGCTTCAAATACCGCTTGCCTTTTTGTGCATGATATAATATACTATTGGTATGCGTACTAAAACGCTTGGGAAGAGGTGCTATTTTTGCGGAGAGACAGCAGTGAAACAAAGAGGAAAATACTGACCGTGTGCGTCCGTCTCTTTCTGGAGCAGGGGTATAAAAACACCTCTGTCAGCCAGATCGTGGAGGAAGCAGGCGTGGCAAGGGGAAGCTATTTGAATCTGTTTCCGACCAAGGACAGAATTTTGCTGGAGCTGACCGAAACGATGTTCGGCGGACAGTTCGGCGTGGCGAGAAGCATTGCGGACAGCAAGCTGCCGCCGGTTTACGCCTATGCGGTGGAAACGGCGATCCAGCTGACACTGACCGAGCTGAACGAGAATCTGCGGGAGATCTACATCGAAGCCTACTCCCTGCCTGAAACATCGGAGTATATCTACCTGCATACCACGGCGGAGCTGAAGCAGATCTTCGGCGGGAATTTCCCGGATTACAGCGACAGCGATTTTTATGAGATGGAAATCGGCACGGCGGGGCTGATGCGCAATTATATGGCACGGAAATGCGACATCCATTTCCCGCTGGAACGCAAGCTCAGCCGCTTTTTGACGGCGACCATGCGGGTGTATCAGGTGCCGGAGGAGGAACAGGCAAGGGTGCTTGCCTTTATCCAATCACTGGATATCAGGGCAATTGCCACCAAGGTCATGTATAAGCTATTCGCCATGCTGGAGATGAAATACGATTTTAAGCTGTCGAGGGACGGAGAAACGGAGGTAACAACATGAAGAAACGAATACTTAGTATCCTGCTCATGTGCTGCATGGTGTTGACGCTGCTGCCGGTGCAGGCACTGGCGGAGGACTCGGCCTACACCGTGGGCGAGGATACCGGCGTATCAGCGCGGGCGCTTGCCAGAACCGCCGGAACAAAGCTGAAAGCGGACAACATCGCTACCTATGTCGCCAATGGCCTGGGCAGCGGCGTGTATACGCTGGCGGAGGACGTGACCATCTCCGGCACACTGCGGGTCACGGGCGAGGCCACGGTAGATTTGAACGGCTATGTGCTGCGCTATGCCGAAGAAGCGGAGCCGGGCAGCATCTTCCGCGTCACGGGGGGCAAGACCCTGACTATGACCGACAGCCGCCCTGCGGCGACCCATGAAGATGCCAAGCTCCCCGCAGGCGGCCTCATCACCGGCGGCGAGGGCTACCGGCGAGACTATGGCGCGGGACAGTCCTACAGTTACTATGGCGGCGGCGTGTATGTGGAGGCGGGCGCATCCTTCGAGCTGGCGGGCGGCACCATCTATGCCTGCGGCGTCCGGGACGGAGCGGAGTACGCGTATGGCGGCGGCATCTATGCCGAGGGCGGCTCCGTCACCATGACCGGCGGCGCCATCCGGAACTGCGTCCTCTCCGCCAACAGCGGCGCCAACGGCGGCGGCGTATACATTTACTCCGGGGCTTCCTTTACCATGGAGGGCGGCGTCATCGCCGGCTGCTCTGCCATGTCCGGCGGCGGCATCGCCGCAGTTTCCTGCACCGCCCGGATCACCGGCGGCCGCATCGAGAACTGCAAGGCAAGCGGACGCGGCGGCGGCCTGTATATCGGCGGCCACACAAACGGCCCGGTGTCTGTTCTGGACGCTGTGATCTCCGGCTGCGAGGCGAAACGCGGCGGCGGCGTGGCCCTGATCGGCTTTGCCGAGTTGGAGCTGGGGGAGAACGCCCGCATCACGGGCTGCACGGCCACCGAAAAGGACGATACCGAGGCAGGCGCCATCGAATACGGCGCCGCAGTCTATACGGATCTTGACAACCCCCTTATCGTCAACTATCCCGGCAACTTCCTCTATGCCAACGGCGGCCGGGTGGAGGGCACGGTGTATGTGGGAACGAACAAGATTGGCACAAAAAATAACTACTTAGACTCCGTAAAGGCCACCAACGCCATCGACCACACGGACGGGAAGCCTACCACAGTCTTCACCGGCGATGTCTACTGCGAGGGCGACATCCGGGGCGGTATTTTCCATGGCAGCGTCACTGTGCTGGATCCTCGTGGCGACATGGCCGACGTATCCAAGTATAACTATTGGAAATTCTGCAGCAACCTCTCCGGCGGCAGCTTTTACAAACCCGTCCGCACGGAGTGCCATGTCTCCGGCGGCACATACTATGACGGGCTGACTCTGGAAAAGAACGCCAAGCTCAGCGGCCAGCCCATGAACACCGGCAGCGAGCTTACTGACAAGACCAACATCCCCAACCCCGACGGCAAGCCCGTCACCGTGACCTATGCTTACGGGGCTTTGGGCGGGATCTATGCCAAGCAGATCGTCCAGGCGGGCGAGACGGCCAAGACCCCCGCCGAACCGACAAGAGAGGGCTATCAGTTCATCGGCTGGGATAAGGCGATTCCCGCAACCATGCCTGCGGAAAACATCACAATCACCGCACGTTGGAAAGACATCGAAAAGCCGACGGGCGAAATTATCATAGGCACAGATAAATGGCAGGAATTCTTGAATAAGCTCACCTTCGGGCTGTTCTTTAAGGATGCGCAGGAGGTAACGATAAACGCAGCCGACAACAGCGGAACCGTATTTATCTCCTATTTGGTGACCGATCAGGATCTCTCCGAAGAGGAGCTGAAATCTCTCGTATTCAGCGGGTACGAGGAGCCGTTCCGCATAGAACCCAACGGAGAGTATATTGTTTATGTAATGCTTGTTGACGAGAGCCTGAACATAACGTATCTTCGTTCCGACCGCCTGACGCTTGATAATGTGCAGCCTGTCATCAGCGGCGTAGAAAACGGCAAGACCTATTGTGGAGCACGGACGGTTGCAATTACCGAGAAGTATATAGATACCGTTACCGTAAACGGCACGACGGTCGAGCTTGACGAAAGCGACAGCTTCCGCCTTGCTCCGGCAAACGGCGGACAGAAGATCATAGTTGCTGACAAGGCTGGCAATACCACAGAAATGACCGTGACGGTCAACGACGGGCACACTTACGGTGAATGGGCATCCAACGGCGACGGTACGCACACCCGAAAATGCACGGTAGACGGCTGCGCTGGCTCCGAAACCAAAGACTGCTCCGGCGGGAAAGCGACCTGTAGGGACAAGGCAAAGTGCGCGGTCTGCGGAAAGACCTACGGCGGGCTTGACGCGAAGAACCACGCCGACTTAAAGCACATCCCGGCAAAGGCGGCGACCTGGGTCGCCGAGGGCAATATCGAGTATTGGTACTGCGAAGGCTGCGGCAGGTATTTCAGCGACAGGGACGGTACAAAGGAGATCAGAAGAGCCGACACCGTAACGGCGAAGCGGAAGAGCAGTTCCGCAGCGGCGAAGCCGGAGGACGATCCCAAATCGCCGGGTACCGGCGACACAAGCAACCTTGCGCTGTGGATCGCTCTGCTGTTTGCCAGCGGCGGCGCAGCCATCGGCACAACGGTTGTCAGCAGAAGGAAAAAGTACAACAGATAATCGACTCGCGAGGCTATGAAAGCGTTCATCGATAAGGCCGCACAAATGAACCGCGCCGCATGACCTGCGAGGCGCGCAGGCAAGACGAACACAAAAAGCACTTTTCTGACAAGTTTGGATGGTGGAAGCTTTCCTTTGTGTGCTGTATAATAATGGCACAGACAAGGAGGTAGTCAATATGCTGGCAGAGAATCTGGCGCTCCTGCGAAACCTCCGCGGTATGACGCAGGAGGAGGTGGCGGAGGTCATCGGCATCTCGCGCCAGTCCTACTCCAAGTGGGAGCAGGGCGAAACGATCCCCGACATTGAAAAATGCGACAGGCTGGCAAAATTCTACGGGGTCGCTATCGATGCCCTCGTCCATCAGGATGAGGAGATCGGCAGGACGCGGGTGGCGCCCGCCCCGGTGGGCAAGCACCTGTGGGGAACGGTGGCGATGGGCACCAAGGGGCAGATCGTCATCCCCAAGGCCGCGCGGGATACCTTCCATCTGAGCGAAGGCGACCGCCTGGTCGTCCTCGGGGACGAGGAACAGGGCATCGCGCTCATCAAGGCGGAGGTCTTTGAGGAGCGGATGCAGGAGGCCCTGCGTGCAGGTCAGAAATCCAACGAATAAAAGAAGGTGCGATCATGAAATGTCCCGAATGTGGAAAGGAAATGCGGGAGGGATACCTCTTTTGCAGCAAGGACGGCGCGTTCAGCTTTGCAAACGAGGTGCCGGGTGTATTTGAGAACGCGAAGAATGCCGATGGCTTTGTGAAGATCACAGACCTCAAGGCCAGTCACCGGACGAGAGTTCCGGCGTCCATCTGCGAGGAATGCAGGACGGTCATGCTCAAGTATTGAGCGAAGCTGCCGTTTCCGACCGAAAAAGCCCCCAAGCCGTTGTGTCGCAACGGCTTGGGGGCTTGCTATATTTGCGCGGTTGAGGGAAGTGCTTCAGATGTTGTCTGATTAGACTTCTTTCCCCATCTGATAGGCCTGCTCCAGCGCGGGATGCCCGGCGATCTCACCCACGCCGTTCACGCCGCCTGCGAACACCGTGCCTGCCAGTGTGCAGCGAGGGAAGCAGTCCACCCAGCCCTGCACGGCCTTTTCGGTCCCATCGAAGGTCTCCGGCGCGTCCTCCGCCGCCGTCGCCAGCAGATAGGCTTTCGTAAAGGCGTAGTCGCTGTCGTACAGCGGGTTGGCGCGATCCAGCAGGGTCTTGAGCTGACCGCTGACGCAGTAATAGTAGACGGGCGTTGCGAATACCAGCACATCGGCGTCGTGCATCTTGGCGATGATCGCCGCGGCGTCGTCCCTGAGGACGCAGTGTCCCAGCTCGTGACAGGCGAAGCAGCCCTTGCAGTAGCCGATCTGCTTTTCCCGCAGATACACGGTTTCCACCTGATGCCCTGCCGCCTGTGCGCCTTCGGCAAAGGCTGCTGCCAGCGTCTCGGAATTGCCGCCCCTGCGGGGACTGGAGGAAATGATCCGTACCTTTTTATTCATCGTAAACCACTCCTTGCGTTTCAAGTTTCCCTGTTGTATTTTCATAATAGTACCTGCACCTGGCTTTCTGTCAAGATGTATTTGAAAATTTTTGCGCGGGAGAGGGCCGCGAAAAAAGGTTGACATTTCCCGACGACACTGCTACCATGGAGCGGTACGCCGAAAAGGCGAATTTTGAACGGAGGTGAAGGTTCATGGATAGCTGCGGAAGTACAGGACGAAGCCGGATGAGCGGTGCGTGGGAATATGGGCTTCGGATGCGGTCATTCATGGACTTGAACTGACCACATTCCATTTTGTCGTGTTCTTCTGCACCGCATCTCAGGCGTCTTGCTGCGGCAACTATCGCTGAGGCGGTGCATTTTTGCGCCTATTTTCAGAGCCAAAGGAGGACACGACTATGATGAACAATATGGTAAAGAAGGATCTGACCCAGGATATCGGCAGCCGGATGAGCGGCAACTTTGTGTGCATCCGCGACACGCTGACCATCCGCGAGGCCATGAGCGAGCTGGTGCGGCAGGCGGGAGTCCACGACAACATCGCCACGCTGTATGTGGTGGATGCGGGCGGTGTGTACGCCGGCGCCATCGACCTGAAGGATCTCATCATTGCACGGGAAAATGATCGATTGGCGGACATCATCCGCCGCGGCTATCCCTACGTTTTCGCCAATGAGCGGACGGCGGACTGCGCGGAGCGCATCGCGGACTACGAGGAGGACTCCCTGCCGGTGTTGACGGAGGACCGCCATATCGCGGGCGTCCTGACGGTGCAGGAGCTGGTGGAGCTGGTGGACGACGCCATGGGCGACGACTACGCCAAGCTGGGCGGCCTGACCTCGGAGGAGGACCTGCGGGAGCCGGTGCTGGTCAGCATGAAGAAGCGGCTGCCGTGGCTCATCGCCCTGCTGTTTCTGGGTATGGGCGTATCGTCCGTGGTGGGTGTTTTCGAGTCGGTGGTGGCGGTGCTGCCTGTCGTCATCTGCTTCCAGTCGCTGGTGCTGGACATGGCGGGCAACGTGGGCACCCAGTCGCTGGCCGTCACCATCCGCGTGCTGATGGACGAGAAGCTGACGTGGCGGGAAGAACTGGCCCTGCTGGGCAAGGAGATGCGGGTGGGCCTGCTGAACGGCGGATGCCTGGGCGTAATGGCTCTGGCGTTCCTGGGCGTCTACGTCCGCGTGTGCAAGGGCTACGCGTGGCTGTCCGCATTCCTCATCTCCGGCTGCGTGGGGGTGTCGCTGGTGGTGGCCATGGTCATCTCCAGCCTGGTGGGGACCCTTATTCCTATGCTGTTCCACAGAGTCCGCATCGACCCCGCCGTGGCCTCCGGCCCGCTGATCACCACCGTCAACGATCTGGTGGCCGTTGTGACCTACTATGGGCTGGCACTGGTGTTCCTGGTGAATATGTTTCATATCTAAGGGAAAACGGGAAAGCTCTCCTGAGCTTTCCCGTTTTTATGCGAATTACTGCTGCTTCGTGACCTGACGGATGCCTACCAGGATCAGCACCGAACCCAGCAGCAGGGCGGGCGTCAGCGGCTCATGCAGGAGCACTACGCCTGCAAACATGGAACACAGGGTGGTCAGAGATCCCAGGGACGACAGCTTCACCACGGACATCTTCCCCGCCGCGTAGTTGACCATGTTGTTGCAGAGGATGGAGCAGAACAGGCTCAGCACCACCACGCAGATCAGGAACTTCGGATCCGACAACGGCCGCACGTAGGCGGCGAGGTCGCCCTTGATGGTGCGGAGGGCCGACAGGGTGAACGCCGCCGCGCAGGCCAGCATCACGACATATGTCCGCTCGAAGGCGGTGAACTCCTGAGCCGTCCGGCGATTCACCGTTTTATACGCGCCGGAGGTCAGGCAGGCGCCCATCAGCAACACCACGCCCAGAGGGCGAATGATACCCATGGAGCTGCCGGAGACCGTCATCAGCATGACGCCCGCCACCGGCAGCAGACAGAACACGGCCTGGCGGCGGGTGGGGTACTCCTTCAGGAACAGCATGGACAGCAGAATGGCCACCACCGGCGCCACCGCCAGCACCACGCCCGCGAACGTGGCGTTGGTATACAGGATGCCGTAGCTCTCAAAGTAAAAGTACATAGGCTCCGTGACGGCCAGCAGAAGCAGCGGCTTCAGATTTTTTCCGCGGAGGGATACCTTTGCCTTGCCAAACAGGATCATCAGCGTCATCAGCAGCGCCGACAGCAGAAAACGGATGGACAGCAGCACGTCCGGTTGGGCCACCTCCATGGCTACCTTGGAAAACAGGACGCTGAAGCCCCAGATGATATGCCCCAGGGCGGCCATGGCCAGCGGCATCCAGGGACGGTCTTTCAATGGTGTATGCTCCATGGGTCAATATCCCTCCTCAAATTGCGTCCTTATTATAATGAGAGATAGAGGGGTTGTAAAATACAATTTATCATGCTATCCTATCGAGCAGATTCAATAGAAGTGAGGCTTTACCATATGACAAACGCGGGAATCGAGGCTTTTCTCATCGTCTGCAAGCAGCACAGCATCTCCAAGGCGGCGGCGGAGCTGTTCATCAGCCAGTCATCTCTGAGCATCCGTCTGCGGACGCTGGAAAAGGAGGTGGGGTGCCCTCTGTTCTTCCGGCACAAGGGCAGCCGCGAGATGGTCCTGACGGAGGAGGGCAAGCGGTTTTACCAGCTGTCCCTGCAATATCAGGACATCGTGCGCAGTATGCTGGCCATTGGGAACCGGAAAAGCAGTCTGCGGCTGTCCGCTCTCAACAGCGTGTCCACGTATCTGCTGCCGCCGGTGTATGAGCAGTTCATGCGGGACCACCCCGACATCCACCTGGAGATACAGGACATGACCGTGGAGGCGGCCTGCCAGAGCCTGCTGCGGGGCGAGACAGACCTGGCGTTCACCTCGGACGCGCCCCGCACCGACGCCATACGGGCGGAGCTGGTGATGACGGAACCTATGGTCCTCATCTGCGCGGCAGGCTCCTGCTATTCCGACGGCATCGGGCCGGACGAGCTGCCCGTCCGGCAGGAGGTGTACGTGGGGTGGACCGACGAGTTTGCCCGCTGGCATCAGGAGCTATGGGGTGTGGACGCGGTGCCCCGGATCCAGCTGGAGATCATGAGCCAGCTGCAGATGTTCATGACCAAGCGGGACAGCTGGGCCGTGGTGCCCCGCAGCGTGGCCGATGGGCTGTGCGCCGCAGGCGGGAGGCGGCTGGCGGCGGCGTTCCCCTTGCCGGAGCGCCGCATCCACGCGCTGCAGAAAAAGGCGGTAAGCCTGGAGGCTGCGCAGCTGTTTCTGGGCATCACCCGCCGGCTGTGGGCCGCAGCGGAGGCATGAGCGCGAAGCCGCGCCAACGGGACTGAGGGAAAGAAAACCGAAAAAAGACTCCGGCGAGAGGAACTCGCGGAGCGACCCGACGCGGGAAATATGTGGAAAATACAGGGAGGGATCGGTTTTCGCCGACCCCTCCCTGCTGCTATTGCGGCGGTTCAAGGAGCGGTGCTCTTTTTCGGCACGAAAAAGCCGGACGTATCGGCATGCTCCAGCGTCAGCAGCTGCACCTTTCTGCCGATGCCGCCGGCGTAGCCCGTCAGACTGCCGCCGGTGCCCACCACGCGGTGGCAGGGGATAATGATGGAGATCGCGTTGTGGCCTACCGCACCGCCCACCGCCTGAGCGGACATATGGGAAAGGCTCTGCTGCGCCGCCAGCTGCTGCGCCAGCTGGCCATAGGTGACGGTCTGGCCGTAGGGGACGCGGAGAAGAAGATCCCACACGCGGCGGCGGAACGCGGAGCCAATAGGGTGCAGCGCAGGCAGGAAGTCCGGCTCCCTGCCGGTGAAGTACACATCCAGCCAGCGCTTGGCCTCCAAAAGAACGGGGGTGTCCTGCTCCGTGTGCTGGGCGGGCAGGTCACGAGCGAAGTGTTTCTGCCCGTCGAACCATAGGCCGGTGAGCCCCATCTCATCCGCTGTCAGCAGGATACTGCCCAGCGGGGAATCGTAATGCTGCGTAAACGTCATGGTGTGCGCCTCCTCTGTTTTGGCGGCTGATAGTCCTTCATCTCCGGAATGGCCCCACCGGCGACCGCCCACAAATACAGGCTGGCCACGCTGCCGTAGGGACTGAAACGGCGGCGGTATTTTTCGAACAGCCTGCGGTCGATGCTGCGGTGATGGTAGACCATCCGCAAGCCCCGCAGGATGGCCAGGTCGTCATAGCTGAGGATGTCGGGGCGCTGCAGGCAGAACAGCAGGATCATCTCCGCCGTCCAGACGCCGATGCCCTTCAGACCGCTCAGGGCGCGGATGGCCTCTGCGTCGGGCATGTGCGCCACGGCGTCCAGATCAAAGGCGCCGGTGTGGACCTTTTCGGCAAAGTCCGTGATGTATTCCGCCTTGCGGAAAGTCATGCCCAGCGCTTGCAGCCGGGGGACACCTGCGGTCAGGACGTTCTCGGCGTTCACCCTGCCCAGCGCGTCCTGCATCCGCTGCCAGATGGTGGCCTGGGCCTTGGTGGAGATCTGCTGGCCCACGATATGGTGGACCACGGCGGAAAACAGATCCGTGTCTACCGCGCGGCGGACAGGGCCCACGCGGTCGATGACCTCACCGAGCCGCTTGTCCTTCTGCCGCAGGTAGGAGAGCTCTGTCTCCCCGTAGGTGAAATACATATCCGCCGCCTCCCTGCACGCTTGTTACGGTATCCATTATAAATCAGGCGATGGAGTCCGTCAAGAATAGTCGAACAGATTTTCTGTGTTTTGATTCTTTCAGAAAAAGTCGGATTTTTTCTGTACCGCAGGGCGGTATTCGCGGTAAGCTGCGACATGGAAAGACGTGCGGGACACGGGCCCGCCGCTGAAAAGAGAAAGGAGCCATCCTCATGACATACAGCTTTGACGAGATCATCGACCGCCGCCATGCCAACGCCCTGAACACCGACGGCTTTTGGGGCTGCTTTGTCCACGCGGCGGAATACGCCGGAAATGCATCCGCGCATTGTCTGCGTGACCAGAGAAGAACAAGCGAAAAGCCGCCCGTTGGGCGGCTTTTTCCTGTATACTCACCGGCGGCAGGGGTGAAACTATTCCTACTTTAGCACGATGGAACGGCCAATGCAAGAAAAAAATGAGGCTTTGCAACTATTTCTCCGCGATTCCACATTTTGACGGTGAAATCAGGCGAAATATTGACGAATCGAACCATTGACATCACTTTTCGCGGAGCGTAGGATAGGAGCATATTTTTGAAAATGGGAGATGGCGGGATGAAGTACATTTTTGTGACCGGCGGCGTGGTGTCCGGTCTGGGCAAGGGCATCTGCGCGGCGTCGCTGGGACGGCTGCTGAAGCAGTGCGGCCTGCGGGTGCGCAACCAGAAGTTCGACCCCTATTTCAACGTGGACCCGGGCACCATGAGCCCCTATCAGCACGGCGAGGTGTTCGTCACCGACGACGGTGCCGAGACGGATCTGGATCTGGGACACTATGAGCGGTTTGTGGACGAGGCGCTGGACGGCAACGCCTCCGTGTCCTCCGGCAAGGTGTTCTGGGCGGTGCTGAACCGCGAGCGGCAGGGCGGCTATCTGGGAGGCACGGTGCAGATCATCCCCCACATCACCGACGAGATCAAGCGCCGCGTCTACGCCATGGACAACGGAGAGACCGATGTGGTCATCACGGAGATCGGCGGCACGGTGGGCGACATCGAGAGCCAGCCGTTTCTGGAGGCTATCCGGCAGGTGGCGGCGGAAAAGGGACGGGACAATGTGCTGTATATCCACGTGCCGCTGATCGTGTCCATCCCGGGCAGCGGAGAGCTGAAGAGCAAGCCTACCCAGCACTCCGTCAAGGAGCTTCTCAGCGTGGGCATCCAGCCGGACGTGCTGGTGTGCCGCACCGATGGGCCCATCACCGAGGACGTGCGGCGGAAGATCGCCCTGTTCTGCAACGTGGAGGAGGACTGCGTCATCCCCAACGTCACGGCGTCCACGCTGTACGAAGCGCCGCTGCTGCTGGAGAAGGCGGGGCTGTGCCGCGTGGTGTGCCGCAAGCTGGGACTGGGCAGCGGCGTGCCGGATATGGCCCACTGGCAGGCTATGGTAGACAGGATCCACGGTGTCCGCAAGCGGGTGCAGATCGCGCTGGTGGGCAAGTACACGGAGCTGCACGACGCCTATCTCAGCGTGGTGGAGTCTCTGTTTCACGCCGGCACTGCCTGCGACAGCCACGTGGACATCAAATGGGTGGATTCCCAGACCCTGACGCCGGAGAACATCGGCGAGGTGCTGGGGGATTGCAGCAGTATTCTGGTGCCGGGCGGCTTCGGCGACCGCGGCATCGAAGGCATGATCCTGGCGGCACAGTACGCTCGGGAGAACGGCGTACCCTATTTCGGCATCTGCCTGGGCATGCAGATCGCGGTCATCGAGTTCGCCCGCCACGCCGCAGGCTGGGCCGACGCCCACAGCGCCGAGTTTTCCGAAACCACAGCCCATCCTGTCATCGACCTGATGCCCGATCAGGTGGGCGTCACCGACAAGGGCGTCACCATGCGGCTGGGCAAGTACCCCTGCGTGCTGGCGGAGGGCTCCCGCGCCAGAGAAGCCTACGGCACGGCGGAGATCTGGGAGCGGCACCGCCACCGGTATGAGTGCAGCAACGCGTTCCGACCGGAGCTGGAAGCGGCGGGCCTGCGCATGGCCGGTACGTCGCCGGACGGGCATCTGGTGGAGATCGTGGAGCTGCCGGAGCACCCGTGGTACGTGGGGTGCCAGTTCCATCCGGAGTTTAAGAGCCGTCCCGACCGGCCCCATCCTCTGTTCCAGGGGTTCGTGGCCGCGGCGCTGGAACATCAGGAGAAGTAAAAAAGACGGACGCTGCGAAGGCGTCCGTCTTTTTTTACTTCTCGTTGACCCGCAGCTCCAGAACATCGGGGCGGGCGTAGTGGCCCACGCAGTCCAGCTCCATGCGGCTGGCGGGGACCTTCTGCATGTCCAGATCGGCGTAGATGATGGCCTCGCGGTCCCACACCGTCTCCGACGCCTCGTGGCCGAAGGGATCGATGAAGCAGCTGCCGCCGCGGCAGGCGATGTCCGGCAGGGCGGCGATCTCCGCTTCGGCACCGGCGGTCCGGGGGTAGTCGCTGCGGCGGAAGATCAGGTCGGCGTTGAGGAAGTAGCAGTGGCCCTCGATGGCGATGTGGCGGATGGTGTTCTGCCACTCGGGATTGTCGTTGGTGTTAGGGGAGATATAGAGGCTGATGCCCTTCTGGTACAGGGCCACACGGGCCAGCGGCATGTAGCTCTCCCAGCAGATCAGGTTGGCCATGGGGCCCCAGGGGGTGTCCATGACGGGGAAATAGTCCCGCTCCGCATCGCCCCAGACCACCCGTTCGCTGCCGGTGGGCTTCAGCTTCCGGTGGTTCATGGCGCGGCCATCCGGCGCGATCATCATGTTGGCATTGTACAGCGTGCCGGTGACGGCGTCACGCTCGGAATAGCCCATACTCAGGTAGACGCCCAGCGCGCGGGCCTTGTCCATGAGCTGCCGCAGCTCCGGCCCATCGGCCAGCAGGGAGTTGTCGTAATACTGCTTCCAGTCCTGACGGCCTGCGGCCTTGCGGCTGCCCACGGTGAAGCCGAAGGTCATGCCGAGGGGATAGCCGGGGAGGAACAGCTCGGGGAACACGATAAGCTCCGCCCCGTTCCGGGCGGCCTCGTCGATAAGCGTCAGCGCCTTTTCCAGAGAGCGGGCCTTGTCGAACATGACGGGAGTGGCCTGCACGATGGCGGCGCGGCAGGTGTTTTTCAGTTCACGCATGGGGAGACCTCCTTTTATCGCGGCGGGCTCAGGACTTTTCCGGCTCGTCCACCATGCCTCGGGCGTGGAGCACATCATCGGCGGTGAGGGTCATCAGGTCATCGCGGGTGACGCTGTCCAGCTTGGCAAGGCGGTTGTTCTGGGCCACCAGAATATGCTCGAAGATATTCCGGACGCCGCGGGCGTTGCCGAAGCTGTCTCCGGCGGCGCTCTCCTCGGCGATGTAGTCCCGTACCAGCGGTTCCGCCTCCGGCGACAGGACGTAGCCCTTGCCGCAGCGCATCTTAAAGATGGCCACCAGCTCGTCCAGCGAGTAGTCCTCAAACAGCAGGAAACGGTTGAAGCGGGACTCCAGACCGGGGTTGGAGTGGATGAACTTATCCATCAGGTCGGTGTAGCCCGCCACGATGACCACCAGATCGTCCCGGTGATCCTCCATGGCCTTCAGCAGGGTGTCGATGGCCTCCTGCCCGAAGTCGTTTTCACTGCGGCCGTTGAGGGCGTAGGCCTCGTCCACAAACAGCACGCCGCCCATGGCCTTCTCGATGACCTTCTGGGTCTTGAGGGCCGTCTGACCCACGTAGCCTGCCACCAGGCCGCTGCGGTCCACCTCCACCAGCTGGCCCTTGGACAGAATGCCCAGACTCCGGTAGATGCGGGCCATCATGCGGGCCATCATGGTCTTGCCGGTGCCGGGATTGCCGGTGAACACCATGTGCAAAGACATATCGGTGGTGGGCAGATCGTGCTGCTGGCGCAGCTTATAGACCTGCACCATGTTGATGAGGTTGTGTACCTCCTCCTTCACCACACCCAGTCCGATGTAGCTGTCCAGCTCCGCCAGCAGATCCTCGATCTTCTCCGGCGGCGGCAGCTCCTCCTCGGCGGGCTTTTCGTCGCCGGGCTTGGCGGTGGCGGTAAGGGGCGCCTTTTTCTCCGGCGCAGGGGCGCTGCCGCCATTGGAACTGCTGCCGGTGGGGGCGGGGGACTTGGGCGCACTGCCGGTGACATTTTCGAAGGGCGTGCCCCAGAAGTCGCTGTTCATGCGCTTCATGTTGTTCTCCGTCATGGAGCGGATCACGTCCAGCTGCTGGAGAATGATCTTGTCTTTCTTGTCCATAGAGTAGACCTCCTCAGTGGGATAGGTGGATATTGCGCATGGCGCGGAACAACAGACTGGCCACGAAGCCGGTGAGCGTGCCTGTCAGCAGGGATACTGCCAACAGGAAGGGCAGATACCCCAGCACCATGGTATTGCCCAGTGTGATGCAGGCGGCGGCCATCTGGCCGATGTTGTGGGCGGCGGCGCCGCCGATGGATACGCCGTAGATGGACAGCCCCTTGCAGTGCTTGAGGGCGATCATCACCAGCATGGCGGTGAAGCCTCCCAGCAGACTGAACAGCAGCGCCGACAGGTTTCCGGCGAACAGACCGCCCAACAGGCACCGGGCCGTCAGGATGGTCAGCGCGGGGACGGCGCCCAGCTCATAGAGAGCGAACACGGTGACGATATTGGCAAGACCCAGCTTTACGCCGGGCAGCGGCACGATAAGCGTCACGGGGAACAGGTTTTCCAGTGTGCTCAGACCCAGTGCCAATGCCGTCAGCACGGCGCACAGGGCGATGGAGCGTGCGTTCAGCTTCATGGCGCACCTCCTAACCCAGCACCGCGTCCACGTCGGACGAGGCGCTTTCCAGCGAGATGACCACCTGTGCCGGCAGGCACACGATGGACTGTCCCGCCCGGGAGATAGCCCCGGTGTGGACGCAGTCCTGCCCCGGACAGTCGGAGTCGGCGACATACACGCCAGTGCCGTCCACATGGACGGTGAGGTGATAATTGCCGTCGTCCAGCGGGATGACCAGCTCCTTATCAAGGCTCGTGAGGGGCACGGTGCGGACAGTTTGCCCGTGCTGGGTGATGACGGCGGTAAGCTGTCCTGCGCCGGTCTTGGGCGCGTAGAACAGCAGTGCCGTGACCACAGTCAGGGCGATGACGGCGGCGGCCACCAATGCGTCCAGCGGCTTAGGCCGCAGGCTGGGCGATGATGGGTTGGAAGTCATAGGCGCAGCCCTCCGGTGCGGTAATGGTATCCGCCAGCTCCGGCGTGTACAGCAGCCGGCCGTCGGCAGTGATGAGGATCAGGTCGAAGCCGCCGTGGGCGCGCCAGAAGGACACGGCCTCCTGCTCACCCATGACGTACAGGGCGGTGGAGTAGGCGTCCGCCGCCGTGCCGTCGTCGGAGATAACGGTGACGGACAGCAGATCGCTGTCGGCGGGACGGCCGGTGCGGGGGTCAATGATGTGCTGATACACAGTGCCGTCCTCCGCCACGTAGTAGCGCTGGTAGCCGCCTGAGGTGACGGCGAAGCAGTCGGTAAGAGCCACAGTGGCGGCATAGCCGCTGGAGGTGGGGTCCTGAATGCCCACGTTCCACGCGGAGCCGTCGGGCTTGGCACCGCAGACGTAGACGTTGCCGCCCAGTGACACCACGGCGGAGGTGACGCCGTGGGCCTGCAGGATGTCCGCCACCTGCTGAGAGGCGTAGCCCTTGGCGATGCCGCCCAGATCCACGGCGCAGCCCGCATCCAGCGAGACGATGCTGCCGTCCATATGGACGTGCTCGCCGCCCACCAGCGGCAGCAGGGCGTCGATCTCCTCCTGAGAGGGGACGTGGGGCGCGTCGGAGGTGATGCCCCACAGGGATACCAGCGGCGCCACAGTCATATCGAAGGCGCCGCCGGTCTCATCGGACAGGGCCAGCGCCCGTTCCAGAAGCTCCCGCGTCTCCTTCTGCACCGTCACGGTCTCACCGGCGTTGAGGCGGCTGACGTCGCTGGTGTCGATGGTGCGGGAGAGGGTGGACTCCAGCCGGTTGATCTCGCGGGACGCGGCGGCCAGCGCCTCCTCCGCGCTGTCGCCGTAGGCGGAGAGGGTCATGTAGGTGTCCATGGCGAACAGGGACACCTCCTGGGCCTTCGGCGCGCCGCAGGCGGTGAGGGACAGCGCCGTCAGACAGGCCAGCAGCAGGCAGGCAAGACGCTTCACAGCTCCCGCCGCCCTTCCAGTGCCCGCATCAGCGTGGCGTCGTCGGCGAATTCCAGATGACCGCCCACGGGGATGCCGTAGGCCAGCCGCGTGACCTTTACGCCGAAGGGCTTCAGCAGCCGGGCAATGTACAGTGCCGTGGCCTCGCCCTCGGTGTCGGGGTTGGTGGCCATGATGACCTCGACGATGCCGCCCTGGGCCACGCGGTCCAGCAGAGACTTGATGTGCAGATCGTCGGGGCCCACATGGTTCATGGGGGACAGCACGCCGTGGAGTACATGGTAGCGGCCGCGGTACTCGCGGCTGCGCTCGATGGCGATGACATCCCGGGGGTCGGCTACCACGCAGATGGTGGCGTCGTCCCGCTTGGCGTCGGCACAGATGGGGCACAGCCCGCCGGCGGTGAGGTTCTGGCAGGTGGGACAAAGGGTGACGCTGCGCTTGGCATCGGTGATGGCATCGGCGAAGGCCTGGGCCTCCTCGGCGGGCAGGCTCAGGACGTGGAAGGCCAGACGCTGGGCGGATTTGTAGCCCACGCCGGGCAGCTTGGCAAACTGTTCCACCAGCTTTTCCAGCGGTGCGGGGAAGTATTCCATGGTATCAACCTCTCAATGCGGCGATGGTAGCGGGGATGTCGGCGGACTTATACACGGAGGAACCGGCCACCAGCACGTTGGCGCCGGCGGCGATGCAGAGCTTGCAGGTCTGGGCGTCCACGCCGCCGTCCACCTCCAGCTCGCAGGCGGGGTTCAGAGCGTCGATATAGCCCCGGACGGTCTGGACCTTGGGCATCATGTCGGCCATGAACTTCTGGCCGCCGAAGCCCGGCTCCACCGTCATCACCAGGATCAGCTCCACCTTGTCGATGAAGGGCAGCACGGCGCTGGCAGGGGTTCTGGGCTTGATGACCACGCCGGCCTTTTTGCCCTTGGCGTGGATCTTGTCGATGGCGGCGTGGATGTTCTCCTCGGTGTCCGCTTCCACATGGCAGGTGATGAGGTCGCCGCCGGCATCGCAGAACTGCGCCACATAGCGCACGGGGCGGTCGATCATCAGGTGGACGTCCAGCGGCAGGGTAGTGGTGGGGCGAATGGACTTCACCACGGGAATGCCGATGGAGATGTTGGGCACGAACAGACCGTCCATCACGTCCACGTGGACGTAATCGGCAGTGGAGATGGCCTCAATATCGCGGCCCAGATGGGCAAAATCGGCGGAGAGGATAGACGGAGCGACTTTTATCATACGGAGACTCCTTTCGGTGGCACCGGCAGAGCCGGCGCGGCATAGTATAAGTCGTGCAGAGCGCCGCGGCGCAGCCTGAAAGCGCAGCCGGTTCCGCCCGCGGACGGGGCGCTCTGCCGTTTCCTCCGGCGGGGGACCGATCCGGCGGGACCGGCCCTCCCGAGGAGGGCGATATAAACTCACGCTATTATACCACGGCGGGCGGGGAGTTGGCAAGAACGCGATGGCCGCGGCGGAAATTTGTCCATTCTGTGAATTTTACATAAAAGCCCTTTACCTTTGCGGAGTTTTCCTGTAAAATAACGCTTTGAAATGACACAAGAGCAGGGGGACGGACTTCCGTATGAATTTTCTGCAGAGAATCGGCAACGCGCTGTCACGCTTTATGTATGGCCGCAACGGCGCAGATCAGCTGGGCCTGACCACCATCTGGGCGGCCCTGCTGCTGGATGTGGCCAACATGTTCATCAAACAGCAGACAGTGCATCTGGTCATCAGCTTTTTGTCCACGGTGCTGCTGGTCATCGCCGTGTACCGCATGTTTTCCCGTAGCCTGCAGAAGCGGCGGGCAGAGAACGCCCGCTTTCTGGAGAAGGTATGGTGGCCCATCAAGCGCCGCGCCGCCGGAAATAAGCAGCAGCGGATGGACAAGGAGCACAAGTACTTCACCTGCCCCAAGTGCGGCACGGTGTGCCGCGTGCCCAAGGGCAAGGGCAAGATCGTCATCACGTGTCCCAAGTGCGGCGGCGAGATCCACGGGAAAAGCTGAACAAACAACGAAAGACCGCCCCTCCGGCCATGCCGGAGGGGCGGTTTTCCGTTGTCTCACAATACCTTGCTGAGGAAGTCCTGCAGGCGGGGGTCCTTGGGGCGGTCGAAAAGCTCTGCGGGGGTGCCCTCCTCCAGAATTTTGCCGTCAGCCATGAACACCACGCGGTCGGCCACCTCCCGGGCGAAGCCCATCTCGTGGGTGACGACGGCCATGGTCATGCCCTCCTTGGCAAGGTCCCGCATCAGATCCAGCACCTCGCCCACCATCTCGGGGTCCAGGGCGGAGGTGGGCTCGTCGAACAGCATGACCTCAGGATCCATGGCCAGAGCGCGGACGATCGCGATCCGCTGCTTCTGACCGCCGGAGAGCATATTGGGAAACTCGTTGGCCTTGTCGGCAAGGCCGATGCGCTCCAGCAGGGCCATGGCCTGCTCCTTGGCTGCGGCCGCAGTCTTTTTCTTCAGGGTCACGGGGGCCATGGTGATGTTCTGCAGCACCGTCTTGTGGGGGAACAGGTTGAAGTGCTGGAACACCATGCCCATCTTCTGACGGTGCAGGTCGATGTTCACAGACTTGCCCGCCAGATCCGCACCGTCGAAGAAGATAGCGCCGGAGGTAGGCTCCTCCAGCAGATTCAGACTCCGCAGCAGCGTGGATTTGCCGGAGCCGGAGGGGCCGATGATGGCCACCACCTCGCCCTTGTGGATGTCCAGATTGCAGTCGTTCAGGGCGTGGACGGCGCCGTGATTGTACTCCTTTACCAGATGCTGGACGGAGATCAGGACCTTACTGCTTGTCGCCACGGCGCATCCTCCTTTCGATGGCCTCAATGCCCTTGGAGGCCGGATAATTGATGCAGAAATACACCAGCGCCGCCAGGGTGTAGGGCGCCAGAGAGATGCCGGTGGAGCCGGCGATGGTCTTAGCGGCGAACATGATCTCCGCCATGCCCAGCATGGAGCAGATGGAGCTCTCCTTCACCATGGTCACCAGCTCGTTGGCCAGTGCGGGCAGCACGTTCTTGATGGCCTGAGGCAGCACCACCAGGCGCATGGCCTGCCAGCTGCTGAGACCCAGAGAGCGGGCGGCCTCGGTCTGCCCCTTGTCCACCGCCAGGATGCCGGCGCGGAAGATCTCCGCCACGTAAGCAGAACTGTTCAGGGCCAGCGCCACCACGCCGGGGACGAACCGGCTGATATCTACAAAGCCGAACAGGCTGACGCGGGGCAGGGAGATGGCATAGAACAGGCCAAAGTAGATGATGGACAGCTGCACCAGCATGGGGGTGGAGCGGAATACGGCGATATACGCACCGGACAGCCATTTCACGGGCTTGACCTTACTCAGGCGCATCAGGGCCAGCAGCAGGGCGGGGATCACCGCCAGCAGCACGGATACCACCGCCAGCAGCAGTGTGTACTCGATGCCGCGGACGAAGGCCACGCCGTACTTGGGCAGGAAGGAGAAATTGAAGAAGTCGGAGGGGCGCATATCCGTGAACAGGCTGCTCCACCACATACGCGGTCAGTCCTTTCTGTAAATAATTGGTCGGAGACGCGCGAAAGTGCAAAGTCGCGGACGGCTTTGCACTACGCGCACAATTTTGGAAGGTGTTAATCGGCAGAGACTTCCGCGGCCACACTGGCCAGGGCGTCAGCATCGGCGATGAAGGTCTCGATCTTGTTCTCAGAGGCCATCTTGGCCAGCGCGGCGTTGATGCCGTCCAGCAGGCCCTTGGGGTCGCCCTTGGCCACGGCAATGCAGTAAGGCTCGGCGGTGGGCAGCTCGGAGGAGGCGCTGCAGATGACCAGGTCGGGGTTGGCGTCAGCGTACTGCTGGGCCACGCCGCCGTCCACCAGAATGGCGTCCACCTTGTCATACACCAGCTCGTTCACCAGATCCAGCACGGATTCCAGAGAGACGGCGTTGACGCCCTCGATGTCGTTGACCATGTCCAGCTTGGTGGTGGCGGCCTGCGCGCCCATGGCCTTGCCGTTGAAGTCGGCCAGCGTCTTGTACTGGTCAGCCTTGTCGGCCTTCACCAGAATGGCGGGAGGGGTATCGCTGTAATAGCCGGTGGAGAAGTCGGCGTTCTCCAGACGGTCGGGAGTGGCCTCCATGGCGGACAGGACCATGTCGAAGTCGCCCTTGTCCAGAGAGGTCAGCAGGTTGTTGAAGCTCATGTTCTCCACCTGCAGGGTCAGACCCAGCTCATCGGCCACGTACTGGGCCACGGAGATGTCGATGCCGCCGTAGACCATATTGCCGTTCTCGTCGGGATACATGAACTCAAAGGGGGCATAGTCGGCGGAGACGCCCACCACCAGGGTGGTCTTGGCCGCAGGCTGGTCGTCGCCGGTATTGGCGTCGTTGTTGTCGTTGGCATTGCTGTCGTTCTGCTTGCCGCAGGCCATCAGGCTCATGGCCATGACCAGCGCCAGCAGCATGGCAATCATCTTTTTCATGGGATGTACTTCCTTTCTTCTTTCTTATGGCTCCGGTATGCCGGAATATTGATGATGCAGCAGGAGGCGTTCCTCCTGACAGTGGCTATCATACGCCTGTGGTGTATAAATGTCAAGCGCTAAATGAATAAAATTTCAATTGAACGTGCGGTTTTGTAAAAAATGTGCATATATTAAGAAAAATGAAAGTGGATTCGTGACGGGATGACGGAAAAATAACGTGTATAATTGGATAAATATGCAAATATACCGCATATAAGGAAAGGACAGACCGGCGCGGGCCGGTCTGTCCTTTCGGAGAAACATGAAGAAGGTTCGATATGATCAGCCGCTGATGATGCGGCCGGCGTACAGATACGTATTGGCGTAGTAGCTCTCGTACAGGGAGCTGATGACGACGCCGCGGCTGGTGCTGGCGTGGATGAACTGCCCGCCGCCCAGATAGATACCCACGTGGCCGATACCGCGTCCGCTGGTGTTGAAGAACACCAGGTCGCCGGGGGCCCGCTCCGCCGTGGTAACGGGGGTACACAGGGCGTACTGGTCGCTGGCGCCGTGGGGCAGGGAGATGCCGAACTGGGCAAACACCTTCATGGTGAAGCCGGAACAGTCGATGCCGCTGTAGCTGGTGCCGCCGTAGCGGTACGGCGTGCCCAGATAGGTGTAGCTGAAGGCGATGATGTCCTCCACCAGCGTGCTGGTGGCGTAGGTGCCTTCGTAATCGGCGTAGTGTACCGGCTCGCAGTACTGGGCCATGACGTAGCCGGTGGAGCTGCCGTAGCTCACCTTGTACCAGTCGTCGTTTTCCACATCGATGAGGTGGGCCACCTTGCCGGTCCAGATGGTCCGCAGGGCGGCGGCGTCCTGATCGGGCTCAGCCCGCAGGGTGATGTAGTTCTCACAGGTGGTCAGCACGCCGTCGTACTCCGCCAGGAAGTTCTGCTTCTGCAGTTCCTCCGTCTCGCGGATCAGGGCCTGAGCGGCCAGCTCCGTCAGGGACAGGGAGCTTTCGCTTTCCTCCAGCGCGCCGGACTCCTGGGCCAGGCGCAGCCCGTCGGCAGCCTGAAGGGCAGTGGCACTGCCGGCGGCCACACCGCTGGCGGCCAGAGTCTCCACGGCTGCGCTGTATTCATAAGGTGTGACCAGAGTGGTCTCGCTGTCGTTCTTCGTCTCCGCACCGGATGCCACGACGCCGCCGGACAGCATCATGACGGCGGACATGCCGAACGCGGCCAATTGTTTCAGATACATGGGTATTACCTGCCGTTCGTGTCATAGATTTCCATGGGGGCTATCCCCCAACGCATCCTATCATACCACACCGCTTTCAAAAAAGCTACACAAAAATTACAAAATGGCAACAAAATTTTCAGAATGGTAATAATCTGGAGAAAACTTGCACGAAGCGCATAGCTGGTGATATAATGTATGCAAAAAATGCGGAGGTGGCGCGTATGGAACCGTTGCAGTACGAGGTGAGGGGCTATCTGCGGGAGCCGTTCCGGCTGTTCCATCTGGCGGACGGACGACGGGAGCACATCGAATACCACTATCATACATTTCATAAGATCATCATTCTGCTGGCAGGGAAGGCGGGCTACGCCATCGAGGGCGAGCGGTACGATCTGAGCCCCGGGGACTTCGTGCTGGTAGGACGCGGCAGCATTCACCGGCCGGAGGTGGCGGAGGACGCCTTCTACGAGCGAATGATCCTGTATATCGCGCCGCAGTATCTGGCATCGCTGGGCACGGAGGACTGCGATCTGGAGGAGTGCTTCCGGCAGGCCCAGGACTCCTTCCGCTACGTGTACCGCGACGAGGGAGGCAGCCGCGTGCGCCAGCTGTTCGAGACGCTGGCCCGGACGGTGCGGCAGGGGGGGTACGGCGCGGCCCTGCTGGAGCGGGCTCAGTTTCTGGAGCTGATGGTGGAGGTGAACCGCGTGTGCCGCGGCGGTCATCAGGTGCAGGCGGCCTCCGGCGACAGCAAGGTGGTGGCGCTGCTGCAATACCTGAACCTGCACCTGACGGAGGAGCTGACCATCGACCAGCTGTCGGAGCGGTTCTACGTCAGCAAGTACCACATGATGCGGCGGTTTCGGCGGGAGACGGGCTATTCCATCCACGGCTATGTGACGGAGAAGCGGCTGCTGCTGGCCCAGCGGCTGCTGGCCCAGGGGGCCTCGCCATCGGAGGTGGGGGCACAGGTAGGGTATCAGGACTACTCCACATTCTCCCGTGCCTACAAGAAGCAGTTCGGCCGCGGCCCATCGGCGGATGTGGTTCACGAGAGCACGATTTGCATGGAACTGGGCAAGAATTGCGATTTACAATGAGAAAAATGCCCGTATAATAAGTGCAGTAACATCCTGTTTGGAGTATCTTAGGAGGAGAGCTATGAAGAAATTCCTGAAAAATTACTGGTTTATCCTGTGCATGCTGACGGGCATCGTGGGAGGCTGCCTGGTGGGCGCCTTCGCGCCGGCTTTCGGCGGCAAGATCAAGTTTCTGGGTACGCTGTTCATCAACATGATGTTCTGCGTGGTGGTGCCCATGGTGTTCTGCTCCATCGCCTCCGCCATCGCCAATATGAAAAGCGTCAAGCGCGCCGGCAAGATCATGGGCGTCACCGTTGCCACGTTTCTGGTGACAGCCGCCATCGCCGGTGTCCTGATGTACATCGTGTGCCGCATCTTCCCGCTGGTGGACGGTCAGTACACCATCGTGGAGGGCGAGGTCGGCGAGGCCCTGGGCTTCGGCGACATGATCGTGAACTTCTTTACCAAGCCGGATTTCATGGAGCTGCTGAGCCGTAAGGCCATCCTGCCGCTGATCGTGGCGGCGGTGCTGTTCGGCTTCGGCGTCCAGATGAACGGCGGGCCCGAGACCAGAACCGCTCAATTTCTGGAGGATGTCACGGGCTGCATCATGAAGACCGTGAAGCTCATCACCTACTACGCGCCCTTCGGCTTCTTCGGCTTCTTCGCCGACCTGGTGGCCACCTATGGACCCGAGCTGATGAAGGATTACAGCCGTACCCTCATCATTTACTACGTCATGAGCTTCGCCTACATGTTCATCTTCTTCCCCATCTACGCCCGCTTCGGCGGCGGCAAGGGCGGCGCAAAGATCATGTTCTCCAAGCTTTTCCGCCCGGCGGCGGTGTCCTTCGGCACCTGCTCGTCTGTGGCCTGCATCCCCACCAACATGGAGGTGGCGGAGGAGACCGGCATCAGCAAGGATGTCAGCGAGATCGTACTGCCCATGGGCGCCACCATGCACATGGACGGCTCGGCCATGTCCGCCATCATCAAGGTGGCATTCCTGTTCGGCGTGTTCGGCCTGGATTTCTCCACGGATAAGGCCATCTTGGCCATCATCGTGGCGGTGTTCTCCTCTGTGGCCATGAGCGGCATTCCTGGCGGCGGCGGCACCGGCGAGCTGGTGGTCTGCACCATCTTCTTCCCTGACCAGCTGGCTGTCGCCTATCCCATCGCACTGGCCATCGGCAATCTGGTGGACCCTCCCGCCACCATGGTCAACGCCGCCGGCGACTATGTGGTGTCCTTCATCGTCTCCCGCTACGTGGACGGCAAGGACTGGCTGCAGAAGAAGCTGCACGGCAAGACCGAGAACTGATCCTATATACGGCGCCGCTGTCGGCGGAGCGTTCATTTGGACGCTCCGCCTTCTGTTTTGCCGAGAAAAAAATAATTGTGGGCGGAGGTTTACTTTCACGGATTAAAATGGTACAATGTGAAACAACGAACAGGCCCGTGGGCCTGAGGAAAAGAGGAGAAGCAAGACATGGTAAGAGCAGCCAAGTCCAAGATCGCAAAAAAGGAGAAGAGCGACCGGCTTTATCAGGCGATCCTGACGCTGGAAACGGAGGAGGAGTGCTACAACTTCTTCCAGGACCTGTGTACGATCTCGGAGCTGCGCAGCATGGAGCAGCGCTACGAGGTGGCGTCCCTGCTGAACGACGGCATGATCTATAACGACATTCTGGAAAAGACCGGTGCGTCCAGCGCCACCATCAGCCGCGTCAACCGCTCGCTGATCTACGGAAACGGCGGGTACGAGAGCGTGCTGGAGAAGATGAAGGAGAAAGAGGGAAAATGAGCTGCTACGAGGCATTGGCCTCCTCCTACGATGCGCTGACGGAGGATGTGGGCTACGAAAAGCGGGCGGACTTTCTGGAAAAGCTGTTCCGCCGCAGCCGCATCCCCGTGAAGGTGGTGCTGGATCTGGCCTGCGGCACCGGCACCATGACGTGGCTGCTGACGGGCCGCGGGTATGAGCTTATCGGTGTGGACGGCTCCGAGGAGATGCTGGCTGCGGCCATGAGCAAGGGCGGCACCGTACAGGGCGTGCCGCCCATTTTCCTGCATCAGTCCATGCCGCAGCTGGATCTGTACGGCACCGTGGATGCCGCCATCTGCTGTCTGGACAGCCTGAACTATCTCACTGACCCCGCCGACGTGCGCCGCACGTTCCGGCGGCTGCACCTGTTCGTGGCTCCGGGAGGCGTGCTGGTGTTCGACGTGAATACCGTAGCCAAGCTGGCGGCACTGGACGGACAGGTGTTCCTGGACGAGACGGAGGATACCTACTGCGTGTGGCGCGCCGAGTATCACAAGGGACTCTGTACCTATTACATGGATCTGTTCCGGCGTCGCGGCGACAAGGCCTGGGATCGGCGGGAGGAACTGCACCGCGAGCGGGCCTACACTGTGGAGGAGCTGACGGCGTGGCTCACCGAGGCAGGCTTCGGCGACATCCGTGTCTACGGCGACGCCAAGCTGCGCCATCCGCGGGAGGACGAGCAGCGGGTGTACTTCTGCTGCATACGAAACTGAATTAGAGAGGTTGACATAATATGGAAGACAAGATCGTGCGGGCCATCTCCGGCGATGGCATGGTGCAGGCGGCGGCCATTTACAGCCGGAACCTGACGGAGCGGGCACGGCAGATCCATAAGACGCTGCCGGTGGCCACGGCGGCACTGGGCCGCACGCTGGCAGCCGCGTCCATGATGGGCGACGCCCTGAAGGGGCAAGGAGCCAGCCTGACGCTTCAGCTCAAGGGCGGCGGCCCGCTGGGGACCGTGCTGGCCGTCAGCGACCACGAGGGGAATGTCCGCGGCTACGTGACGAACCCCCAGGTGGACCTGCCTCTGCGGCCGGACGGCAAGCTGGACGTGGGCGGCGCCGTGGGCCATGAGGGCACGCTGACCGTCATCAAGGACCTGCACATGAAGGAGCCCTACGTGGGCACCATCGACCTGCTGGGCGGCGAGATCGCCGAGGACGTGGCGGGCTACTTCGTGGAGTCGGAGCAGATCCCCACCGCCTGCGGTCTGGGCGTGCTGGTGGACCGCGACCAGAGCGTGAAGTCCGCCGGAGGCTACCTTATCCAGCTGATGCCCGGGGCCACAGAGGACACCATTGTCAAGGTGGAGGGCGGCATCATGGCCGCCGGCCCGGTGTCGGCGCTGCTGGAGCAGGACCCCGATCCCGAGCACCTGCTGCGGGCAGTGATGAGCGACTTCGATTTGAAAATTCTGGAGACGCAGCCGGTGAGCTACAAGTGCTACTGCAGCCGCGAGAGGGTGGAACGGGCGCTGATCTCTCTGGGCCGTCAGGAGCTGGAGGACATGATCCGCCAGCAGGGCGGCTGCCAGCTGAGCTGCCAGTTCTGCGACACGGTGTACGATTTCTCCAGGGAGGAGCTGGAGCAGCTGCTGGCGTCCCTGCAAGAAAAAAAGTAAGTTTTTGCGAAAATGTTATTGACAGATGCGGATGGTTTTAGTATAATAGCCCATGTCGTTCGGCGAGAGCGGCAGGTACGGGAGCATAGCTCAGCTGGTTAGAGCACCTGCCTTACAAGCAGGGGGTCACTGGTTCGAGTCCAGTTGTTCCCACCATCCACATGGCCAAGTAGTTCAGTTGGTTAGAACGCCAGCCTGTCACGCTGGAGGTCGAGGGTTCGAGCCCCTTCTTGGTCGCCATATGCCTCTGTAGCTCAGTTGGTAGAGCAGCGGACTGAAAATCCGCGTGTCGTTGGTTCGACTCCGACCGGAGGCACCAAGGTGCCGCAGCAGCGGCGCCGTTTGCGGGCGTAGCTCATCTGGTAGAGCGCGACCTTGCCAA
>UMHL01039578.1_pt1 | contig 26806 bp, 24 predicted proteins | sample 1965551 | NCBI WGS metagenome assembly UMHL01 (sample SAMEA4836100, study PRJEB28245) | human gut metagenome | biome: gut microbiome; material: fecal sample | place: Denmark | collected 2008 | reverse complement strand
AATGTGCTTTCCGTCTTGCGCAGGACTGTAGAGCAGCAAACTTCATGCCCTCCGGTCCGCCCCGGGAGCCACTGCTAAGTTATCCCCAGGCATTCAGAAAATCTAAGTGCCAAAAAATAAGATTTTTTGACTCTGTGTTGTATAACCCGCCATTCGTGGGTACCATTCAACGCGTACGCAAACAAAAAAGGGTTAATTCGCGTGGCATAACCACGCGGCCCAAAAAGGAGGAGACAAGCATGTCGTCTTTGAAGCCGCTTGCAGATCGTGTTCTGGTCAAGCCCGACGAGGCCGAGCAGAAGACCGCTTCTGGTCTGTATATCGCCAGCAACGCTCAGGAGAAGCCGCAGCGCGGTACCATCGTTGCCGTTGGCGCCGGCAAGGTCAACGACAAGGGTGAGCGCATCCCCATGGACGTTCAGGTCGGCGACGTTGTCATCTACGGTAAGTTCGGTGGCAACGAGGTCAAGGTCGACGGCGAGAAGTATCTGCTGATGCGTGCCGACGACATCTACGCCGTCGTTGAGGCCTAGTCTCGTCAGACTCTCTGATTCGTCTTTGAGCGCGCCGTCGCATAGGACTCGGAAGCGGCGACGCGAGTCACATTTCTTTTGGAGGATTACCCACTATGGCAAAGAACATTACGTTCAACACCGATGCCCGCGCTAAGCTCGCCAAGGGCGTCAACACCCTGGCCGACGCCGTTACCGTCACCATGGGCCCCAAGGGCCGCTACGTTGCGCTGCAGCGCACGTTCGGTGCCCCGACCATCACCAACGACGGCGTTTCCGTCGCTAAGGAGATCGAACTCGAGGACAACATCGAGAACATGGGCGCCCAGCTGGTGAAGGAGGTCGCCACCAAGACCAACGACACCGTGGGTGACGGCACCACCACCGCAACCCTGCTCGCCCAGGCCATCGTCAACGACGGTCTGCGCAACGTTGCCGCTGGCGCCAATCCGCTGGCCATCCGTCGCGGCATCGACAAGGCCGTCAACGCCGCCGTCGCCGAGATGAAGAAGCAGGCCAAGCCGGTCGAGACCAAGGAGCAGATTGCTTCCGTCGGTACCATCTCCGCCGGTGACCCCGAGGTCGGCGAGAAGATCGCCGAGGCCATGGAGGTCGTGGGCAAGGACGGCGTCATCACCGTCGAGGATTCCCAGACGTTCGACATCACCATCGACACCGTCGAGGGCATGCAGTTCGACAAGGGCTATGTCTCCGCTTACTTCGTCACGGATAACGACCGCATGGAGGCCGTGATGAAGGATCCGTACATCCTCATCACCGACCAGAAGATCTCCAGCGTCCAGGACATCATGCCCGTTCTCGAGGCTGTCCAGCGCGCTGGTCGTGGCCTGCTCATCATCGCTGAGGACATCGACGGCGAGGCTCTGCCCACCCTCGTCCTCAACAAGATCCGTGGCGCTCTCAACGTCTGCGCCGTCAAGGCCCCGGGCTACGGCGATCGCCGCAAGCGCATCCTCGAGGACATCGCCGTCCTCACCGGTGGCCAGGCTGCTCTGGACGAGCTGGGTGTGAAGGTCGCTGACATCACCGCCGATATGCTCGGTACCGCTAAGTCCGTCACCATCTCCAAGGACAACACCGTCGTCGTCGGCGGCGCTGGCTCCAAGGAGGCCATCGACGCCCGTATCGCTCAGATCAAGGGCGAGATGGAGAACACCACCTCTGACTTCGACCGCGAGAAGCTCCAGGAGCGCCTGGCCAAGCTCTCCGGTGGCGTTGCCGTCATCAAGGTTGGCGCTGCTACCGAGTCCGAGCTCAAGGAGATCAAGCATCGCGTCGAGGACGCCCTGCAGGCTACCCGCGCTGCTGTCGAGGAGGGCATTGTCGCTGGTGGCGGCGTCGCCTTCATGGACGCTGCTCCTGCGCTCGACGCTGTCGAGATCGACGACCCCGAGGAGAAGATTGGCGTCGACATCGTCAAGAAGGCTCTGACCGCTCCGGTCGCCACCATCGCCAAGAACGCTGGCTTTGAGGGCGCTGTCGTGGTCGACAAGGTTGCCGAGCTGCCTGCTGGCCAGGGTCTCAACTCTGCCAACGGTGAGTGGGGCGACATGATCGAGATGGGCGTCCTCGACCCCGTCAAGGTCAGCCGCGTCACTCTGCAGAACGCTGCTTCTGTCGCCAGCCTGATCCTCATCACCGAGGCCACCGTCTCCGATGTGCCCAAGAACACTCAGCTTGAGGACGCTATCGCTGCTGCCACCGCTGGTCAGCAGGGCGGCGGTATGTACTAAGGCCGACAAGGTCTAGAACTCCCACCGGGAATCCGGGGGCGTGACGGGGGTTTCTCTCCGGAACGTCTTCGGTTAGATTAGGACCCCTTGTCCTGCTCCTTTGGAGCTGCGGACAAGGGGTCCTTTTTGTTCTGATGTCTTAATTTAATAAGGCGCTTTACGCTTTGTTTGAATGGCGATGTAAGAGGAAGGGCGCCGAGGAATCAGAGCAGTCCTTTTGCTCGCTCGTCGTAGATTTTGTTGAGCTCCGATTGCACATACTCTTCTTTGAGCTTAGCAATGAAACGCGCGTCCGAGAACAGTCGGTAGACGAGCACCGCTGCGCCTCCGAGGTCGAGGCACTTGGGATTCTCCGCAATCAAAGCCTGCACGATGCTGCTCGAGGCCGCGATGGTTTCGGAAATGAGGATAATCTTCTTGGTACGTGCTTGGTACATCTCGGTGCAGAAATCCGATCCGTCGTCCTTGAATATCAGCGAACATCCGTGAAGTGCCGCTATCAACCAGTTGATAAGCGCCGCCATACCCGCCTGCATGCCGACCTTCAGTACATCGCCGGTACTGACGTATTTGGTAAGCGCCTCGGCATGTGCTTTGTCGAGGATGAGATTGGCGAATGGGATTTGTATCCCACACGGCGTGTAGAGGTCTGTGCCGATGTGGATCAGCTGCTTGATCAGAGCAGCCGCGGCGGCATCCGGCTCGCTCACGACGCGCCTTCCCGCCGCAACCAGCATCTCTACAGTCCCAGCGGGCGCCCCGATCTGCGGATTTTTCCCAAAGGCGTCATAGGAGACCGAGTACGTCGTGGGGATTCGTGCACCAATACCAAAAACGTTGGTGTCTTTAACGCAGGTGATGCTATTGGTCATGATGTTTGATGTTCCGAACACGAGACCGAGCACTGGGTCGTGGCCGAGGGTCGCGACCCGGTGGTTTGCGCCCTTGAAGAGTCCGATGTTTTCTGCCTCGTAGCGTGTCGCGTCATAGGGCACACCGCGTGAATTAAGAATATGATGTTTTGAGGCGAACAGATGGTTCGATTCCCGCGGCATCCTGTCATCGAAACCTGAGAAGACACGACCTTGGAAGTCGTGCAAAGCGTGTTCTTTTACGTTGCCAGCTCCGGCGCACTCGACCTCCGTCAGCGAGTTGATGATAAGAATGCGGGCGACTTGGAGCATGGTTGCGGCGACGACGAAGGCCGCGTCGGCATCCTGCAGTCGCGTCCGCTCCTTGAACTCCCGGTCGATGCGCTGAAGGTTCTCGCCGTACTCGCGGACGGACTTTTCGACTGCCTGCTCGGCCCGGCTCTCGTCAACGGCCATGCATGTCACCCTCGCCGCCATATAGTCGGCAAAGAGCCTGCAGGCATGCTCCTCTTCTTTTGTCACCTGACCGTCCGCCGCCGCGGCGACATGCAACTGCTCGGCTATGGAGTCCAGCGACACGATGCTAACGTTGTCCAAGCAGTCCTTGACTTGGTCGAAGGACAAACTCTCGTCATCCGCGATGGCCTGCACCTTTGTCTTGACGTTATTTGGGAGGCCGCCGTCCAGCTTGAGGTAATCGAGGCCCTCCTCGAGCCACTTCTGCTCCTCTTGGGAGAAGTCACCGTCGCAGCGCATCAGGAAGCAAAGCGTTGCCACGTACGCGTAAATGAAATTGTGTCGCTTCTCTCCAGCAAGGTAGGCGCCCTGCTTGATTCCGTCACGGAAACCCTTGATGCGTGCCCTGCGGAGTCGCGCGGAGAATGAGTTCTCCTTGATGACATTGATTCAGCCCTCCACGGTCGACGCCGCGTCGGACGCAAGGGACGATGCTCCTTGGGCCAGATCCACGGCGGCACCGATGGCAATTCCGCCTACCGTGTTCGCGGCCCCTGCAATCGTTTTGCCTGCATCAGACGACGCAATTTGCTCACCGGCACTCGACATGCCTTCCGCAACCGAGCACATGGCGCTGCCGATGGCCTCGGATGCCGAGGTGGCCGTATCGACGATAACGTTACCCGCGTCCTCAGCTGCATTCGTGGCGCCTTTGGCGGCGGACTCAACGGCCGCCGATGCGTCTTTTGCCATCTCACCGGCGGCTTGGGCAGCTTGGGATAGGGCTTTCCCGAGATCAAGTTTTACTGACAATTTGTTCTCCTGACATACGCGGGTTGCGCAGCGACCTCCTTCATACTACTGCGCGGTGCGGAGCATTGGGTGCATCGGTGGATTGATGATTGCGGAAAATGGGATAGCGCATCTCCATTCCGCTTCCCGCCATAAATTACCCTTGGCATACTTGCGCAAAAGCCTGCTGGTGCTACACTTGCAATTGCTGTTTCAGGGCGGGGTGGAATTCCCCACTGGCGGTAAATTGGGCGGTGCCAAAGGGGTGCCGTGGCGCAGGCGAGGACCTGCGTCGAGCCGATGAGTCCGCGACCCGTGCGTGTGTTGGTTCGCATGCAGGCTGAACTGGTGAAATCCCAGTACCAACGGTTAGAGTCCGGATGAAAGAGGCAGGTGATCTTATGTCTGAACAGTCGCAGCATATCCATTTTGAGAACACGAATAGGTGGAGCACCAAACAGCTCGTTACCATGGCGTTGATGTGCGCCTTGGGCGCCCTGTTTATGTATGTGCAGCTGCCTATCCTTCCTTCGGCGCCGTTTTTGACGTATGACCCGTCGCTGGTGCCGGCGATGGTGTGTGGATTTGCGTATGGCCCTGGTGCCGGCACCGCTGTTGCCGCTATGGCGATTGTTATCCATGCGCTTACCACGGGCGACTGGGTCGGTGCGCTTATGAACCTGGTTGCCACGCTGGGCTACATTCTGCCCGCGGCTATCGTCTATCAGAAGATGCATACCTATAAGGGTGCCGTGATTGGTCTGGTGCTCGGCGTTATTGCCGCTACGGCGTTGTCTATGGTCGCAAACCTTACCATTGGCGTATGGTTCTGGTATGGCTCGGTCGATGTGATCGCCCCGCTTATGATTCCTGCCGTGCTGCCGTTCAACCTTATCAAGACCGTGCTTAACTCGGTATTGACGCTTGCGGTGTATAAGGCGGTCTCCAACCTCATCACGCCTAAAAAGGACCAGGTCAAAGGCCGCGCATGATTGAGTGTCGGGGCGTTTCCTTTAGCTATGACGGTGCCGCACCGGCACTCGACGGCGTCGATCTAAACATCGAGGACGGCGAGTTTTTCTGCATCCTCGGTGGCAATGGGTCGGGTAAGTCGACGTTTGCCAAGCATCTGAATGCGCTGCTGCAGCCCGATGCGGGCACGGTACGCATCAACGGCATGGATGCGTCCGATCCCGAGCTGGTTTACGACATTCGTTCGACCGCAGGCATGGTGTTCCAGAATCCCGACGATCAGCTGGTAGCAACGCTTGTCGAAGATGACGTTGCGTTTGGTCCCGAAAACCTTGGCGTGCCATCGGCGCAAATTGCGCGGCGCGTACGCGAGGCGCTGAAGGGTGTGGGCCTGGTGGGCTTTGAGCGTCACGAGACCCATGCGCTTTCGGGCGGCCAAAAGCAGCGCGTGGCGCTTGCCGGCGTGCTCGCCATGGAGCCGCGCGTGCTCATTTTGGATGAGGCTTCTTCGATGCTCGATCCACGTGGACGCAAGGGCCTCATGAAGGCTTGCCACGCGTTGCACAATCGTGGCATGACCATCGTGATGATTACGCACTTTATGGAAGAGGCCGCCGAGGCCGATCGTGTCGCGGTGTTTCAGGCGGGTCGCGTTGCCATGCTCGGTAAGCCCGAGGAAATCTTGACGCGGGCGGACGAACTTGCGCAGCTCAACCTGGATATGCCGGTGTCGTGCTGCCTAGGTAGGGCACTTCGTGAGAAGGGCGTTTCCGTTTGCGCGCAGGTGCGCGAGGCAGATATGGTCGCCGAGATTGCACAGGCTTATGCCGAGCGGAGCGGGACGGACATCGCAGGGCAGCCTTCCGCATCCGATTCTCATGTGCTTGACAATGGATCCTCTGCGGCCGACGGGATAGCCGCGTCGGAGCCCGTTATCGAGATTTCGCACCTCTCGCATAGTTACTCGCTGAGCGCCCGCGAGCGCCGTCGATGGCGCAAGCGCTCGACCACTGCGGACGCATCGAGCAAACAAGCTCTTTGGGGCAACGATCCAAACAGCCCCTGGGCGCTACGTGATGTTTCGCTGACGGTGCGCCGCGGCGAGTTTCTGGGATTGGCGGGTCATACCGGCTCGGGTAAATCGACGCTGGTTCAGCATCTCAACGGGTTGATTCGTCCGCAGGAGGGAAGCGTTTGCGCGCTGGGGCTCGACCTATCAAGCAAGAAAGACGCCGCCGCGGTTAAGGCCAAGGTCGGCGTGGTGTTTCAGTATCCCGAGCGCCAGCTATTTGCCGAGACCGTGGCGCAGGACGTGGCGTTTGGCCCGCGCAACCTTGGCCTGCCAGAAGACGAGGTTGCACGCCGTGTCGCATCATCGCTTGCGCGCGTGGGCCTCGACCTTGCCGCGATAGGCGACAAGAACCCCTTTGAGCTTTCGGGCGGCCAGCAGCGCCGCGTGGCGTTTGCCGGCGTGCTCGCCATGGAGCCCGAGGTGCTGGTGCTCGACGAGCCCATGGCGGGGCTCGATCCGGCTGCGCGCGGGGATTTCCTGGGGCTCATCGATCGACTCCATCGCGAGGGCCTGACTGTTGTCATGGTTTCGCATAGCATGGATGACCTGGCAAATTGCTGTGACCGTATCGTTGTGATGAACGAGGGCGCCGTGTTTGCCGAGGGAACGCCCGCGCAGGTGTTTGCGCGCGCGAACGAGCTCAAATCGATCGGCCTGGGCGTTCCTGCCGCCCAGCGCATGGCGCTGGCGCTTGCGCAAGCCGGTGTGCCGCTCCGCTGCGACAAGCTTTATACGGTTGAGGCGCTAGCCGACGAGTTGGCCGGCTTGCTGCTGGGCTGCGCGGACGTGCCTTTGAGGGTTCCGTGTCAGGCTGGTTCCAAGGCGCCCACGCGAGAGGAGGGCTGCTAATGGAGGCGTTCTCATTTGGCAGCTACTATCCTGGGGATAGCGCGGTGCATCGCCTGGATCCGCGTACTAAGTTGCTCCTAGGTTTCGCATTTCTGATCACCGTGCTCACCGTTGGCAGCTTCCGCGGGCTGGTGCCGGTCGCAATGTTTGTCGTGCTGGTCTATGTTGTGACCCGGGTGCCGTTGCGTCGGGTCCTATCATCGATGGCGCCACTGCTGGCGATTGTCGTGGTAGTCGCGGTGCTCAACCTGTTTTCCGACCAGAGTGGCCGCATCCTGTGGCAGCTTGGCTTTTTGCAGGTGAGCGAGGGCTCGCTGCGTTCTGCTGCGTTTGTGGCGTGCCGCCTGACGTTGATGATGGCCGGCATGAGCGCCATTACACTCACCACGCCGACGCTCGACCTCACCGCGGGCTTTGAACGTCTGCTCGCACCATTTGCGCGCGTGGGGCTTCCGGCGCACGAACTCGGCATGATTATGGGTATCGCGCTGCGGTTTATGCCGCAATTTGCCACCGAGATGAAACAGACGGCCGATGCACAGGCAAGTCGCGGCGCGCGCGTGACGGGCGGTCCGCTCGGCGGCGTGCGCATGCTCGGCAGTGTGGCGATTCCGCTGTTCACCGGCGTGTTCCGTCATGCCGAGACGCTTTCGGCCGCCATGGATGCGCGCTGCTATCACGGCGAACAGGGACGCACGCGTCTGCATGCGCTTACGTTTGGCCGGGGGGATGCACTGGCCGCGGTGGCGATGGCGCTGCTGGTGACATGCGTTGTCGTTATCAATCTTCAACTTGTCTAAGCTCGATTCGAGCGCAAGAAAGGGGTCTCTATGACCGACATCGATCGCACGGCTCAGCTCGAGCGCGCCTGCTCGTATCTCAGGCGCATTCCGGCGTGGTATCTTGCCACGACCGATGCGAGCGACGGGCATCAGCCCCGCGTGAGGCCGTTTTCGTTTGCCATGGTCGATGATGGCAAGCTGTGGTTTTGCACGTCGCGCGACAAGGACGTGTGGGCGGAGTTGAGCGCGAATCCCAAGTTTGAGGTATCGGGCTGGAAGCCGGGGGAGTGCTGGATCGTGTTAACTGGCGAGGCCGCGCTCGAGGACGATGCATTCGTGAGCGATAAGGTGCGCCAAGCGGGCTTTAAGCACATGGTGGGCATTGGCGAGCAACACGATGGCGCCAACGATGGCCGCCTTGCATTCTTCTCGGTCCGCAACATCGCCGCACGGTTCTGCGATATCGACGGCAGCGAAGAGCGCCTCGAGCTCTAATTTCTCAAATTGACTACCCATTTCAAAAAGACTGGTCAGGCGACAGGAGGAAACGTGGACGGATTGAATACGGTGCTGGAGTATCTGACGTCGGTGCCGGCGTGGTATCTGGCGACGAGCGTGGACGGGCAGCCGCATGTGCGTCCGTTCTCGTTTGCGCAGATTCAGGACGGCAAGCTGTGGTTTGTGACGGCGCGCACCAAAGATGTGTGGCAGGAGCTGCTGCAAAACCAGCGCTTTGAGGCCACGAGTTGGTGGCCGGGCCATGGTTGGTTGATCCTGCGCGGGCGTGCGGGGCTGGAAGACCGGGCTTCGAGCGAAATGCGCGAGGCCGGATGGAAGCATCTTGAGCGCTTGAGCGAGCACTATGAGGGGCCTAACGACCCCGCGCTCGTCTTCTTTAGCGTCGAGGATCCCGAGGCATTTATCTGCAATCATGACGAATGGGTGCCGGTTGAGCTCTAGCCAGCTGGCTCATCCTAACAACTTAGTTTTCGCATGGGCGGACCCCGTGTTGCCCGGCACCGTAAGGAGTGCCGGTCAATATGGGGCCCGCTCTATTTGTCAATTCCTTCAAGCGAATGTGTCGGGAATGTTTCAATACATGAACATGCAAGCTATTTACGTATTCATGCATCTTTTGGTGCTAAAGTTTCAACCCATCTCATAACGACCGCTGTGAAATGCGCATCGGTGCATAAATCGCAGACAAGGAGTCTGATATGTCTTTGAAGGTTGGAATCGTCGGCGCGGCTGGATATGCCGGAGCCGAGCTCATTCGCCTCGTGCTCGGCCATCCCGAGTTTGAACTTGTTGCCATTACGTCCAACGCCGATGCCGGCCAGCCGCTGTCCGCAGTGTATCCGAGCTTTGCTGGCGTGAGCAATCTGGTTTTCACCACGCATGACGCCCCCGAGCTCAAAAGCTGCGATGCGGTTTTTCTTGCCGTGCCGCACACGGCTGCCATGGCGCAGGTGCCCGCGCTCCTTGCCGCGGGCGTTTCCTGCTTTGATCTTTCGGCCGATTACCGTCTGAGCGACCCGTCCGTCTTTGAGGCATGGTATGCCGCCGAGCACACGAGCCCCGAGCTGCTCAAGACCCGCGCTTTTGGCCTGCCCGAGCTGTTCTGCCAGGACTTAGAGACCGCTGCTTCCAGCCATGCCGCCGGAAAGCCCGTTTTGGTCGCTTGCGCCGGCTGCTATCCCACCGCAACGAGCCTCGCTGCCGCTCCTGCCGTGCGTGCGGGCTGGGTGGCCGAGAACGGCCCCGTGATTGTCGATGCCATCAGTGGCGTGACGGGTGCCGGTAAGTCCTGCAACGCCCGCACCCACTTTTGCAGCGCGGACGAGAACCTGGAAGCCTATGGCGTGGGTAAACATCGCCACACGCCCGAAATCGAGCAAATTCTGGGCCTGACCGATCGCGTCGTCTTTACTCCGCACTTGGCACCGCTCAAGCGCGGCCTGCTTTCCACGGTGACGATGCCGCTCGCGCCGCAGGCTCTCGACACGTTGGCCCTTGAGAACGTCGTCGACCATTACAAGAAGTTCTACGCCGGTCGCACCTTTGTGTGCGTGCTCGATGCCGGTCAGCAGCCCAAGACGGCTTCGGTCGTCGGTACCAACGCTGCCCAGATCGGCCTTGCGCTCAACAAGCGTGCGGGCGTACTGGTGGCGACGGGCGCTATCGACAATTTGTGCAAGGGTGCTGCGGGCCAGGCGGTCCAGTGCGCCAACATCGTTTTTGGCTTTGACGAGCGACGAGGCTTGCCCACAGTGGCGTGCCCGGTGTAGCACATTCGATTGTTAACGATTTGGTAGTCGGGTATCGAGTTGGGCGCCACTTTTAAGCTGGTCTACTAATTGCGACCGGTATGGCGTGCCAGCCGATGCCCGCTTTTTTATTTGATATAAGGAGTCGTAGGGACGATGAATACCGACCTGATTGATATCAAGATTCGCGCCGTCGAGGGCGGCGTTACGGCAGCGGCCGGCTTTAAGGCTGCAGGTATCCATGCGGGATTCCGGAAGAATCCCGAGCGCTTGGACTATGCACTCGTCGTGCCCGATAAGCCCTGTCCAGGTGCCGGCGTGTTTACGACCAACCGCTTTTGCGCGGCGCCCGTGCAGGTGAGCCGTGCCAACCTGGGCGGTGCGGACAAGGGCTATGGCATCATCGCCGGTGTTTCAATCAACTCCGGCAACGCGAACGCCGCCACGGGCGAGACCGGCCTAGCCTGTGCGCGCGAGACATGCAACATCGCGTCACAGGTCATCGGCTGTGAACCCCAGCAGATCCTAGTTGCATCCACAGGCGTGATCGGACAGATTCTGCCGATCGACACGTTTGAGACGGCCGTTCCGTCCGCCTTCGAGGCGCTCTCCGCTCATGGTGGCGCCGATGCCGCCCGCGCTATCATGACGACTGATACACATTCCAAGGAGTATGCCGTTCGCTATCGCAGTGAGGCTGTGGGCCATGCGGGCAACGCCTATACGGTGGGCGGCATGTGCAAGGGCTCGGGCATGATCATGCCCAATATGGCCACCATGATCGCGGTCATTACTACCGATGCCCCCGTCGAGCCGGCGGCGCTCCACACCCTGCTGCTCTCGACCGTTAAACAGACCTTCAATAAGGTGACGGTCGATTCCGACACCTCGACCAACGACACCTGCATCATGCTTGCTTCTGGCGCTGCTGCCGCAGATGCCGAGGCCATCGTCGAGGGCACTGACGCCTTTGACGAGTTGGCCTTTGCCGTGCACGAGGTGTGCGAGAGCCTGGCGCGCAACATCGCGGCCGATGGCGAGGGTGCGTCAAAGCTCGTGACGGTTAACATTACCGGCGCCGCCAACGACGAGGAAGCCGATATCGCCGCCCGTGCCGTCGCCAACTCGCCGCTCGTCAAGACCTGCATCGCCGGCCACGATTGCAACTGGGGCCGCGTTGCCATGGCGCTCGGCAAGTGCGGCGTGAAGTTTAATCAGGAAGACGTTTCCATCGACATGATGGACATGCCTGTCTGCCGCGACGGTCTGACTGTTCCATTTGACGAGGACGAGGCTCTGCGACGTTTTGAGGCGCCCGAGATCGTGATCTCGGCCGACCTGGGTGCAGGTGACGCGGCAACGACCGTGTGGACCTGCGACCTCACGCACGAGTACATCTCCATCAACGGCGACTACCGTTCCTAGATTCCCGACACGCTGCGCATCTTGCCGCATTGCGGACAGCGAAGCACGGCGTGATAACGATACGAAAGACGAGGCAGATTATGAAATTCGCACGCGACTGTCGTTCGAGCGAATCCAACGAAGCAACCGCGCAGCTGCTGTTCGAAGCGCTGCCGTGGATTAAAAACCTGACCGGCAAGACGGTCGTTATCAAGTATGGCGGAGCCGCCATGGTCGATGAGCAACTGCGCTGCGACGTGATGAGCGACATCGTTTTGCTCAAGATCATCGGCATGCGCCCCGTCATCGTGCATGGCGGCGGCAAGGCCATCAACGAGGCACTCAGCCACTATGACATCCCTGTCGAATTTAAGAACGGGCAGCGCGTGACTACGCCGGCGACTATGGATATCGTGCGCGAGGTGCTGGGCGGCAAGGTTAACCAGGAGCTGGTCGCTGCCATCAACCACCACGGTAATTTGGCCGTAGGCGTGTCGGGCAGCGATGCCGGCACGCTCATCGCCGAGCCGCTCGACCCCGAACTCGGTCGCGTGGGCAAAGTGACGCGCGTCAACACCGACTATATCGAGCGCTTGCTCGATAGCGAGTACATTCCCGTCATCGCTACCGTCGCGGCGGGGGAGGACGGCGGCTTCTTCAACATCAATGCCGATACCGCCGCCGGCGCCGTTGCGGCGGCGCTTCATGCGCACAAGGCGATTTTTTTGACCGACGTCGACGGTCTGTACAAGGACTTTAGTGATAAGGACTCGCTCATCTCCAACCTGACGCTCGACGAGGTCAACGAGATGCTCTACGGCGGAGAAGTCGACAAGGGCATGATTCCCAAGCTGCGCGCCGCCGTCGATGCGCTTGCTGCTGGCGTGTTCCGAGCCCACATCATCAACGGCACGACGCCGCACTCGCTGCTGCTGGAGCTGCTGACCGATGCTGGCGTCGGTACCGTGATCCACTCCACCGAGACGGCCTACGAGTTCGATACGCATCCGCATCCGCTTTCGACGTTTGCGGCGCGTCTGACCGAGAACCTCGACGAGGTCGAGAAGCTCCAGACGGTCTAGCCGACCCGTGGTCGTCGCGTCCCTGCACCCATAGCCCTGCGCCGTACGGCGCCCAACGAAAGGCATCTCATGTCACTTGCAACTCAGCAATCGCTCGAATCCCATTACGTTATGCATACCTTTGGTCGCTCGCCGGTAGAGTTTGTCGAAGGTCACGGTATGAAGCTCATCGGTGACGATGGTCGTGAGTATCTCGACTTTCTCGCTGGTATCGGTGTGTGCAGCCTTGGCCACGGCAACCCTGCAGTGCTCTCGGCGCTCGAGGCTCAGACCAAAAAGCTTCTGCATGTGTCTAACTACTTCTACATCGAGCAGCGTGGACAGGTCGCGGCGCTGCTGTCCAAGCTTGCCAACGACGACGTAGATGGTGCGTGCGTGCTGGCCGATGCCATTGCCGCCGGCGATGAGACCACGGCCGCTGCGCTCGGTGCCCCGGCTGCGGACGAGCAGGTGTGGGAGACGTTCTTTGCCAATTCTGGTGCCGAAGCCAACGAGGGCTCGATGAAGCTCGCGCGTCTGTACGCCAAGCGTGCTGGTAACGGCGGCAACACCATCGTATGCATGCGTGGCGGCTTCCACGGCCGTACGCTCGAGACCATTGCCGCCACCATGCAGGATTGGCTACAGGACAGTTTCCGTCCGCTGCCGGGTGGCTTTGTGGCCTGTACGTCCAACGATGTCGACGAACTGCGTTCGATCTTTAAGCAGCAGGGAAGCGAGGTCTGCGCCGTCATGCTCGAGCCGATTCAGGGCGAGAGCGGCGTGCACCCCATGACCGAGGAGTTTATGGCGGCGGCGCGCGACTTGGCACACGAGGTGGGCGCCGTTCTTATCGCCGACGAGGTCCAGTGTGGCATCTTCCGCTCCGGCAAGCCGTTTGCATTCCAGACCTATGGCGTGGAGCCCGACATTATGAGCCTTGCCAAGGGCATTGCCGATGGCGTGCCCATGGGTGCCGTGGTGGCAAAGAAGGAGATCGCCGACGTGTTTAAGCCGGGTGACCACGGCTCGACCTTTGGCGGTAGCTGCTTGGCTGTCGCGGCGTGCGCCGCGACGCTCTCTGCGCTCGTGCGCGGCGATTTTGCCGAGCATGCTGCCAAGGTGGGTGCTTATATGGAGCAGGCGCTGGCTAAGCTTCCGCATGTGGTAGAGGTGCGTGGTCGCGGCCTGATGCTCGGCTGCGATCTGGACGATGCCGCGGGTGATGCACACGACGTTGTAGCCCGTGCATTGGGGGCTGGCGCCGTGATCAACGCTACAGGCGCACATACGCTGCGCTTCCTTCCGCCGCTCGTGTGCGAAGAGGCCGACGTGGACAGCCTAATCGAGATCCTGTCGGACGTTTTGGCCTAGCGCCATCAGGCATAGCAATTTGGAGCAGGTTCGAATCCCTCTGCGATGGGCCCAAAAAGGAAAGGCCCCCATCGCTGGGAGCCTATCAAATCAATGGTGGGCGATGAGGGATTCGAACCCCCAGCCTTGTGCGTGTAAAGCACCTGCGCTAACCGTTGCGCCAATCGCCCGCAGGGATTGAGTATAGCGGAAACCCTGCGTGGTTCACCGCTAATTCATAACGAAATCTAAGCGGCGACTTCGGCGCCCTTGCCCTCGTCGATAAAGAAGCGTTTGTACCAGATGAGGAAGGTCAGCGTGGTATAGATCTTGCGCTGGTTGAGCGCACGGCCCTCAAAGTGATCGTCGAGCAGTTTCATGAGCACATCGGTGTCAAAGAAATCAGCAGCCCACGGCGCGGTGAAGTATTCCTTTACGTAGTCGTAATACTTTTGCTCGCGCAGCCAGAACTTGACCGGTACAGGGAAGCCCACCTTCTTGCGCGTTGCCCACTCGTCGGGCAGCGTGCGGTTGGCAGCGTGACGCAGAACGAGCTTGCAGCCTTCTTCGTTAACACGGTAGTTGGCGGGAATGTGCTCGGCAAACTCCATGACCTTCTTGTCCAGGAACGGGACGCGAAGCTCCAGAGAATGCGCCATGCACATCTTGTCGGCCTTGAGCAGAATGTCGCCCGGTAGCCACATGTTCATATCCAGATACTGTTTCTTGGAAAGCTCACAGCAGTCGGGAACCTGCTTGTAGTACTCGGCGCACATCTCGGCGGCGTTCTTGCCGGTGTCATAAGCGGGCTTGAGCACCTCGTCGACTTCGGAGGGATCGAACACCTTTGCCTGACCCACATACCAGCGCTCGGGAACCTCGGCGCATTTCGTCAGGAAGTTGTGTCCCTTAAAGTAGGGGAGATGCTGAACGAGTGAGCCCAGGGCGCGACGTACGCCGAGCGGCACGCGCTTCTTAAAAGTGCGCATCTCGGGGGTGTCCTCGTACCACTCATAGCCGGCAAACAGCTCGTCGGCGCCCTCGCCCGAAAGGACGACGGTGACCTCCTTGGAGGCCATCTGCGCCAGATAGTACAGCGGCACGCTGGACAGGTTCGATTGCGGCTCGTCCATGTGGTACTGGATATCGGGCAGTGCATCAAAGAACTCGTCGGCGGTAATCATCTTGCGCACGTTCTTGATGCCCAGCTTGTCGGAAAGCTCGGCGGCGTAGTTGGTCTCGTTGAAGTTCTTGTAATCGAAGCCGACAGAATACGTGGTGTCGGGCATGAGACAGGCGGCAATGTAGCTGGAGTCCACACCGCCAGAAAGGAACGAGCCCACCTTAACATCGGCGATTCGGTGCGCAGCGACGCTTTCGTGCACGACCTTGTCGCACTCGTCCACGTACTCCTCGAAGGTCTTGGAGTTGTCGTCGGTGAAGTCACAGCTCCAGTAACGCTTGATGTCCATGGTGTTGGTCGTCAGGTCATACGTAAAGCAATGCGCCGGGGCAAGCTTGAACACGCCCTTAAAGAAGGTCTCCTCCGTGGCGGGGAATTGCAGCGTCAGGTAGGGGCGCAGCGCGTCGTGGTTGACAGCCTTCTCAAACTTGGGATGGTCCAGGAAGCTCTTGATCTCGGAGCCAAACAGCAGCGAGCCATCGGATGCCTGGTAGTAATAGAACGGCTTGATACCAAAGATGTCACGAGCACCAAAGAGTTTGTTCTTGTTCTGGTCGTGAATCACGAACGCGTACATGCCGCGCAGACGGTTGACCAGGTCCTCGCCCCACTCCTCGTAACCGTGTACCAGGACTTCGGTATCAGCGTTGCAGTGGAAGGCGTAGCCGGCCGCCTCCAGCTCGGCACGAAGCTCCTGGAAGTTGTAGATCTCTCCGTTGAAGACAATCGTGACCTTGCCGTCGTCGCTCGACATGGGCTGGGCTCCAGCTTCGGAAAGATCGAGAATCGAAAGACGACGAAAACCAAGGGCAACGTTGTCGACGATATGCTGGCCGCCCATATCGGGACCACGGTGGATGATGCGATTCATCATGGCCGTGAGAACCAGCTCACTCTGTTCATCTGTACCGGTAAAACCGACAAAACCGCACATGCAAGATCCTTTCTGCTGACGGCTCAGGTGTACTGCCGCAAGGATTGCGGCAGCTGATGTCAAATAATCTTTACTATCATGCCAATCTTTTGTTTCGTGATAGGGCATAAGCGCCGAGCGAACCGAAAAAACCACGTCCCGATCTTCAGGCGAAGCGGCGGGACGTGGTTGCGAACGCTATGTTAAAGAACAGCACCCAGATTTCCTTGGTTTTACACGGGGTGAACACTGTTGCCATTTATTAGACCACGGCACAGTCCATGCAATTTTTTAGAAGGCCGTGATGCGCGCAAGGTCAGGTGGCATATTAGGATGGTTGATAATACAGAATGTTTCATCGTTTCTGCCGCGGGACGTCTTCTGCCCTTTAAGGCTGAATTTAGCGAGAGAGGTCTTTGTATGTCGAGTCCGACACAAGAGAAGCTAACTCTGATGCGCTATATAGAGTTGCTCGAGGAAGATGACCTTGTTGTTTCCAGACCGAGCGCTTCGTGCGACCAGCGCATTGAGTTTGCGACTGATGACTCGCGCCAGGTGCGTCCGGGCACGTTGTTTGTCTGCAAAGGCCGTGCGTTTAAGCGCGAGTACCTGCTTTCGGCAATCGCCGATGGCGCCGTGGCCTACGTTTCCGAGGTCGATTACGATGTTGATCTTCCCGCGGTGATTGTGAGCGATATTCGTCGCACGCTCGCCGTGGTGGCAGATGCCTTTTATGGGCACCCGTCGGGTAAGGTGAAGGTCTGCGCCTTTACAGGCACCAAGGGCAAGTCGACCTGCAGCTTTTATCTGCGCGGCATCCTCGCCAACGAGGCCAAGCTTACGGGCTGTCATCGACCCGCTCTTAATACGGGCATTGAGTTCGACGACGGCATCGAGACGGGCCCTTCCAAGCTGACGACCCCCGAATCCTTCCTGCTGCAGTCTCGCATCGCACATGCTGCGGAGGCGGGTGCCCCGTGGCTGGTTATGGAGGCATCGAGTCAGGGCCTCAAATACGAGCGTACGGGCAAGATTGACTTTGAAGTCGGCGCCTTTACCAATATCGGCGAGGATCACATTTCGCCGATTGAGCATCCGACGCTCGAGGATTACTTTGCCAGCAAGCTCAAAATCTTCTCGCAGAGCCGTTTTGCCGTGGTCAATCTCGATATGGATAAGGTCGATCGCGTGCTCGAGGCGGCATCTCGTTGCGAACGTACGGTGACGTTCTCCCTGACCGACGAGCGTGCCGACGTGCTTGCGCTGGCGATTCGCAATGGCGACTGCGGCGTGGTGGCAACGGTGCGCACGCCCCGTTTTACGCGTGACATTGTGATTCCCACGCCGGTTAAGTTCAATGTGTCCAACGCGCTTGCCGCTATTGCCTGCGCCGAGGCCCTGGGCATTTCCGAAGAGGGTATCGTCCATGGCTTTGAGGGCGTCTTCGTTCCCGGTCGTATGGAGCTCTATCCGTCCGTATCGGGCAAAATCCTGGGCATCGTCGATTTTGCACATAACGGCATGAGCCTCGAGACACTCCTGCGCGACTTGCGCGAGAACTATCCCGAGCGCGAGCTGGCGGTTGTATTTGGCGCTACGGGCGGTAAGGGTGTCGATCGACGCACCACGATGGGCATCGCCGCTGGCAAGTATGCCGACCGAATCGTGATTACCGAGGATGACCCCGGCCCCGAGGATGTCGAGGACATCTGCGCCGAGATCGCGCGCAACGTTCAAGCGCAGGGAAATGATAACTGGCAAATCGTGACTGATCGCGTTGCCGCTATCGAGACTGCCGTGCGCGAAACTGTCCGTCCTGCCGTGGTCATCGTGACCGGTAAGGGCGAGGAAGAGTGTATGCTGCGCAAGAACGGACCCGAGCCTTGTGAGCGCGACGGTTCGATTCTCAAGCGCACCCTTTCGGCGTACGACGCCTAGACCAGCCCCTTCTATGTAAACGGAGTGACCATGTCCCACAACATCCTGCCGACCGTTGCCGAGCTTTCGGGCGAGGTGCGCGAGCGTCTTGCCAAGGTCAAGTATGTCTTTACCGATCTGGACGCCACGATGCTCGCCCCCGGCTCGTGTGTACTGCGCGATAACGACGGCAATCCCTCGACCAAGCTCGTCGAGGCGGTTGTCGCGCTCGCTCGTGCCGGCATCCAGGTGGTCCCCACCTCGGGTCGCAATCGCACCATGATCCATGAGGACGCCCGCGTGCTCGGCCTCAACTCCTACATCGGCGAGATGGGCGGCCTGGTCATGTACGACCTCAAGGCCAACGACTGGGAGTACCTGACGGGCGACATGCCCTACGACCCCGCCTGCGGTCTCACGCCGCACCAGGTGATCGAGCAGACCGGCGTGTGCGAGAAGATCCTTGCCCGCTGGCCGCACAAGATCGAATACCACAACGACATGTCGACCGGCTACAAGTACCGTGAGGTCACCGTCGGCATGCGCGGCGATGTGCCCGACGATGAGGTCCAGGCCATCCTGGACGAGGCCGGCTGCGGTCTGGTCTGGGCTTGCAACGGCCATCTGACTCACCTGTCCAAGCCGACGACGCTCGAGCTTAATCGCGTCGAGGACGGCCGCGCCTTCAACATCAATCCGGCGGGTCTCAACAAAGGCGTTGCCATTGCGCGCTTCTGCGAGCACCTGGGGATCGAGCGCGAGGAGACGCTTGCGCTCGGCGACTCCGAGTCCGACTTCTACATGGCCGACCATGTTGGCATGTTCTGCCTGGTCGAGAACGGTCTGACGAGCGCCGGTGCCCCGGAGTTCTTGGACGCCTGCGACAATGCCTATATTACGCGCGGCAAGATTGTCGACGGTTGGGTGGCAACGGCCGAGCTGTTGGTCGCGGCCCGTTCGTAGCGCGACGCATCACGCATGGTCGCATTTTTCGAGAGAGAATCTGGTGAGGTAATGTCCGATATCGATAATCTGGCCGGGGACACGCGTCCGATCGGCGTGTTCGACTCGGGCCTGGGCGGCTTAACGGTCGCGCGCGCGATCGCAACGGCGCTTCCGCACGAGTCCGTCTACTATTTCGGTGACACTAAACGCTGCCCTTATGGCACCCGCACCGAGGACGAGGTTCGCTCGTTTGCGCTGCAGGCGGGCCGCTGGCTATCGAGGCACGACGTTAAGATCATGGTCATCGCCTGCAACACGGCGACCGCCGCGGCCTTGCGTCTGGCTCAGCAAGTGCTTGACGTTCCCGTGATCGGCGTGATCGCCCCGGGCGCACGCGCCGCCATCAACAGCACGCGTACGCGTCGCGTGGGCGTGCTGGCCACCAACCTCACCATTCGCTCGGGCGCCTACACGCGCGCCATCCAGGATTTGGATGCTGGTGTCGATGTGTATGGCTGCCCGGCTTCGAGCTTTGTCGAGGTCGTCGAGCACGAGCTCGCCTCGGGCGCGCATCTGCAGGAGCAGTGGCTCGAGAACGAGGATATTTTTGATACGCCAGCCGTTCGCGCGCTGGTCAACGCCACGGTCGAGCCGCTGCACGATCGCGGCATCGATACCGTGGTGCTCGGCTGTACGCACTTCCCGCTGCTGGTGGGTCCCATCCGCCATGCGCTGGGACCCGGGGTGCGCGTGGTGAGCTCCGCCGAGGAGACCACCCGCGAGCTGACCGATATTCTCACGCGCCGCGAGCAGCTGGCGGGCGATACCGCTGAGCCGCAGCATCGCTTTGCCACCACGTCTGACAACATTGCCGAGTTTGCGGTGGCGGGTAGCTTTATCTTTGGCCAGCCGCTCAAGAGCATCGAACATATCGATATCGACGAACTGAAATAGATACAGGGTTATCGTCCAAAGACTTGCCCCCTTCTTTTGCCGAAAGGATATTTCTATGGAGTACATGCAGGTCAACCGCGCCAACGGCCGTGCCGCCAACGAGCTGCGCCCCGTCAAGCTCACCCGTGGTGTTATGAAGCATGCCCACGGCTCGTGCCTGGCTGAGTTCGGCGACACGCGCGTACTGTGCGCCGCCACTATCGAGGAGGGTGTGCCGGGTTGGCGCAAGGGCGCCAAGGCCGGCTGGGTAACGGCGGAATATGCGATGCTGCCGGCCTCGACCGGTAAACGCTGCAAGCGCGAGCATGCCAACCGCAAGGGCCGCTCCATGGAGATCGAGCGGCTTATCGGCCGCAGTCTGCGCACTGTCGTCAACATGAAGGCGCTCGGTGAGTACACCGTTACCGTCGACTGCGATGTGATTCAGGCCGATGGCGGCACGCGTACGGCGAGCATTACCGGCGCCTGGGTGGCGCTGCACGACGCCCTTGCCATGTGGGTCGAGGCGGGCAAACTCGAGCGCATCCCGCTCACGGGTCAGGTTGCCGCCATTTCCATGGGCGTCGTCGACGGCAACACCCTGCTCGACTTGGATTATTCCGAAGACAGCCACGCCGAGGTCGACATGAATCTCGTCGCCACCGATTCCGGCGAGATGATCGAACTCCAGGGTACCGGCGAGCAGGCGCCCTTCGACCGCAAGCGTCTCAACGCCCTGCTCGATCTGGGCGACAAGGGTATTGCCGAGCTCATCGAGCTTCAGCGCCAAGCCCTCGCCTAACCTGCCAAAAAGGGATGTTTATATTGGCAGGTTTTATCTGGGAAAACGTCGAAGTATAAGACTGCCGTTGATTGAGAGGGGAGAGAGGCCGAAGTCCTCGTCGTCCTCAACTCGGTATTGCAATAGAGACAAGGAGGCCAGCTATGGCACTTGAGAAGATTGACATCGACACCCTCGACCCGGCGGCGACCATCGTCGTGGCAACAGGCAACGCCCATAAGCTCACCGAGATCGAGGCCATTTTGGGCAAGGTCATGCCCGAGGTGCGCTTTGTGGCGCTCGGCCAGCTGGGCGATTTTGAGGACCCCGAGGAAAACGGAACGACGTTTTTGGAGAATGCCATCATCAAGGCGCAGGCTGCGGTCGAGGAGACGGGCCTTATGGCCATCGCCGACGACTCCGGCTTGGTCGTCGACGCGTTGGGCGGCGAGCCGGGCGTGTATAGCGCGCGCTATGCGGGCGTGCATGGCGACGATGCCGCCAACAACGCCAAGCTTCTCGTTAACCTGGAAGGCGTGGCAGACGAGGACCGCACCGCGCGCTTTATGAGCGTCGTCGCGCTTATCGATACGGACGGCCTGGTCACCTATGGTGAGGGCACCTGCGAGGGCGTTATCGCGCACGAGGGTCGCGGCGATCACGGCTTTGGCTACGACCCGCTGTTCCTGCCGGTCGATACGCCGGGCAAGACTATGGCCGAGCTCACAGCGGACGAGAAGAACGCTATCAGCCATCGTTTCCATGCGCTCGAGCATCTGTCCGCCAAGCTGACGGGCGAGGAGTAGACCGTGCGTGCGGTGGTGCAGCGCGTGCTTCATGCCGGCGTTACGGTCGACGGCGAGTGCGTGGGCAGCATTGGACGCGGCTACCTGGTGCTGCTGGGCGTGGGCCACGGCGACACGCGCGCCGAAGCCGACAGGCTGTGGGGCAAGCTCCGCGGGCTGCGTATCAACGAGGACGAGAACGGCAAGACCAACTTGGCGCTGGCCGATGTCGACGGCGAGGTGCTCGTGGTGTCGCAGTTCACGCTGTTTGCCGACTGCCGCCACGGCCGCCGTCCGTCGTTTACGGATGCCGGCGCGCCCGATGTCGCTAACGAACTTTACGAGTACTTTCTGACGCTCGTCGCCCAGGACGTTGAGCATGTGGCGCACGGCATCTTTGGCGCCGACATGAAGGTCGACCTGGTCAACGACGGTCCGTTCACCATCGTTCTGGACACCGATAGTCTGTAAGTAGTCAATTTGGGGCCGGGTTTTTTAGCTGCTTGCGTATGGCTGCAGCAGGGTGCTATAGTATTAGAGTTTTGTCTATCTTAGGGGTATTATCCCCTTTTTGAATTGCACCCTCTGGAGGCCCTATTCATGGAAGAGATGGAAGTCAATCACGTCGACGACATCCACGAGAAGCTGACCGATATGGTGGGCGATCGCGTCAAGGTTAAGGCCAACATGGGCCGTACCCGCGTCATCGAGCGCATGGGCACCATCAAGAGCGTCCACCCCGCCGTCTTTATCGTTGAGGTTGACGAGCGTCGCGGCCGCAAATCGCGTCAGTCCTACCAGTACATCGATGTCCTTACCGGCCAGGTCGAACTGTTCGACCCCGAGAGCGGCGAACATATCTTTACCCCGCTCGGCAACCAGCTCGAGGAGCACTAACGGTGACCGATCGGTCCCTCATCCTTACCGCGCCGGCAAAGATTAACCTCTATCTGGGGGTTCATACCGAGCGCGACGCCCGCGGCTATCACAGGGTCGATTCCCTGATGGCAGCCGTCGGTCTAGCCGATACCGTGACGGTCACGCCGGCGCAGGCGTTGACCGTCCAGACGGTTCCGGCATCCGATTTTCCCATGCAAAAAAATACGGCTTATCGGGCGGCAATCGCTATGGCCGAGCATTACGGTCGCGACGCCAACGTGTGCGTGACGATCGAAAAGCGCATTCCGCTGTGCGCCGGCCTGGGAGGTCCTTCGACGGATGCCGCCGCGGTCATCGTTGCCTTGGCCGAGCTGTGGGGTATCGACCGCACCGACCCTGCGCTCGGTGACATCGCTCGCGGTATCGGCGCCGACGTGCCGTTTTTTTTGCACGCGAGTCCCGCATTCTACGTCGGCGGGGGAGATGTGCTGGCCACTGAGTATCCTGTGCTTCCAGCGACACCTGTCGTATTGGTCAAACCGCACGAGACGAGCGTTTCAACGGTTGAAGCGTATCGACGATTTGATGAGAGCCCGGTGCCCGCGGACAAACCCGGTGCGATTGCTTCTGTCTTACGCGCCGGCGATGCCGAGGCGGCATATGCGCTCGTTCATAACAATCTGGGCGTCATATCCGCGCAGATGGAGCCGCGGATCCAGGCAGTTCTCGACTGGCTGCGCGCACAGGAGGGAACCGTTGCCGTGGACGTGTGCGGTTCGGGTGCCTGCTCGTTTGCCATTTGTGATACCGTCGCTGCAGCAGCCCATCTTGCGGGAGCTGCCCAGCAAAATGGCTGGTGGGCCTGCGCGACTGAGCTTATTCCCAACACGGTTCAAATCGACGCGCCAAAGAAATAAAAATTTCTCTAGCACGCGGCGAAAATCTTTGTTACTATAGTCGAGCTAACGGGTTGTGGCTCAGTTTGGTAGAGCACTGCGTTCGGGACGCAGGGGTCGCTGGTTCAAATCCAGTCAACCCGACCAGAGCATGAGGAGGGACCGCTTCTTGCGGTCCCTTTTTTTAGCTATTGTTGTGATACCGCGGCACCCGCGGTATACTCATTCGAGCTTGTCTCGCTGTATTGTGGAGGTCTACATGTTTGGACTGAGGGCTCCTGAGCTCATCATTATTCTCGTCGTTGTCTTGATCATCTTCGGGCCTAAGAACCTGCCGAAGCTCGGCAAGTCTCTCGGCTCTACCGTCAAGAATATCCGCGAGGGTATGGAGGGCGACGATAAGGGCGAAACCAAGCAGGCCGAGGACGTTGTGGTCGAGGAGTCCAAGGAGGACAAGGAGATCGCAGAGCTCGAGGCCAAGCTCGCTGCTGCCAAGAAAAAGCAGGCAGAGGACAGCGACGCGGACGCAGAGTAGTCCCATCCCTTTGGGGTGAGCACCTGACCGGCTTGCCCGCAGGCTAGCCGGTCTTTTTCGTTTTGTTGACAGTTGATCGTTACATCATAGTTGGGGAGATATCCGTATGGACGCAAGCCAGATCGTACTGACCGCTGAGGGCCGCCAGAAGCTCGTCGAGGAGCTCGCTTGGCGCGAGGGCGATTACGCCAAGGAGATCGTCGAGGACATCAAGGAAGCCCGCGCGTTTGGCGACCTTTCGGAGAACTCCGAGTACGATGCCGCCAAGGACAAGCAGGCCCAGAATGCTGCTCGCATTGCCGAGATTCAGGCTATTCTCGCCAACGCTCAGGTTGCTGCCACCACGGGCAATCTGACCGTCTCCATCGGTTCCACCGTTTCTCTGATCGATCCCAACGGTGAGGTCATGGAAGTCACGCTCGTCGGTACCACCGAGACCAACTCGCTCGAGCACAAGATCTCCAACGAGTCTCCGGTCGGTCACGCCATCATCGGTCACGGCGAGGGCGACTCCGTTGAGGTCGTTACGCCTTCTGGCAAGACCCGCGTCTACACCATCGCCAAGATCGCACGCTAGACCACGGTCCCGCGTAAAGGTATGTTTTCGCTCCCTGGGACCGAATCCTGGGGAGCGTTTTAGTTTGAGGAGCTAACTTATGGCAGAGAACCAGAACGTCGCCGATCAGGCCTCGACGCTCAACGACGAGCGCGCCACGCGTCTGGCAAAGCGCGCCGCCCTGTTCGAGGCGGGCCAGAACCCCTATCCCGAGCACTCCGAGATCGAGGACTATGTCGTCGACATTGAGGCCAAATATGCCGATCTTGCCGATGGCGAGGATACTGAGGACGTCGTGAAGATCGGCGGCCGCGTGGTCGCCAAGCGTGGCCAGGGCAAGATCATGTTTATCGTCGTGCGTGACGCTACCGCCGAGATTCAGCTGTTCTGCCGCATCAACGACATGGACGAGGCAGCTTGGAATACGCTCAAGGCTCTCGACCTTGGTGACATCCTGGGCGTGACCGGCGTGGTTGTTCGCACCAAGCGCGGCCAGCTCTCCGTTGCCCCCAAGAGCGCGACCCTGCTCTCCAAGGCCGTTCGTCCGTTGCCCGAGAAGTTCCACGGTCTTTCCGATAAGGAGACCCGTTATCGTCAGCGCTATGTCGACCTGATTGCCAACGACGATGTTCGCGAGACCTTCCGCAAGCGCTCGCAGATTCTCTCCACCTTCCGCCGCTTCATGGAATCTGACGGCTACATGGAGGTCGAGACCCCCATCCTGCAGACCATTCAGGGCGGCGCTACGGCCAAGCCGTTCATCACGCACTTCAACGCGCTCGATCAGGAGTGCTACCTGCGCATTGCTACCGAGCTGCACCTCAAGCGCTGCATCGTCGGTGGCTTTGAGCGCGTCTTCGAGATCGGCCGCATCTTCCGCAACGAGGGTATGGACCTCACCCACAACCCCGAGTTCACCACGATGGAGGCCTATCGTGCCTTCTCCGATCTCGATGGCATGAAGGCACTCGCCCAGGGCGTCATCAAGGCTGCCAACAAGGCTATCGGCAATCCCGAGGTCATCGAGTATCAGGGCCAGACCATCGATCTGTCCGGTGAGTGGGCAAGCCGTCCCATGACCGACATCGTCTCGGACGTGCTCGGCAAGCAGATCACCATCGACACGCCGGTCGAGGAGCTTGCCGCCGGCGCACGCGAGAAGGGCCTGGAGATCAAGCCCGAGTGGACTGCTGGCAAAATTATCGCCGAGATTTACGATGAGCTGGGCGAGGACACCATCGTCAACCCGACCTTCGTATGCGATTACCCCATCGAGGTCAGCCCGCTTGCCAAGCGTTTTGAGGACGATCCGCGCCTGACGCACCGCTTTGAGCTGGTCATCGCCGGCCACGAGTACGCCAACGCATTCTCCGAGCTCAACGACCCGGTCGACCAGGCCGAGCGCTTTGCTGCCCAGATGGCTGAGAAGGCCGGCGGCGACGACGAGGCTATGGAGTACGACGAGGACTACGTGCGCGCCCTCGAGTACGGTATGCCTCCCGCGGGCGGCATCGGCATCGGCATCGACCGCGTGGTCATGCTGCTCACCAACCAGGCTTCCATTCGCGACGTCCTGCTGTTTCCGCACATGAAGCCCGAGAAGGGTTTCCAGTCCGGTGCCGCCGCTGCCAAGGCTGCCGAGGCCGGCAACGCCGCAAGCCCGTTCGTCAAGCCGCTCAAGCCCACGCTCGATTACTCCAAGATCGCCGTTGAGCCGCTGTTCGAGGAGTTCGTCGACTTTGATACCTTCTCCAAGAGCGATTTCCGCGCTGTGAAGGTCAAGGCATGCGAGGCCGTCAAGAAGTCCAAGAAGCTGCTGAACTTTACGCTCGACGACGGCACCGGCACCGACCGCACCATCCTCTCCGGCATCCATGGCTACTATGAGCCCGAGGACCTGGTCGGCAAGACCCTGCTCGCCATCACCAACCTGCCTCCGCGCAAGATGATGGGTATTCCCAGCTGCGGCATGCTGATCAGCGCCATCCACGAGGAGGAGGGCGAGGAGCGCCTCAACCTGATCCAGCTCGACGCTTCCATCCCCGCTGGCGCAAAGATGTGCTAATTGGTTCCGCCGTTCTACCGAACGGCGGACCAGCCGACGCTGCGCGACGTCCAGGGCGACAATTTGTCATTCAAAAGGCGAGGCATGACCAGAAGGTCTATGCCTCGCCTTTTTCATGCCAACTTGTTCGCACTGGACGTCGCTCGCTGTCCGTCCTCTACCTGCGGCGTTGCCATGGTTGGCACTTAGGGACGTTCCTCTTGTGCCGGCACTTGGGGACAGTCCTTGTAAGGCACCTTGCTCGCTCTGGCGGGCTTTCGCTCATATGACCC
>UMHL01020681.1_pt1 | contig 27066 bp, 27 predicted proteins | sample 1965551 | NCBI WGS metagenome assembly UMHL01 (sample SAMEA4836100, study PRJEB28245) | human gut metagenome | biome: gut microbiome; material: fecal sample | place: Denmark | collected 2008 | reverse complement strand
TCGAAAAGATAGCATATTTTATGAAACTTGTCGGCTGGGAACATCTTCTTGATGACCTCAATCTCATTATCCGGGATATAAGAATGTAAAAATCATTGAAAATAAAGGATTTTGGGAGTACAGATAACAGCCTACTTTGCATTCATCACAACCACCATTTTGATACAATCGAACGATTGCACCCCCTTTTGCACCCCCTAAAGACAGGAGATGCATTCTCTTCATCAGGGCATTGGATCAGGCTACTCTTGATTTTATGGAGGATTGCAGAGTAGTCTTTTCTTTCACGAAAAAAGAGATATCAACGCGCCAAGGGTCAATATCTCTTTCTTCTTATTATTATAATTCACTTGTCAAGCATCAAATCGTCAAACTGGAATTTGTACCTCTTTCAGACTATATATTCTTTCCCATCATATACGCTTCTTGCATACACTTTGTATCTTTGATTTCTCCTGCGTGATATACTCCGGTTCCGTAGATGATGCCTTTTTCTACTGCTCCCTCCACACAGTCAGCATATCCTCTAAAGCATGCCAGTGTGGTGTCCATAGATTCCTTTTCTCCATCAGCCGCAGTCATTATATAATACATTTCTTTGTTCTTCACTTCTGTCCAACGGCACACGCTTCTATCAATCACAGCCTTTAACTGTGCATCAATAGAATAGAAATAAACAGGACTTGCCAGAACCATAACATCACATGCAATCATTTTCTCCATAATTTCTGCCATGTCATCCTTGATTGCGCAGTTTCCTGTATCACAGCAAGCATAACACGCCGTACAATAAAATGAAGGGAAAAAACGGCGTAAAATTAGCAGATTTCATAAGAGAAATTATTAACACTAAAATTTCGGAAAAGCCAGTAAAATCAAGGATTTTTGAGGATTTCAAGGGAATAAGAAAAGCCCCTTTGAGACTTCTCCTAAGCGGTAGGTCGGAGGTTCGAATCCCCTCTGGGACGCCATGCCGCCGTGAACGCTGGAATTCACGGCGGCTTTTCTTTTATTTCCTGTGATATATCTGCGCACAAAATTTTATTTAAAAGGCGTTCACAAAATATTTCTTGACTTAAAGTAACTTTAATGTTTTATAATATAATTACAGGCGGAAAACAGCGGCATACTTTAAACGCCTAAAAATTTTTGGAGGAATCAATATGGCAGAAAATAAAAAAGTTCCCGGCAAAGGCGGGGAACGATATATCCCGTATGCAGAACGCACGGGGGAAGAATCCACTGTATACTTCACGAGGGACCTGTCCGCAGAAGGGCTTAGAAAGATCTTTCAGCGTGTAGCTGAACCGCTTACGGGAAAGATTGGCATCAAACTGCACACCGGCGAGCCGCACGGGCCGAATATCATTCCGCGCCCTTGGGTGGAGGCATTGATCAAAAATGACCTGCCCGAAGCGAACATCGTGGAAACGAATACCTATTATGAGGGCGGCAGATACACCACCGAACAGCACCGTGAAACGCTGAAAACAAACGGCTGGACATTCTGCCCCGTGGATATTATGGACGAGGACGGCACCGTGGCGCTGCCTGTAAAGGGCGGCAAATGGTTTAACGAAATGTACATGGGCAAAAACATTCTGAACTATGATTCTCTGTTTGTTTTGACCCATTTTAAAGGGCACACCATGGGCGGGTTCGGCGGATCCAACAAAAACATAGGTATTGGCTGCGCGGACGGCAGGATCGGCAAAAAGATGATCCACACCGCCGAGGGTTCAAGCGATATGTGGAGCATTGCGCAGGAAGAACTGATGGAGCGCATGACGGAATCCTCTAAGGCAACCGTAGATCATTTTAAAGACCACATCACATTCATCAATGTGCTGCGCAACATGAGCGTATCCTGCGACTGTGAAGGCGTGGACGCCGCGCCCGTAGTTACGCCCAATATCGGCATCCTTGCCTCAAAAGATATCCTTGCAATCGATCAGGCGTCCGTTGATCTGGTTTATGCGCTGAAAGAGGATGAACACCATGACCTTGTGGAGCGCATAGAGACCCGCCACGGTCTGCGCCAGCTCACATATATGAAAGAACTGGGCATGGGCAACGACAGATATAAACTGATCGATATTGATAACGGCGACTGCGAAATAAAGCCGGCAGATGCCGTAAAAGACGTTGTGCCGTTTCAAGCAGAGTAATTCCACCTGCTGCCGGACTTCATCTTCATCAAAAGGCAACATAACGTCTCTCTTAGGATAAGCAAACGGACTTTCGCAGACAAGCCGCAGGGGTTGTTGCACCGGCTTTCCGCTTTACGCACACGAAACTCCCGCTTAAACACAAGTTTAAGCAGGAGTTTTTTTGCGCGCAAATAAAAAAACAGCCCTGCAACAACAGGGCTGTAATAGTAACACAAAAACGCAATTAACGCTTTGAGAACTGTTGCGGCGTTTGAAAAACATGCCGGTGGCATGTTTTTAGCCGCAACCGCAGTGGCTGTGCCGCGAGGACCCGCAGGAGCAAAGCGAAAAAAACGCAACATAAAAAACAGCCCTGCAACAACAGGGCTGTAATAGTAACGCAAAAACGCAATTAACGCTTGCTGAACTGCGGCGCGCGACGAGCGGCTTTGAGACCGTACTTCTTTCTTTCCTTCATACGAGGATCACGTGTAAGAAGGCCGGCTTTTTTAAGGATCGGGCGAAGAGACTCATCATACTGAAGAAGAGCCCTTGCGATGCCGTGGCGGATTGCGCCTGCCTGACCGGAAACACCGCCGCCGTTTACACGGCAGACAACGTCAAACTTTTCTTTTGTTTCTGTAAGAACGAGAGGCTGGTTTACAATCAGTTTAAGAGTATCAAGGCCGAAATAATCGTCTATATCTCTGTCATTAATGGTAACCTTACCTGTGCCGGCATATACGCGAACGCGGGCAACGGATTCTTTTCTTCTGCCTGTGCCGTAGAAATATGGATTTGATTCGTACATAATCTCTTAACCTCCCTTAGAATTCCCAAGCAACGGGCTGCTGTGCCTCGTGCTTGTGTTCTGCGCCTTTATAAATGCGGCATCTTGTAAGCTGTTTTCTGCCCTGCGTTGTGCTCGGCAGCATGCCCTTCACAGCAAACTGCATGGCAAAATCGCTCTTTTCTTTCATAAGCGTGCCGTATTTTACCTCTTTGAGGTTGCCGATATAACCGGTGTGATGCTGATAAAGTTTTTTGTTGAGTTTATCGCCAGTAAGAACGGCTTTGTCTGTATTGATGATGATTACGAAATCGCCGCAGTCTACATTGGGCGTGAAGATCGGCTTGTTTTTTCCGCGAAGAAGAACAGCCGCTTCTGCCGCAACTCTGCCGAGGGGCTTGCCCGCAGCGTCAAGAACATACCATTTGCGTTCGATTTCGTCAGCCTTTGGCATAAATGTTGACATTTTACTTTCCTCCATACCGAATAATTCGTTTTTCAACTTGCCGCATTATCATAGCACAAGGCCGTGCAGAAGTCAACACCCATTTTAATAAAAGAAAGCGTATCTCTTGTATTCTCATTATATCTCTTTTTTTCTCTGCATATCTAAATTTTAATTTATAAAAAATATTACCGCGCTTGAACGAAAAAAGTTTTAGGCAGCAGGATACCGCCCGCCAACAAACGCTTGCAAAGGGGCGGTGGATTTGATATATTATATTATAATATAATATTATTACCTTAATATCCCGAACAGGCACGGCAAAAAACGGAGGTGCAAACCGTGAAAATATCAGAAATCTTAAAAAGCAGGAAAGTAACCGTTTCCTTTGAGGTATTCCCGCCCAAGGAATGGAGCAAAATAGAAAACACAAAAGCCGTTGTGGAGGAAATGGCAAAAAGCGACCCGGCTTTTATGAGCGTTACCTACGGCGCGGCCGGCACGCGCACCGGCTTTACAACGGAGATTGCCCGGGCGATCAAAGATTGCGGCATTACGCCGCTTTCCCACCTAACCTGCCTGACCTCTACAAAAGATAAGATAGACAGCGTGCTGGACGAATGGAAAGCAGAGGGCATAGAAAACATACTTGCCTTGCGCGGCGATATACCGGCGGGCTTTGAATTCCCGGACGGGCAGCATTTTGAGCACGCATATGAACTGGTTCAGGAAATAAAGGCAAAGGGCGATTTCTGCATAGGCGGCGCCTGCTACCCGGAGATCCACCCGGAAAGCGCAAACCGCGTGGAGGATATACAGCATCTGAAAGAAAAGGTGGACTGCGGCATAGATTTTCTTACAACGCAGATGTTTTTTGACAACGAAGTTTTCTTCCGCTTTAAGGAAAACTGCCTTATAAAAGGGATCAATGTTCCGATCATTGCCGGAATCATGCCCATTACAAACGCCAACCAGATCAAACGCAGCGTGGAACTCTCCGGCTGCAAATTCCCCGGAAAATTCGAAAAGATTATTGAGCGTTTCGGCGACGATCCGGCAAAGATGAAACAGGCAGGCATCATCTACGCAACCGAACAGATCATAGACCTGATGGCAAACGGGCAGGATCATATCCATATCTACACCATGAACCACCCGGATGTTGCGGGATCCATCATGAAAGGGCTTTCGGCAATTATCAATGGATAAAAAAGAGATATTAAGATACATGCGCACGAAAAGCAGCGTAAACGACGAGCGCCTGCTTGCCATGATTGACAGCGCTATGGCGGAGATCAACCGGGTGTGCGAGCCAAAAAGCCTTTACCGGATTTTCGACTGCGAAGTAACGGATACGGCACTGAAAATCGAAAACTTTGTATTTGAGAGCCGCCGCCTTGCAAAAAACCTTGCCGGTTGCCGCCGGGTGGCTGTTCTTGCCGCAACGGTTGGCGTAAACGGCGATATGCTGCTGCGAAAATACGCCGCAGACGGCGCAATGCTGCTTATCATACAGGCATCCCTTGCATCTAAAATAGAAGAGGTGTGCGACGCGCTGCAGGCGCAGATTGAGACGAAAGAGAACGTAAAAACAAGGCAGCGGTATTCGCCGGGGTATTTTGACCTTGCTATAACGGAGCAGAAAAAAATATTCAAACTTATGGATATAACAAAGCGCTGCGGAATCACACTGAGTGACACCTGCCAGATGATACCCACAAAATCCGTAACCGCCTTTGCCGGAATAGAACCGCCCACGGAGGAAACAGATGAACATTAAATTTTTTGACGGCAGTATGGGCACAATGCTGCAAAGCATGGGGCTTGGAGCCGGCGAACTGCCGGAACTGCTGAATCTGACAGACAGCGAAAAAGTGCTTGCCGTGCACCGCGCATACGCACAGGCAGGCAGCGAATATATCACCACAAACACCTTCGGCGCGAACCGGCTTAAAATAAAAGAGCCGGAGAAAGTTATAAAGGCGGGCGTACGCCTTGCGAAAAGCGCCGGAAAAAAGGTGGCGCTGGACATAGGCCCCACGGGCAAACTTCTTAAGCCGATGGGCGAACTGGACTTTGAAGACGCCGTGGATATTTTTGCCCAGATGATCAACGCCGGCAAGGACGGCAGTGATCTTGTGCTGATTGAAACGATGAGCGACACTTATGAGATCAAAGCCGCCGTGCTTGCGGCAAAGGAAAACTGCGATCTGCCTGTTTTCGTTACCATGATCTTTGATGAAAAAGGCAGGCTGCTCACCGGCGCGGACGTGAAAACCGCCGTTGCCATGCTGGAAGGGCTGGGTGTGGACGCGATTGGTTTTAACTGCGGACTTGGCCCTGCCGAAACGCTGCCACTTGTGGAAGAGATCAGAAAATGGACTTCTTTGCCCATCATTGTGCAGCCAAACGCAGGCCTGCCGGAAAGTGTGAACGGCAAAACCGTATATAACGTAACCCCGCAGGCGTTTGCGCAGGATATGAAAAAGGCGGCAGAGATCGGCGTTTCCTACCTTGGCGGCTGCTGCGGCACTACGCCGGAGCATATCCGAGCAATGATCGAACTTTGCAAAAACATTTCGGCGGATATACCCGAAAAGAAGAGCCGCACGCTGGTCTCTTCTTACAGCCAAACGGTGGAGATCGGCAAAAAGCCGGTGATCATCGGCGAACGCATCAACCCAACCGGAAAGAAACTGTTTAAAGAGGCGCTGCGCCGAAACGATATTGAATATATTATAAAAGAGGGCCTGAAACAGACGGACGCCGGCGCGCATATTCTGGATGTTAACGTTGGCCTGCCGGAAATAGACGAAGTAAGCATGATGGAAACGGCGGTAAAGAGCCTACAGGGTGTGATCGCCGCGCCGCTTCAGATTGACACTTCCAACACGGTAGCGCTGGAAAAGGCACTGCGGATCTACAACGGCAAACCGCTGATCAATTCCGTAAACGGCAAGGCGGAAAATATGGCGCAGGTGTTCCCGCTGGCAAAAAAATACGGCGGCGTGGTCGTCTGCCTCTGCCTGGATGAGAGCGGCATCCCGCAGACGGCGCAGGGAAGAATTAAAATTGCGGAAAAAATCATAAATACCGCCGCCGAATACGGTATAGAGAAAAAAGATTTGATCGTTGACGCGCTTACCATGACGATCAGCACAGACCCGTCAAACGGCATCGAAACACTCAAAGCCGTGGAATTTATCCGCCGCACGTTGGGTGTAAACACCGTGCTGGGCGTTTCCAACATTTCTTTCGGTCTTCCGAAAAGGGACGCAATCAACACCGCGTTTTTTACCCTTGCGCTGCAAAGCGGGCTTTCCGCCGGGATCATCAACCCCAATTCGCAGAGCATGATGAACGCCTATTATGCCTTTAACGCCCTTAACGGTCTGGATGAGAACTGCGCCGAATACATAGAAAGCGTTACCGTGCCCGAGCAGACCGTGCCCGCCGGTGAAACAACGCTGCACACAGCGATCGTTAAAGGCGTTAAGGAGGACGCGGCAAGATGCGCCGCCGATTTGCTGAAAACGAAGGAATCTTTAGAGATCATCAATCAATATATCATTCCGGCGCTTGACGAAGTCGGAGACGGATTTGAAAACAACCGCATTTTCCTGCCGCAGCTGCTGATGAGCGCGGACAGCGCCAAAGCCGCTTTTGATGTGATCAAAGAAAAGATGATCCTGAGCGGCAAAAAAGAAGAACGCGGGGAGAAAATCGTGATCGCAACCGTGCATGGCGATATTCATGATATCGGCAAAAACATTGTAAAAGTGCTGCTTTCCAATTACGGGTTTGACGTGATCGACCTTGGCAAAGACGTGCCGGAGGAAGATGTGCTGAAAGCCGTGCAGGAAAACCATGTGAAACTGGTGGGGCTCTCTGCGCTGATGACAACAACCGTGCCCGCCATGGAAAAAACGATTGAACTTTTGCACAAACACACAAAAGCCAAAGTGATCGTGGGCGGCGCGGTGCTGACCCAGTCCTACGCCGATATGATAAACGCCGATTGGTACGCCAAAGACGCAATGGAAACCGTTCGCATAGCGCAATCCTTTTTCGGCGGAAAATAGCGCATAAATAAAAAAACAGTATAAAAATCAAGGGGCTTTCTTCCGTGCGGAGGAAAGCCCCTTGATTTACGCTTAATCATCCGTGTACTGCGCCGCAAATCCAATAAAGAACAGAGTCAGCACAAGCACAACGCATAAAGACCTAACAGTTAAAAAGATCATCTTTCAGTTTTTTCTTTATTTTTTGCAGGCGGGACCGGACGGCGGAGGCGCTGATGCCAAACGCCCTGCCGATCTCCTCGCTGGAGTACCCCTGCACTTTCATCAGCAGCAGTTCCCGCTCTTTGGCGCCGAGCGTTTGCAGGGCAGCCCTTGTTTCGGCAGCGTTAAAACAGCCGGGCGGCGCGGGAACTTCCACAAAATCATACAGCGGCAGCGTATCCAGCATCAAAGCGGTCTTTCTGAACCGGTCTGCCCGAACGGTTTTGGCAATGCTGTAGATCAGCGCGCCGCCGTTCTTCACGGAATCCGCCTGCGGCAGCCATGCCCAAAGGCGCAAAAACGCCTGCTGGGGCAGATCCTCCGCGTCCTCCACAGCAAAATCGTGCCGAAAAAAGCGAAGGATCTTTTTATAATATTTATCGTAGATCACACCGAATAACGCGGCAATATTCTCCTGATTCATATATTATAGCAAAATTTCATATTTCCCGCCGGCAACGGACATCGTCTGCAAAACGCCAAGCAATCTCTTGCTGCATTTGATCTTACCGCCTGCCGCAAAAAACAGATTTCTGCCCTGCAGAACCTCCGGAGTAACGTCAAGTTCAACCGTCATCACCCCGCCGCACGCAACAACGGTGTTCTCCTTTATATTCTCAAAAAACGATCTGTCAAGCGAGATGGCGCCGGGAAAGAGTTTTGTGTTTTCGATCTCAAAATCCAGCTGCACCGTCAAGCCGTTTGCGCTTAACATATCCACTTTCGTGCCCTTACTGCAAACAAACACGCCGTTTCCGACAACCCGAGGCGTTCCTCCTTGCGTATGGTTTAAAAAACGCCTATACCGTTTATCATATAAACCGTTTTATCACTGCCCGGCATACATTCAATAACGCTGCAGCCGTTGATTTCCCTTAGTTCTTCATCCTTTTCCAAGTAAAGCTCGGTTGCCACATTTTTGCGCGGAATGGATCCGTAAGCCGCCATAAGTTCCTCGCTTGGCTCTTTAGGTAAAATGACCAAAGCGGCGTTGAGCGCTTTAACTTTCGAAATAGCGGATGGAATACTGTGCCGCAGATCAAGCCGCGGCGTGTTCAGCAAGCTTTTAAATTTCTGCCCGTCTTCTTTATTTTTCCTTTTAAAAAGTGCCATATTTCTCTTCCTTTCAGGTGCTTTTTGAGAGCCTCGCACTTCTTAAGACGGCGAACAGATCAAAACTGTCCGCACAAAATAAAAAATTTTTCAGTTTTCTTTCAGAATGGTCTCCGCGGCGGCTTTAAGGTCTGCGCATTTTGAAAACAAAAGTTTATCCGTTTCCTCTTCGCCGCCCCAAAGGTCGGGCACCATGATCACTTTCATTCCCGCCCTGTATGCGGAAAGAACGCCGTTTTTTGAATCCTCAACGGCAAAGCATTCCGCCGGCAAAACGCCAAGCGACCGCGCCGCGGCAAGATAGATATCCGGCGCAGGCTTGGAATTTTTTATCATATCCCCGCAGATAACCGAATCAAAATCGGTTTCTATATCCGCGTCTTTCAGATTTCTGCAGACACCTGCGCTTGCGGTTGAAGAGGCAAGGGCAATCTTAAAGCCTGCGGCTTTCAGCATGGCAAGCGATTCCTTAAGATACGGCTTTTGCGGCACGCCGTTTTCCGCAAAATACCGGTATGTATATTCCCGGCATAAAAGCCGAAATCTGCTTATATCAAAATCGTTTCCGTAATGCGCTTTTAAGACCCGATCCACGGCGGGCGCAGTCATACCGAGCGTTTGAAAGGCAAGCTCGCTTGCAGGCGGAACATTCATTTTTTCACTGGCGTAGTCCCACGCCGCAAAGCCGAGCCTTTCCGTATCAAACAAAACGCCGTCCATATCAAAAACAACCGCTTTCATAAAACGCCCTCCGCTTTTCGTATGCATTCTGTTTCTATTATACATGACCGCACCGCTTTGCACAACAAAAACCGCCCCAAGATTTGGAGCGGTTTGCTTTGGAATCCTATTCTGTTTCTATTTCTATTAATAGCTGCCGCCGTTATTCGGATTCTGCGGCTCGTTATACGGCTGATTCGGATCGCCGTACTGCTGCGCGCCGTTATACGGGGGCTGCTGTTCATAAGGACCCTGCGGCCCCTGACCGCCAAACTGCTGATTCATCTGAGAGGCGATCATCATAGCGTCATTTCCGATCTTTTTAGGCAGCTGGGATTGCTTTACACAGCCAACGATTGCCGTGATAAACGGAACAAAACATATAAACCAGCCCACGCAAAGACCGATGATTTTACCGGTCCAGTCCCCATCTGAAAAATTGATGGTAAGCACGCCGTCCGCCACCATACAGGTAGCCTTTATGCCCTGACCCAAACCAAGCAGCATATTGATTCCGCCCGTGTCTTTATCAAAAGTAATGACCTCTGTGTTGTTGAAATCGGCAACCGTAACGGTAAAGCCTTCCATTCTGTATTTTTCCGCAAGCTGGCCTGCAAACATATGCAGATCAAAATTCGGAGCAACGTTAAAATATACTGCGTCTGCCATAAATTCTCCTCCTCAAAAGAATCATAATATTTTACACAGCCAAACGGCAAGCATAAGCAAAGCGGTAATAAAAATGCCTGCGGCAACAAATCTGCGATCCGCTTTTTTGCCAAGCACAAACTGCGCGTAAACCAAATAAAACAGTTCTGCAAAGATAAGCGGCGAAAGCGGATGATACTGCACTGCCGCCGGAATATCACAAAGCAGTATGCAGCAAAACGCCCTGGTAAGGCCGCAGCCGGGGCAGTCTATTCCCGTTATCATTTTAAAAGGGCATTTGTAAAAAAGCAGCGCCAGCGCGGCAAAAAGCAAAAACCAAAGCAGGTATTTTAAAACCGTTTTCTGCCGGGCGCGTTTTTCGGGGTTCATCTCTAAAGTCATTTTTTTCTTATTTCATGATGGTTATAAAGGCAGGCAGCAGAAATTTGTATTCCGGGTCTACCCTCTTATTATCATATTATCAAAAAACGGTATAATTGTCAATAAAAATACAACTGCCTGCGCAGGGAATTTTACCCTGTTTTTTCAGGCTCAGTTTTCTCCCAGATATTCTTCCAAACATTCGCCGCTGTGATAGATCTCCCCGGCGGCGCTTTTGCCCACATATCTGTAGTGCCACGGCTCATAATCAATACCCGTGATCTCTGTTTTATCCTCCGGATAGCGCTGAATAAAGCCATATTTATAAGCGTTTTCCGCAAGCCAGGCATACACTTCATCCCCCGTGCTGCGGTCATCATCCGCATTGATATCCACGGCAAGGCCAAGTTCGTGTTCGCTGGTGCCCGGCTCTGCCACCATTTCCAGCGCAAGTTCACGGGCGCGTGATTTGGAATACCCCTCGCTTTGGTAAGACGCAATCCTGTCCTCCAGCACCTGCTCCTGCGTTTCCCGGGAACGGTAGCCGGCGCGGACAAGGGGATAAATGCCCTGCGCGCGCATATCGTCAAACATTTCCTGCAGATCCGGATAGATCAGGCTTGCCACCTGCTCGCCGTTGGAAAGGGTGGTGAGTTCCACACTCCAGCCGGGCGGCACAGAATGGTCTGCGTTTACAAGCGTGAGCTCAGGCGTGTCCGCCTTTTGCGTAAACACGATCTTGCCGGAGCTGCTGAAATCCAGCCCGCCGGCAGTAAACGCCCAAACGCAGGCAAAGGCAGCAATGCACACGCACAGCGCGCCGATCAATATTTTAAATTTGCTTTTCATCCGTTTCCTCCTTTAAATTTGCTTTTCATCCGTTTCCTCCGCGCCGTTTTTCGGCAGCCGAACCGTTGCTTTAAACAGATCGCCGTCTATGGAAAGCATAAGCCCGCCGCCGTTCAGGCTGCAAAGTTCTTTCGCAATGGAAAGCCCCAAACCGTTGCCCTCTTCACTTCTTGATTTATCGCCGCGCACGAACCGTTCCATCAGTTCCTCCGCTGAAATATTGAGCGGATCTTTGGAGATATTCTTGATTTCAAAATATCCGTTCTCGTTATCCGAATACAGGCGGGCATACACTCTGGATTCCGGCGCCGAATATTTTTTGGCGTTGGAAAGCAGATTTTCAAACACGCGGAAGATCTTGGTGCCGTCCGCAAAAACGATATGTTTCTGCGCTGTTTCATCAAAGATCAGATCCAGACCGTTCTTCTCAAAATCATCGGCGTATTCCACGATTGCCTGCGTGGCAAGTTCATTCAGATTGATCTTGGTTTTATGGAGCACCACATTGCCCGTTGAAACTTTGGACGCCTCGATCAGATCTTCAATCAGGCGCTTTAACCGGTTTGCTTTTTCATCAATCACGCCCATATATTTCACCGCGGTCTCATCCCGGATCTCGCATTTTTTCAGCAGATCTATATAATTGATAACCGATGTGAGCGGCGTTTTCAGATCGTGGGAAACATTTGTGATCAGTTCCGTTTTTGTGCGCTCATCCTTTACGGCTTTTATAACCGCTTCCTGCAGCGCGGCATTCTTTTCATCCAAAGAATCAGCAAGCGTTTTCAGGCACCGCGGCAGTTTTGCAGTGTCTATATCCACAGGCTCATTTTTTGCGCTGCAATCGATCATTCTATCCAGCGCGCGCATAAACTGAAACGCTTTATATACGCAGACCGCGTCCACGGCGATCACAAGCACAAAATAGACGAATCCGCACATATACGCCGTAAAATCCGACCCGAAAGAGGCAAAAAACAGCGCAAGAAAACTCATGCCAAGCATATTAAACAGGGAAAACAGCGCAACCGCCCAAACCGCCCGTTTGTCTAACTGTTTCGGCAAAAAGCCAAGCGTGGCAAAGAAATTCTTGATTTTCTTAAACCCTTTTAAGATCCACCTGAAAAATCTGCCGATCAGCATTAAGATTTTGTAAAACAAAGTGTGCTTAAGAATATTTACGCCCGTTTTTGCGTTTCTTGCAAGTGAAACGGCAAAACCGAGTATGGAAAGATAAGCCGCCGCACCGATTGCAAACAAAATATTTCTGTACCACTGAGACTCATAAAAATCCAAAGAAATATAATAAAAAGGACCAGCATCATATCCGAAGATTGCAGAACTTTCCCTCTCTATGAACTGCAAAACAAGAGCGGCAAGAAACGCAACAAACGCCGCCATAAGGATAAAACCGATATCCAGCGGCAGTTTATCCACGGCGGCAGCGGCAACGGTTCCGTTGCTCTTATTGCCTGCCAGCCGAACGGAAATAACGGCAAACGCAGCAAACCCTAAAAGCGAGAATAACGCGGTATAAAGAGCGGCATTCGCGTCAATGGATTCAATACCTGCAAGATTTTCGCTGACCGTGCCATAGACGTCATTTTCGGAAAAGGCAGGATTCACAGCCAGATAAAGCCGCACATTATCCGCCGTGTCGCCGTAATAATCGCCGTTATAAACCCTTATTTCGCGCAATTTCTCGCTTGCCGAAGTGTCACCGTTTTCATAGGTGAAATATTCATAATCCTCATTTTGAACCAACGAACCTATTTCTTCCGCATTCTGCACATTCGCGGCAATAGAGCCATCCGAAAACTCCGCATAATATCTTACGTTCTTGAGCCCTAACTGCGCCGATTCACCCGCCTCGGCAGTATCATGGCAATAACTGTAATATGCCTGATTGCCAAATTGCGTGTTAAATGTATCCGTAACCCCGCCATCGGGCAGTTCCAAAATATTATCCACCGTAAAGCTGATAGAGAGTGTATCGCTTAACACATCATCCTGCACGGGCAAGGCAAAATTGAATGTGTGGCTGTAATCATCGTAATCAACCGTTGTAACATCTTCATACTCCTGGGCAGAAATATTCAGGCTCGGGTATTCCAGAGAATCGTAATTCGTGTAGCCATTTTCCCACAGCCTGTATTCCGCAAGCTGGTCTTCATAATCCTGAAGCGCCGGCAGCGCCGCTTCAAAAAATTGGGCGGCGCGCGTTACGGTTGCCGCCTTTGCCGCATCGTATGCCGCCTGATTTGTATTGTGGCTCACATCGTCTATGATCGTTGCGATATTCTGCTCAAGAGAGCCTTTGAATTCATAGGTATCGATATAGCCAACGCTTTTACGATTCACAATACCGACCGATCCGAAATAAGCCGCATGGCGCAGCACCGTTACGGCATTTACGGCAAACACACCTGCAAGCACGGCGGCAAGCAAAGCGCACAGGCATTTATTAAAACTGCCATACTTAAATTTTATCCACTTTGTATCCAAGTCCGTACACCACCTTGATATATTTCGGGTCTTTGGGATTGATCTCGATCTTATCCCGGATATTTTTAATATGCACGGTAACTGTTTTTTCCGATTTAAACGCAGGCTCGTTCCACACCGCCTCATAGATCTGCGCCGAGGAGAGCACGCGGCCCATGTTTTTGCACAGATATTCCAGAATCATATATTCGCGCGCGGTCAGTTTTACCTGTTCGCCGTCCACGCTTACGGTTTTGGCGTCCGTATCCACAACCAAACCGCCGGTAACGATCTGCGAACTTTTCTGCACGAATCCGGCAAAGGAAATATAGCGCCTGATCTGGGATTTTACACGGGCAACGAGTTCCAGCGGATTAAACGGCTTTGTAACATAATCATCCGCGCCGAAACCCAGCCCCGCGATCTTATCCGTATCCTCTGATTTGGCGGAGAGCATGATAATGGGGAAACTCTTGTGCTGCTCACGAATCTTCAGCGTTGTCTGAAGTCCGTCCAGCCCGGGCATCATGATATCCAGCACCATACAGTGAATATCGTGATCCGCAATCAGCTGCAGCGCCGCATTGCCGTTTTCCGCTTTAAGCACTTCATAGCCCTCTGCCTTAAGATAGATCTCGATCGAATCCAGAATCGCCTGATCGTCATCACAAACAAGAACGGTCTGCATAATAAAATCACCTCACAAACAGTATACCATACTTTGGGTCATAAGCAAGATAAATCAAAAACCCGCTGTGTTTATTAAACCAAAGTATAATAAACCACGGGTAATAGAAAAATAAAGAAGTAATTAAGTTTTATTTTTTGAAAGCGATCGCTTTTTCAGCGCCAATGCGGCAAACAACGCGGCGGAGCACACGGCGCACAGGCTTTCGCTTGCCGTAAACGAGAGCCAAACGCCGCAAAGCCCGAAAAGGCGTGCCAGAAGAAACGCTGCCGGCACAATCAGCGCAAGCCCGCGCAGAATGGAAATGATATGCGCCGGCACAGGTGTTTCCCGCGCAGTAAAAAACATGGCGGCAACAATATTGAACCCCGCAAACAGCGCGCCCGTAAAATAAAGTTTCAGCCCCTGTACGGCGACCTGCTGAAGCAGGGCATTGTTTTCACTGTTGAACACCGCGGCAATCGGATCCGAAAAGAAGAATATGCAGGGATATACCACTGCGCACAAACCGAAAACAGTTATAACGGCATATTTAAAAAATTTCAGCTGCGCGCCTGTATCGCCCCTGCCGTGCGCCTCGCTGACAAGCGGCTGCATACCCTGCGCCACACCTGTAAACACGGCGATGACCACAAGCGATATATTGGTTACCACACCATATGCCGCAACGCCCGTGTTGCCGGCTATGCGCAGAATGATCATGTTGAAAACAAGGATCACGATGCCGCTTGAAAGTTCTGAAACAAGGGACGGTATACCCAGCGCGCAGATCGCTCCGCCGAGTTTCGGCGACGGCGCCGATCTTGCAATATGAAAATCATTTTTGCGCCTGATCTTATGCGCGCTCAGCACACACATACTAATCACGGGAGAAAGCCCGGTTGCGAACACCGCGCCGAAAATGCCCATATCCAGCGGGAAAATAAAGATATAATCCAGCAAAACATTGGAAAGGCTGCCCGTGATCATGCCCGCCATGGAAAGTTTGGGGTTTCCGTCATTGCGAATAAAAGCAACAAAAATATTATTCAGCAAAAATGCCGGCGCAAAAAGCAAAATCACTTTCAGATACGTATTCGTCATGGCAAACACGGCGCTGTCCGCCCCAAGGGCAGAGGTTATGTTTTCAGAAAAGAAAATGCCTGCCGCAACAAATACGGCGCTGAACGCCGCGGCAAGAAACAGCGTATTTGTAAACACCCGGTTTTGGGCAGCCGTATCTCCCCGGCTTTTGGAAACGGCATACTTTGCGCCGCCGCCCACACCGAGCATCAGCCCGGTTCCGTTTACCAGATTATAAACGGGTATGGCAAGGTTAAGCGCCGTCAGTCCGTTTGCTCCCAGACCGCGGGAAACGAAAAAGGTATCCGCCAGAATATAGCAGGAAAGCGCCGCCATACCCAGCACATTCAAAGAAACATATTTAAAATAGAGCGAAACGGGATTGCGTTTCATGGCACACCTCACAGTGTCAGAATATCTGCGCGCAAAAGCAAAGCAATAAAAAAGCGCCCTGTTTCCGGCGTCTTCTAAGACCTAACGACGCGGATAAGGCGCAAGCCTCTGCCCGGTGGCAGACATATTATTTTAACTGAACTGATTATAGCACCGGCGGCAGCATTTTTCAAGCCGTAAAATACAAAAAGAAAGCGAAAAAGCGCGTATCTGTTATAGAATTTAAAATCTTTTATGAATAAATCCGCACTTTTGTTGAAAAAAATTCCGCTATTATATATAATATTTAAAACTATAATACAGAAAACAAACTGAAAAGGAGATAAAACAGAATGAAAAAAGGGATTGCGCTTTTTCTTAGCATCGTTTTAATCATCTGCTGTTTTTCAGCGTGCGCAAAAGCCTCCGCGGAAATGACGCAGGAAAATATAACCGCCACGGCGGACACTGTTTTCACTGCGCTTAAGGAATTTAACACGGAAGATCTGGAAACCTATGTCAGCTCCTCCACGCTTAGCGTGATCATGAGTTACGCAAAGCAGCACGAGCAGTTTGCCGAGCTTGGCAGAGCCATGTTTGCAAACCTGACTTATGAGATCACTGCTATAGACACGGCAAACAAAACCGTTACCCTTTCCGTTTCAAACAAGGATCTGGCGCAGGTTGCCGGCGATTTCGCAAGCGATCTGATGGGTAAATATTCCACCTTTAACCTGCTCAGCAACCTTTCCAGCGATACCTGGCTGGACAGTAATCTTTCCATACTGACCGAAGATATAGACGCCGCCCCGATGATGAGCCAACCGGCAGAAATCACCGTAACCATTCAGCAGGCGGACGACAACCTTGTTTTCGCGTTTGACGAGAACGCCGAAAACGGCGTTTCCGGCGGCGCGCTCGGCGCCATAAAGAGCGCGATCGGCGTTTGATGTTAATAAGGATAGACTTTTTATATAATCTATGCTAAAATAGGAACTTAGATCGGATTTAACCAATACATTATTAGAGGTGTAATAATGGCAAATAAATTTTTGACCGCCATTTTCGGCGATTATTCAAAAAAAGAAGTAAAACGCGTTTCCAAAACGGCGGATAAGGTGCTTGCCCTGGAAAGCAAGTATCAGCCGATGAGCGATAAAGAACTGATTTCTCAGACGCAGATCCTGAAAGACAGGCTTGCCGCCGGTGAAACGCTGGATGATATCCTGCCGGATGCTTTTGCCGTTTGCCGCGAGGCAGCGTGGCGCGTGCTTGGCATGAAGCATTTCCGCGTGCAGGTAATCGGCGGCATTATTCTGCATCAGGGCCGAATTGCCGAAATGAAAACCGGCGAAGGCAAAACGCTTGTGGCAACGCTGCCCGCCTACCTCAACGCGCTGGAGGGCAAGGGCGTTCATATCGTTACCGTAAACGATTACCTCGCTAAGCGTGACTGCGAATGGATGGGCAAACTCTATCGTTTTCTCGGCCTGACCGCAGGTCTGATTATCCACGAAAAAAACAATGCCGAAAGGCAGGAGGCATATAACTGCGACATTACTTACGGCACCAACAATGAGATGGGATTTGACTATCTTAGAGATAATATGGTGCTTTATAAAGAGCAGAAGGTGCAGCGCGGCCATAACTTTGCTATTGTGGACGAAGTTGACTCCATTTTGATAGACGAGGCGCGTACACCGCTGATCATCAGCGGCCGCGGCGAACAGTCTACGGATATGTACCGCCGCGCAAACGATTTTGCCAGAACCCTGAAGATGGACAAAGTTGCCCAGATGAACGAAAAGGAAGACACGGAAGAAACCTATGACGGCGATTTCGTTGTGGACGAAAAAGCACGCACGGCAACGCTTACACAAAGCGGTGTGAAAAAAGCGGAAGAATATTTCGGCGTGGAAAACCTGATGGATATGGAAAACACCACACTACTGCACCATATCAACCAGGCGATCAAGGCAATCGGCGTTATGCGCAGGGATATAGACTACGTTGTAAAAGACGGGCAGGTTCTGATCGTAGACGAATTTACCGGCCGTATCATGCTGGGCAGGCGTTACAATGACGGCCTGCACCAGGCAATTGAGGCAAAGGAAGGCGTTAAGGTAGAGCATGAGAGCAAAACGCTTGCCACCATCACTTTCCAGAACTACTTCAGACTTTATAAAAAACTTTCCGGCATGACGGGTACCGCTTCAACGGAATCGCAGGAATTCAGCGAGATCTATAAACTGGACGTTGTGGAGATACCCACAAATAAACCCCTGATCCGCAAAGATTATCCGGATGTGATTTTCCAGACGGAAAGAGCAAAATACAAACACGTGATCGAGCAGATCAAAACATGCCACGAAAAAGGCCAGCCCATCCTTGTGGGCACGATCAGCATTGAAAAGAGCGAACTGCTTTCCAAGATGCTGAAACGGGCAGGCATTCCGCACAATGTGCTCAATGCCAAAAACCACGAGAAAGAGGCAGAAATCATTGCCCAGGCGGGTAAACTCGGCGCCGTTACCATCGCCACCAACATGGCGGGCCGTGGTACGGATATTATCCTTGGCGGTAACGCGGAGTTTCTTGCCACTGCGGAAATGAAAAAAATGCAGTATCCCGAAGAGATCATCGCAGAGGCAAAGGGCTTTGCCGAAACGGATGACGAGGAGATCCTTGCGGCAAGAAAAACATTCCGCGAACTGGAAGAGAAATACAAAGAGCAGATCAAGGGCGAGGCGGATAAGGTCCGCGAGGCAGGCGGTCTGTTCATTCTGGGCACGGAGCGCCATGATTCACGCCGTATTGACAATCAGCTCAGAGGCCGTGCCGGCCGTCAGGGCGATCCGGGCGCATCGCAGTTCTATCTTTCAACGGAAGACGATTTAATGCGTCTCTTTGGCGGCGAAAGAATGAAAGCCATGATGAGCCGCCTTGCCGTAGACGAAGATATGCCGATTGAGAGCAAGATGATCTCCAACACGGTGGAATCCTCCCAGAAAAAGGTTGAGGGCAGAAACTTCGCTATCAGAAAGCAGACGCTTCAATATGACGATGTTATGAACCGCCAGAGAGAGCTGATCTATAAACAGCGCGATATGGTACTGGACGGTATTGATCTTACAGACAAGATTGTGGATATGCTGGATTCCAGCATAGACGCCAACGTTCCCGTATACTGCGCAAAAGACGCGCATAAGAAAGACTGGAACTTAAACGGCCTTAAGGAAAAATACCGCGGCTGGCTGCTTGCGGATGAGGACTGCGATAAGTTGAACGACATGAGCGTTGAGGAGATCACGGATTTCCTGAAAGAGACCGGCGAAAAGAAACTGCAGGAAAGGCGCGAGATGTTCGGCGACGAGATCTATCAGGATCTTTCCCGCAAGATTTTGCTGCACAATGTTGACTCCCTGTGGATGGATCATATTGACGCCATGGATAACCTGAAAGAGGGCATCCACCTTCGTTCCTACGCACAGCAGGATCCCGTTGTGGCATTCAGAATGGAATCTTACGATATGTTTGATGAAATGACGGAAACGATCCGTGAAAACACCGTTAAGATGATGTTCACAACGGTTGTAAGGCGCCGTGAGGATGTGGAAAGGCAGGCTGTCGCCAAGATCACCGCAACATCATCCGGCGGCGGAGACGAAAGCGTTAAAAAAGAGCCTGTAAGAAAGGCAAAGAAAGTAGGCCCGAATGACCCGTGCCCGTGCGGCAGCGGCAAAAAGTATAAAAAATGCTGCGGTTCACCCGAAAAACTTGCCGAACAAGCCGCCCAAAACGCCAAATAAAATACAGTAATTTATATTTAGATAAAAAATCAGCCCCAGTATACAGATACGATGTTGGAGCTGATTTTTTAGTATATCCTATCATTATTCATCATAAGACGGCATAAAACAAAGCATTAAGATTTACTCATATATTGCTTTATCATGTCCGCTTTTGCTTTTAACTAAAAAATATACGCCGTAAAAACAACGCCGCGCTGAATGAACAGCGCGGCGCTTTTTAATCAGATTTTAAAACAGATTCTGTTTTAATTACTTTTCGCTTTTGATAGCTGCCTGTGCAGCGTTGATAGTGTACAGGACTTTTCTCCTTTTATAACTACAAATTTATTTTCCAAATCTTTATGTACTGAGGGAGACGTATCTCCCTCGTCTATTGAAACAACGGCTGTATTCTTTCTGCCTTCAATTTCAATATCAAAATCTTCTTGCCTTTGCTGGCTTAGATTCATATACCAGCGGAAATGATTTTTACCGATAGGAACAACTTTGTATACAAACTTGTCCAATAAATCCCTATCAACTTTTGGCTTGGATAAATCAATTACTTCATTTAATGTTGTAATAATTGAGTCGTAATCCAATGCGTGACCTGAACTTTCTTTATCTTGTTCAACTGCTAATTTATTCGACAAATTCTCTATTTTTTGGTTTATGATTATTTTTTGCTCCATAAACTCTTCTTTAGTTAATTCACCATTTGTGCGCATATCCAACAACATATTATTCTTTTGGTGCAGTTTGTCAATCTGGTTCATAAGAATTGTTTTAGAGTTAACTTCTGTTCTGCTGTCTTGATAACAATTTTTAATTAGCTCTAATGTTTTTTGAATACTTTCTTTTCGATTGTTCCAGATTTCATAAAATATTGTTTTTGCCATCAATTCAAGTTTCCAATCCACGATCATTCCCTGATCACAATAGCCATGGTCATCTAAGCCGGCGTCCCTTCTTTTTTTAGCTGTACCATTGTTTAATTGATTATAACACTGATAGCCATACGACCATTCGCCTTTTTTGTTTTGATGCCACCTGCATTTCCGAAAAGATGAGCCACATGAACATTGCAATTTTTTCACCCAAATATCTTTTGTTTCCGGCTTTCCATGTTTCTTTTGCTTTCCCGAAGCAGTAACTCGTGAATAGGAAGTAGCAGTCCGCCTTTTTTTAATTTCCTGACAGCGGTTCCAAACCTCTTCAGATATGATAGGCTCAAAATCAGCTTTCACGCACATGTAAGTATCCGTATCATAATTATTCACTCGTTTCTGTTCCAAATAATTATTGCTGTACGACTTTCCATATGCCATATATCCTGTATAGGTACGATTATTTAATATTCTGGAAACAGTGCCCGCGCCCCATTTAACAATTCCAGAAGCATTCGTTCGGTGCATTTGCGTTAATTTATTCGCGATTTTTAAAATTCCAATGTCCTCATTAATATACATATTATATATAAGGCGCACAGTTTCAGCTTGTTCCTCATTAATAACGTATGTGTTGCCACATCTGTCATAACCCAAAATATTTCCAGAGCCGTAAACGGTAGCCTTTTCACGACTGATTTGCTGCCCTGCTTTCACTCGTTCAGAGACCTTACGGCTTTCTTCCTGTGCCAATGTCGCCATAAGAGACAGCCTCAGTTCACCGTCACCATCCATTGTCCAGATATTGTCTTCCACAAAGTAAACCTCAATACCTATATTTTTCAATTCTCTCGTGGTGAGTAGTGTATCTACCGTATTTCGGGCGAAACGGCATACTTCCCTGGTTACGATCAGATCAAATTTTCTCTGCCTGGCATCTTCGACCATTTTTAAAAAAGCGGGTCTCTTTTTAGCCTGTGTACCAGTAATGCCTTCATCGATATATCGATCCACTACATTCCAGTTGGCATGCATTCTGGCTTGCTCATCGTACCACTGCATCTGATTTTCCAACGCAGAAATCTGTGCCTCGTGTTCCGTAGATACGCGACCATAGAAAACGACTTTACGATCACGATTGCGATCCAGGCAATCATAAGGATTAAACGATTTTATAGATGATTGTGATTGAAACAAAATCAACACCTCCAATAAAGTTTTCACCATTATATTGCCTTGGCCGATTTTTGTGAATTATGCGATTGCACAGTTTCGCAGTGTGACTTAATGTTTTGCATGGTTGCCGCATTCAGCAATCCGCGTTCAAATAAAATCTCTGATAAAGAGAGTACCGCAAAATTGTCTTCCAACTGTTTCAAAAAATCACCACCCACTATGCCAAAAGATTTAAACTCACTTTAAGCGACTTGTTAACTTCCTGCATTTCGTTATAATCAAGGTAGCCAACATAAGAATCCAAACGTTGTTTATCGATTGTTCGAATCTGCTCCAGCATCACAACAGACGGCGCTTCCAAGCCGCCTTTCAGACCGATGTAATGGTGTGTGGGCAATTTTGCCTTTGCACCGACTTTGCTGGAAATAGACGCCACGATCACCGTTTGGCTGTAGCGGTTGCCTGTGTTATTTTGAAGGATCAATACTGGTCTGTAGCCCCTTTGTTCTGAGCCAACGCCTTGCCCTAAATCAGCGTAATAAATATCTCCTCTTAAATATGGTTTTTCCTGCATAATAAAATAACCTCCTTTGGATTATGTAAAAAGCCGACCGGCAAATTCTGTTACCGATCGGCTTAAAAATGAAAGCAATTTTAATTTGTCCTCAACACCCCAAATTGCAATAAGGGAATCATCAAACGGCTGATTGCGAGTCAGCGCCACGGGAATCTCACCCCTCCGAATTCATCCGAGCTGCCCCCATTGCCTGCGACGGTTTTATCACGCTCGGACTGTGGCTGGGCAGGAGTATCATTATCCCTATTATCTGTCATCGCCGTATCAGGGGCAACCTGATATTTGCAGTCATTATTTCTCGCTCGGCAAAATGCGTCTTGGCGTAACGGCTGCGGTAGCTTGTGCTTTGCACAACAATAGGAAAGTATCTGATGAATGACTGATTCAGTTGTATGAAAGAAAAAGTCCTTTCATAAACTTCAACTTGTTCGGGGTGTTTTGTTCGGGGTATTTCTAAAAATTTTTCAAAAACTTTTTTCGGGCAGTCATAATTGACTCATAAATCGTGGATACGGCTTTCCCCTCCTCGCTCGCAATTTCACGGTATGTATGATGATCTGCGTAATATTTTAAAAACCGGCTTTTCGCCGGTTCTTTTAATGTGGACAATGCCTGTTCAATTTTGTTTGTTAATTCCCTGTTTTCTAACACTTCGCTGACTGGATCATCTCCATAGGAAAATTCGAACTGCGTTTCTGCACGAACAGGATTCCGCTTTTCACGCATTTTGTGTTTGCTTTCATTGCGGTTATAGCTTTTATCTACACAAATAAAGTGTTGCCATTCATCATTCGTCATCAGACTTGGGCATTGATCCACAAACGAATGGAAAATTTTTAAAAGAGTTGGTTTGTCTAAATCGCTAACTACAATAGACAGGGTATGTTCCTGCAAATCATAATCTTTGGAAATATCGTAAATTTCGCATATCTTTTTCATTTTTAATCTCCTTGATTTTTGAATTTCAGATTTTCAAAAATCGGAGATCATGGATATTTCGCGATGTAGGTTTGCCAAAAAATATACACGAAATTGTCCTCTTATTAAAGTTCAGGACAACTAAAAAGAGCCTGACATTTTCGTCAGGCTCAAACTTTTAGGGAGAATAAAACATTTGCTTTACTGGCTTATCAGCTTCTTTTGTATACTCTTTTTGATTTTTCCTGCAATAAGTAAAATACTTTCTAAAATCAAACTCATACTGCAAGATACAAACACAACGCTAAATCCTACAAAATAGGAAATTACAATAGCAGTAGTTAGCACAAATAGAATTATCCAAGATATTTTTCGAAAATATCTAAATTCTTTTTCACTAAGCGGTTTTTCGGGTGTATCCAGTGGAGATAAAACCGCTATAAATATTGTAGCCACGGCTGCCAAACACAGTATTACAATGTTAAAATTATATGTTGTCGACATCCGTATAACTACAATACAAGCAGTAATGGAAAGCGCAGACATTATTTCACATCTGGTTTCCGTTTTCGCATGATAACCGCCTGCATATCGACGTATAAATTGAAAAGCGATATAAAAAATAACGCTTTCAAAAAAGCAACCAAGAATCAGTCCAAAAACAGCAGCAAGAATAAAGTACAGCAATTGTGAAAGCAACATAAAAAAGCCATAGCAATATAATTCCTGCTCGTTTTCGGATATGGTTCCCTTGGCAATAAGCCGATTAGTCAGCTGAGCAGATAAATTATTTATCATTGTCGATTTTGCTATATTTCTTCAAGTCCTTCGGCACAACTGGTTGGTAAAACACACCACAAGTAGTGCTGTTGGCGTTTCCCTTGAGTTCCTGTTTTACAATGTTCTTGATCAAAGTATTCCATTTCATTTTAATACAGTCCTTTCAATAATAATTTGATCAGTATTTGATAATCACATCCTATATATTTTTTTGAACTTTTTCAATAGGAAATACAAAACCTGTATATAAAGGGCTCAATTTGTGATATCTTATCAAGCACAACTTAATAAATTAAAAAATAATGTGTATAATCACACTATTAGTTAATTTATCCATAACTGATTTGTGTTCATTATTTATAAATGGTGATACTATTAGTGTGGTGGTCTTAAGTGAAAAATAATCGGCATAAGCTAAATGTTAAATATAATAAAATTGGTATCCGTCTTGCAAATAGACGAAGAGAGTTAAAATATACACAACCTCAATTAGGCGAAATGATCGGTGTGACGAAAAACCATATTTCTAATTTTGAAAATGGTGGTTCGGTTAGTTTAGAAGTATTGCTTGACTTATGTGATGCTTTAGAAATAACGCCAGACTATTTGCTGTTTGGTACAATTCGTGTGTCGCCAACAGATGACTTTTTGGATTTAGTGAAGCTTTGTAATGATTACGAAATATCTATATTATCTGATTTAGCCGAAGAGATGATTAAGCGCAGAAACAAGTAAATAAAATAAAGTTACAACATCGTTTGTTGTCATACAGTGAAACAAACGGTGTTGTTTTTTGTGTTTTGGTGCGTATTAAATTTGGTGCTTTAACGAAGTGGATATATTTGCAATTTACTTATCAATATGCTAATATCAAAATGAGTTCGTATTCAGATTGAGGAGGGGAATCTGTTGATTATAGCTGTTTGTGACGATGAAAAAAGTTATGTGGATAATATCAGACAGCATTTAGAATTCTATTCAAAAGATAGGAATATTAGTTTGGAAATTCATACATTTTGTTCCGGCGCAGCTTTATTGAACAGTAATATTAAATTCAATATTGCTGTTTTGGATGTGGAAATGCCCGGTGCAAGCGGCATAGAGATTGGAAAAATACTAAGATCTAAAAATCCTCACATCGTATTGCTATATATTACGGCATACAAAAAGTATTTGGATGAGGCGCTTAATTTAAATGCAGCTCGTTTTTTTGAAAAGCCGCTGGATTCACAACGATTTTATAGTGGTTTAGATAATGCTATAAAAAGAATAGATGATAGCACAATAAAATTTTTTTTGAAAGATCAAAAGACCATATTTCAAATTAATGCAGATGATATTATTTATGTGGAAATCGAGCAATTAGGTCACCGAAAGACCAATGTTGTTACCATAAACGGCACCTATGTTTCTTCCAATAAAATAACTTTTTGGGAAGAAAAACTAATCAGCACGGTATTTGTAAAAACGCATAAAAGTTATATTGTTAACATGAATTATGTAACCAAGTATGAGCGTGATACCTTAGAACTCGCCAAAACCTATACTGTGCCTATCTCAAGAAATTATCAGGCCGCATTTCACAAAAGGTTTATTAGATTTATGTCGGGTGTTTAAAATGGATAAATTATTATTTAATATTTTTTTGTATCTTGTTGAGTATTTGATTACTATTTTGTTTATTACACACAATTATGAAAAAAAGCAAACAAAGTTTTTACATACCGTTTTTATTGGTGCTCCATTCTTCTTAATCGGCGCATTATTGCAACATTTTGTTCAAAACAACATTGTAAATCTTATTTCATTCTTCTTAATTACATTCTTGTTTTTTATAGTGTGTTTTAAAATTCCATTTAAAGATGCCATACTATATTCTTTGATATTAGATGCTGTTATGTACTCTTCAGAATTAATAGCCATTTATTGTGCATCTTATATTTTAAAAATCCCAACAGACAGTTATCAAAATAATTTTTATATTTTTATTATTCTTACGATTATAAGTAAAATTATTTATTTTGCAATTTCACAGGGATTTGCATTTCTAATAAACAAATTAAAATTCAAAACAAACAATCAGGCGCGTTTTATTCCACTGTTCATATTTCCGATCCTGTCCATCGCCATGTCTTTTCTGTTTTTAAGAATGTCTTTCTTGAACAGCTATGATAATGTCTATAACATATCATTTATGATTTTGAACATTTTAATGATTGCAGCGAGTCTTTACATTTTTATTTATTATCAGATGTTGATTAAAAACAATGACAAGATGAATGAACTGCAAGCAGAAATTCGTGCCTCAGAAGTCGACAAAAATTATTTAGAGATTCTGCAGCACCAAAATGATGAGTTGCATATGCTGTCTCATGACACAAAAAATCATTTTATCACTTTGCTAAATTTAGATACCAAAGAAGATGTTGATAAATATATTTCAGAAGTTATTGGAGATAAGCAACAATACAATATAATACAACGCACTAACAATAAACTCTTAGATTTGTTACTGAGTAAATATAACGTACTATGCAAAAAGACCAACGTATATTTAAACATAGAAGTGCGAACAGCAAATTTAACTTATATACCTGATGCAGATTTATCCATTTTGATCAACAATTTAATGGATAATGCACTGGAATCTGCAAAAAACAGTTCAGAAAAAATAATTGATTTTTCTTTGCGAAGCGTAAATAATTTTGATGTTTTAAATATATCAAATAGTTGCGACCATGAACCACCGCATCGTGGTCAAAACTTATTAACTACAAAGGATTCAAAAGAACTACATGGATTTGGAACAAAAATTATTAAAAAATATGCTAAAAAAGTAAATGCAAAATACGAATGGTTCTATGATAAAAAAGCAAAGCGTTTCAATTCAACTATAATTTTTAATAAATAAGGCTCTGTCACAACAAATGGTTGATTTTTGACGAGAAATAG
>UMHL01065379.1_pt1 | contig 27717 bp, 27 predicted proteins | sample 1965551 | NCBI WGS metagenome assembly UMHL01 (sample SAMEA4836100, study PRJEB28245) | human gut metagenome | biome: gut microbiome; material: fecal sample | place: Denmark | collected 2008 | reverse complement strand
ATATATTGCACAATAGGTCGCGGCGTATAATAAGACCCTGTAGACTTCCGCACAGTTTCCTTTGTTTCAGGATTATATGCAGCTAAAAGATTTTCAAAAACTTTACCTAAAAGTTCCGGATCTAATGCAACATCTTGGTCAAGAGGCGTATTTTCTTCAACCGTAAAATTATATCGTTTCAATATATTTAATAATCCCGAAACTTTGACAGATGATGCACTAGTACGATCATACTCTTTGCTCAAATCTATATATACTTCTTTGGCAAAGAATAAATAATTTGGAATGAAAGCTTGACGATCAGGTTTATTACTTTCACTAAAGCCATCCCAATTATATATATGGTCATTCTGTTTTTTATTGTCCAAACATTCGAACAAGGAGTTATTCATAAACGGAACCGGACGCATCAGTTGTATAAATTCTTCCTTTGTAACCTTCAGATCTGAGGCATGTCGCATGAAGGTTTTGATTTTATGTCTCCCTTGATTACGGTTTATCAGAAAGTTATCACTTACAAAATCAAGTTCTTCAATCTTTTTATTAAGGGTAGCAAAGAAAAGATTCTGAAGAATAGCACGATAATAAGTATTTGAGCCAAAATCATCTGGATCAAAATCCTTTATAATACGCTGCAAATCTTCCACATCAAATAATTCCTTAGGAACAAGTCCTTTTTGTCGCAAAAACCAAACAAATATCAAGCGGGTAATGAGGCGAATAAGATTTTGGGGATTATACTTTTTATCATCCTCATCATCATTGATATCATTAGGAAACGACACTTTACATTCAGGTTTAAGTGCCCAAAAATACCAGTTTTGCAGTTCTTTATAGAACTGATTTGTTAATACATCATTATCGAAAACATTCAACCATTGAGTGTACACAGCCTCAAATGTATGAGTTTTCTTTTCCAATCGCATACTTTCCAAAATACGAATATGTCCTGTATGAGTTTTTTTAGGATTTATACCACGCAAGATATTCACCTTTCCTACCTTTTCTCCAGTATGCCCAGTTTGTTTATAAGCTGTACGCTCACAAAGTGAAAGAGCAAAACGTATTATTCCATTATCATAATATCTGCAAACCATCACTACTGGAGAAGATTTAGAAGCACGATTTAATGCACGAGTTAAATTAGCCATTTCAGTACGGGTAATCCTCGCATCCTCCCGGAAATCAATAGCAAAAACAAGCAACTGTTCATACTTTCCTAAATTAATCCGTATTTCATCCATCGTTTCTTTTTCCGCATTATTTTGAAAAGTACGATCTGAAATTGAGCAAACTAAATAGCTTTCATCAATTTTAGAGCAAATATCCTTAATCATTTTCGATGGCTGTTCAATAAGATCTGTAACAGATATTTGTTCATGAGTTATTACATCTGTACTAATACCAAGATAGGCTAGCAAGCCTAATGTCGCTTGTTGTATATTGTCAGTCGAAAACCGGCTGATGGTTTGATATGCATCCATTATTATTTAATCCTATTTATTTCTTACTAATATATTCCCACACAAGAAGTTCCAAGTTTTCTGCTCTAAAATGATCTTCAACTAGTTTATTCGTTTGCCCTTTAGACTTCTTTACACCTCCAAATAAATCCTTAACTACAGATACTGCTGCTTTAGGAGCTTTTTCTTTAGCCCACAATGCCATTATTGCATGTAGTTTAGCAATAATCTCAGGACTAGCCTTATCTATAGCCGTAGGAACATAACGATTCATATTGAGTTTACTACGAAGTAAAGACAAGATCTCTTGCTTATTGTATTCCTTAATCTGTACTTCATCACGATTATCTTCTACCGGCCGAAGAACAAGATGCATCTCTCCTGTATCTTTTTGTCGAACAAGCGCTACAATGCTCTCCGGAATGCGCTCAAATAAATCATCTCCCGTTCTAAATCCACTATAAATTCCATTTGGCATATTTCGATAATATTTCTCATTTTCTTTAAGTATATCCACAAGATCTTGACGAAATGTTTCAAGAGATAGATCATGTAATCCAAAGGTCTCTTCACCTTGATCCTGCCCAGTCTCCATCACATCATCAAGCAATTTTTGATCGTTACGGTCTAAAATAGGATTATCCTTTATCGTTTTTGTAAGTTCTTCACTTACCTCTGGAATTTCAGTACCGATTACAGCCATTGCAGCTAAACGACTATTAACTCGGTTAAATAAATTCAGATATCCGTCATAGTTCTTCGCAGGCCAAAAGTTCACACAATCAATCTCCTTATTCACAGAACCAATACGATCAATACGTCCTTGGCGTTGAATAAGACGAGTCGGATTCCAATGTATGTCATAATTAACAACAGTCTGTGCATCCTGCAAATTTTGTCCTTCACTCAAACAGTCTGTGGCAATAAGAATGCGAACTGGTTCATCAAGTGCTTGTTGTGCCTTACGAGCCATTTCATTCGAATTTTTAAAACATTCAATCACCTTTTTCCATTCAGCAAAAGACACATTCCATTTGCGTTTTTCATAATCATAATGATCATCTCCTTGCTTAAAATATTGTTTATATAATGGAACCCAATCCATCTCCCGATAAAGTTTGCTCATTGGAGAAAAACGACATAACGTAAATTGAAATTTTTTCTCATGCACACCTTTAAACATTGCTCCATCTCCATCTACAACAGCTACTATTCCTGGAAACTCTGCGTTCAACTGTTCATAAAGATATTGTGCTGTATCACTATAAGACGTAAAAATAAGTACCCGCTTATGACTTTTATTCACTTTATCTGATAAAATATCTTTAAGCCTTTCCAGTTTGCTATCTTTAACTTTCCCCGCTTTAAATTGTTTATCATATAAGTTCATATTATCTACAAATACATGGAAAAGTCGTACATCCTGTTCTAAATCCCGTTTAAAACCTTCTATATCTAAAATCTCAGATAAATGTATTGGATTCTTTTTACCTATCATGAATTCAGGATTATCTAACTCTTCATCAATACTTGATAGATCAATCATATCACTAATAGAGCTATCTCCTTTTCCAGCAATAAATGCATTAACCTTTGCCAACGTATTTTCATGATGAATCAAAACATTCTCAACTGTTGTTTTACATGCTACCCAACTACTTTCAAGACGTTTCAGAAAAAGAATAAGCATCATTTTACAAAGGAAAAACTCTCGCTGACGTTGATCGTTAATAGCCATTACTTTTTCTGATGGTTTCTCTGTATAGGCAGAAGGCTGATAAGCTACCATATTGGGAGCCATTAATGCATCATAAATATCTTCAAAGGTAGCAAGGTCTCCTATTTCTGATAAAGCTTTAAAAATGTTGGTTGGCTTATTTTGTTTAGGAAAATGTAAATCAGTACCCGTAGCTTTTTCCACCATTTTCCGTGTACGGGCCACAACAAGACGATCTGTAAGATTAAAAAAAGCATCAGGTAAAGCATCTACTAAGTCCTTAATATGTCGTTCTCCTTCTTGCTTACTCCATTTTTCAAAAGAGCCTTGGGCACGACGAAATAAATCCATTAAGCTAGGTATATTAAAGCCTTCTATATTAAAACCATTATCTGCATCCCGTACCATAAGTTTAAACTGATTACGCACATCCATCAAATGATTGTTGACCGGTGTAGCAGATAATTCCAAAACTTTAATATCATCGTGAGGACGTCTCTTTAAGAGTGTTTCTACTAGATATTTATAACGCCCCGACTTATCATTTCTAAGATTATGACTTTCATCAATTACAATTAACATTTTAGGACGACTCTTTAAAAAAGAAAGTGGAGCACGAGTATATGAATCTAATCTTCCCTCTTGTAAGTCTGTATGAAAACGAACTTCATAATCAAACTCATCACGTTCAAAACGTGAACCTTGATGAGAAAGATATTGCTCCCAATTAGCTTGTAATTTTTTAGGACACAGCACTAAAGTAAAATATCCTTCCCCTTGAAAATATTTGATTACAGCTAAAGCCGAGAATGTTTTTCCTAACCCCACAGCATCCGCCAATATTGCACCATTATATTTCGACAACATAGAAATTAAAGAACGTACCCCTTTCCGTTGATAATCAAAAAGCACATTCCATATTACAGAATCCTCCATACGAGTAATACTACGATTAGCTCCATCTGAGAATGTCAATTCTATATCATCATGAAATAATTCAAAAAGAATTTTATAATAAATATCACGCGGCATATATTCCTTACAAAAATTCTCTATGCAGTCTATAAAATATTGTTTGACTGTTTTGCGGACTTTCTTATCATTTTCGAAAACCTCAACAGTATCTTTGGCTACATTATTCCAAATATCCTCAAACCACTTAAGTGTACCTTGAAAATCATCTCCATCAAATCCCTTACGAGCTACATTAAATTCAATATTACCTGCGTCCTTATAATAACCAAGTCCTTTTTCCGTAAAATTTGAAGAACCCGCAATAAAAAAACAATCATCCGCTTCTTCTGCTTCATAAATATAAGTTTTAGCATGACAAAATGTATTGTCGATGCGACGAAGCTCCACATTATCTTGTTTCAAAATATCAATAGCTTTTTGAGCTATTGTTTGCAATGAAAAAGCGTTACTCAAATCACTAGTCCCTTGCAATATATCTATCACCCTTTCCTTTTGGTCGTCATGCCCTGCAATCTCACTCAAAATAAGACGAAACTTCTTAGGCTCTTCATCAAATTTCTTCAATAATGCTAAAGCTGAAATAGTAAAAAAACCAGAAACAATATTCAAGTTTTCACCCTTTGTATATTTCTTCAGGTATTCCCAAACAGTCATAAGCTGACTCTTCTTATTGAGCAAATTTTTATTATCCAATATCATAAATATTCTATTTAGATGACCTCTATCGACAATTCAATTTTACGCACTTTTGTTATATTCACTAGAATTATTGACAACGTATTTACAAAGATAGAGATTTATCCGCATGAAAGAAATAGACCTACACAAAAATAAGCCTTACTTCTAAGCTAGACTAACTCCTCATTCCTTCCCCATCCTTTACCAAAATGTCACCATCCCCCACTCCCTCTCCAAAACCACTTTCTTTCCTCGCCCCGCCGCCCATCCGCTCAAAATCCGCAAGCAGAATCGTTCATCAAATACCAAAAAGAAACGCAATCACACAAGCACCCACACTAAAAGCAAGCAAAAAAAGCAATTCCAAGACCCCACTCACAAAAACCAAAAGAAAACCCCTCAAAAAGACAATCCAAAACAATCCATCAAACTCCACCAACTAGAAAACACCCCCACCCAAACAGCCATCCAAATCCAACAAAAATCCCCTCAAATCCCCCACAGAAGCTATACCCTCCAAAACGCAAGTACGTTTTCCCTCAAACACAAGTGCATTTCACTCCAAACGCAAAGGCGTTTCACCTAAAACGCAAGGACGTTTTCCACCCCAAAATCTCCCGAAAATTCTCCATCCGAACCCGAAAAACGCCTAAAAATCTCCCAAAATGAGAAAACACTGCCTCCAGATTCCCCAAAACCTCTCCATTTCGCACCCCAGCTACCCCCTTCAGAAGCCTTCTGAAAGGGGTTCCCTCTCCCAATCCCCTAGGAAATCCCCACAAAAGCAGAATCAGAAAGACACCTAAATCTCGACACAAGCAGCAAAAAGAAACCAAACTGCACGAATCGAAATCAACCCAAAAATCCGTTACAAGGCCTCGGATTCCCCCTCGGAGCAAGCCTTCGTTTTTCCCCTCCCCATCCTACAAAATGCACAAAAAAGTTTGCTCGTTCCACAAAAAGTCGCGTCCTTTGTACAAATAAATTCACAAAACTATGGCAGACAATTACATTGAACGACAATATGAGGCATATCAGGCACGGAAGGCGGCCTGGGAGAAAGAACGGAAGTATAAGAAGAAAAAGCCGGCGGCTCCGGCCGAAGCTCCCCATCGTTCGGGGGCTTTCCTGCAAAATCAAGTGAAGAAAGTGGTGGCTGTGCACGACCTGTCGGGCGTGGGTCACGTGTCACTGATGGCGGTCATTCCGGTGCTTTCGTCCATGGGCTTTCAGGTGTGTCCGCTGCCCACGGCGGTACTGTCCGCACATACGCAGTACCCCACGTACTCGTTCCTCGACCTGACCGACGAGATGAAGCGCATCATCGAGAACTGGGAGAAGATGAACGTGCACTTCGATACTTTCTACACGGGTTATCTGGGTTCACCGCAACAGGCGCAGATTGTGGAGGAGTTTATCCTGAAGTTTCGTGGGGAGAACGACATGGTGGTGGTGGACCCGGTGCTGGGTGACAACGGTCACCTTTACAAGGGTATCACCGAGGAGATGGTGACGGAGATGAAGAAACTGATTCACCTGGCGGATGTCATCACGCCCAACCTGACGGAGCTGTATTACCTGCTGGACATGCCGTATCAGGAACACATTACGGATGCGGAACTGAAACAGGCACTAAAGACACTTTCCGACCGGGGTCCGGCCATCGTCATTGCCACGAGCGTGCCGGTGAGCGGTGACCCGCGTTCTACGTCGGTCTATGCCTACAACCGCTTTGGCGACCGTTACTGGAAGGTGACCTGCCCCTATCTGCCGGCACACTATCCGGGCACGGGCGACACGTTTACGAGTGTCATTACGGGGGCGCTGATGCAGGGCGACAGTCTGCCCATTGCGCTCGACCGCGCCACGCAGTTTATCTTGCAGGGCATACGGGCCACATTTGGCTATGAGTACAACAACCTGGAGGGTATCATGCTGGAGAAGGTGCTCCACAACCTCGACATGCCGATTCAAATCAGCAGTTACGAGCTGGTGGAATAAGCGACCACACGAATCAGTACATACGTATCTGCCCGACGGGGAGTTCCACTTCGCCGAAGGGTATCAGGGCATTGAACAGACGGATATGCCGGTAGTTTCCGAGGGAGGCGACCGGGATGTCCGTTTCTTTTATCTGTCCGGTGTCGAGCAGGTATCGGCGCTGGGTTCCGGCCAGCAGAGGCTGTGCGGGGGTATGCCACTCGCATCCGTCCCAAAGGGCAATGTTGGCGATGGAGGTATCGGTGAGGAGTCCGTGGCGCACGATGAGCACATCGTCGGCCGTATCGCGCAGGGCAAAGGCTTTGTCGAGCACGTGGCGGTCGGCCTGCTTGTAGCGGTAGTCGATGTCGTCCTGCACCACCAGTTGCAGACTGTGTACGGGGCGGACGTGGTAAGGAAAGTATTCCACGCGAATCACGTCGCGGGCATAAGTCAGGCGACAGCGGGTGCGTGCGGTGTAGGCTTCCGGACGGAGGTAGTCACACACGTGGAGGTCGGGCACGGGACCAAAGAAGGCACGGCGCGTGTCGTTCATGCGGCGGTCGTGCAGCGAGGCATGCCACACTTTCCCGTCTTCGATGCGGAGGGTTTCAATAAAGAGGCACATAGGCTTTCTGTTTCATTTCTTCGTATTCGTTTCGGGCTTCGCTGCGGAAGGTGATACCTCCCCCACTCTTGAACACCTTCGTGCCGTCGGGCTGCTGTTCCAGGAAACGGATGAGCACGGCGCTGTCCAGATTGCGGCCGTCAAAATAGCCGGTCACACCGGTATAAAAGCCACGGTCGTACGTCTCGGCTTCGCGGATAATCTGCACAGTGCGGGGCTTGGGAGCTCCGGTGATGGAACCTGCCGGAAGGAGACTGAAAAACAGGTCGCCCAGTTGTGAAGGATAGTCTTCGGGCAGACGGCCACGGATTTCAGAACTCATCTGAAGCAGCGGACCACGGTGGGTGTGCAGCTCGTCCAGGTAGCGGTAGCGGGTCACGGTGACTTCGGTGGCGAAACGGCTCAGGTCGTTACGGATGAGGTCGGTGATGGTGGCATGTTCGGCCGCTTCTTTCGGGTCGGCCAGCAAGCGTTCGCGGGCATCGGGCAGCGTGGCATCCATCGTACCTTTCATGGGATGGGAATAGATAAAGTCATCGGTTATCCGGACAAAGATTTCGGGCGAGAATACCACAAAGCGGTTGTTTACCCACAGTCTGTAAGGAGCACGGGCATGGTCGAACACCTGCCGCAGGGTGAGGTCGGTATCGACGGGGGTAGCACAGGTGTAGTTCACCAGGAAGGAATTGCCGCCATGCAAGTGACGGTGTACGATGTCGAATCCGCGACGGTACTCCTCAAAGCTCATCGGATGAGGCTCCCAGCAGAAAGAATCGGGGCGCGAAATAGCGGACATGCCTTGCGGCACGTTCGTGGCTCCCGGAAAGGCAAACAGCAGTTCCGCAGAAGGCAGACGGTGGGGTTCTTCCACCAGGCATTTCTCGGCGGTATAATCTATCAGGAAAAAGAACGGGCGGCCTTCGCAACCAAAGCGGTTCATGCGGGTGATGGCTTCCTCACGGCCACAAAAAGAGAGGGCATCAGTCATTTCGTTTGGTTTTGAGGGAACAGAGATAAAGGGTCACTCCCACGGCTACGGCAAGCATCATCGCTTTCAGCCAGAGGGCATCGAACATCAGGAAGATGCAATGCAGAGAGGTGAGCCACAGCAGGCTCAGGGCGAGGATCTTGGCACGCAGAGGGATGGCGCGCGACTCACGGAAATCGCGGATATAAGGTCCCAGCAGCTTGTGGTTCAGCAACCACTGGTAGGCTCTCGGCGAACTGCGGAAAAAGAGGGCGGCCGAAAGCAGCAGAAAGGGCGTGGTGGGCAGCACAGGCAGGAAAATACCAGCCACACCCAGTGCCAGCGACAGGAATCCGATGGGGAGGTAAATGTATTTCATGGCGCAAAAATACAAGGTAAACGGCACACCGCAGGCAGGAGTTTAGTTAATAACCTCAAAATCGGAGGAGCTGCAAAGGAGAAAGCTTGCAGAAAAAGAAAATTTTCATCATATTTGTAATTGTTACAATCTTGTTAAACCATTCAACTATCAAAGAATCATGAAAAAACTAATCTGGACTTTATGTGTGATGGTGTGGAGCCTGGCAGGCTTTGCACAGGAAAAGAGTTACCAACTTTCCAGCCACATCCTGGACATTCAGCAGGGGCAACCTGCGGCGGGAGTAAAAATCAGTCTGTCGCAGCTTCAGCCCGACGGCAAGACCTGGGTGCTGCTGGAGGAAAAACTAACGGACGAGAACGGCCGCGTGAAGGATTTCCTGGAAGAAGGCACGACCGACCACAAGGGCATTTACCGCCTGACGTATCACGTGGCGCCCTACTTCAAGCGGCTGCAACAGGATTCGTTCTACCCGTTCATCGAAGTGGTGTTCGAAATCAAGGACGACAAGCACTACCATGTGCCAATCACGCTTTCGCCCTACGGATATTCTACGTATAGAGGAAACTGAAAAAAGAATGGGAGCCTTTTCAAGCTCCCATTTTTCGTGCCTTGCGGGTACAATATCGCTTGCACTGGGCACAGATGTCATAACCCAGCATGGCTCCCAATATGAAATCTTCTTCCGGAGTAAGCAGGTTCAGGGGACGTGTCACCATCATGCGGATGGCTTCAATGCATTCCGCCTTGCCGAAGAAGAGATTGATGCGCTCGTCGTCCACCGGCTGAATCACAAACTTGATGCGCTGGCTTCGCAGACGTTTCACGGCAAAGTCTTCATATCGCTTGTTCGTGGTGTACAACACCATCTGACGCACGCCTTTCTTCAGCTCATAGATGTGGTTGAGAAAGACTTTCAGTTCTACGGGATTGATATCGGGAGTCATCATGGGCTACGAATTTAGAAGATAGAGAAATGAGGTCGGAAGGAATCAGGCCAGATCGGCTTTGAGCATCTCTGTCCAGGCCGACACGCGGGCATCGGTCCGGTCGCTTTCGTTCACGTCGTCGAGGGCCAGTCCCACGAATTTTCCGTCGGCAACGGCCACGGAAGAAGCGTAGGTGTAATCGCTGTCGGGCACGGCTCCCACGAAGGTACATCCGCTGTCTTTCAAGTCTTCAAAGAGGATACCCATACCGTCGCAGAAGGTATCGGAATAGGATTCGGAATCGCCGCAACCGAAGAGGGCGATGGTCTTGCCGGAGAGGTTAGCGTTTTTCAGCACCTTGATGCCGTCGTACCAGTCGTCCTGCAACTCTCCGTCACCCCAAGTAGAGGTACCCAGAATCAGGGCTTCGTAACTCTCTACCAGGGCAGCATCCAGCTTGCTCACATCGTGTACGTCTTCAGGGGATACTCCCAACTTTTCCGCTATCAGGCGGGCCACAGACTCAGTGGTGCCTGTGGTAGAACCATAAAAAATACCAGTTTTCTTCATTTTCTACATGTTTGATTTGACATCGCAAAGAAACGGCATCCGGCGCGGATTTGAAATACCTAAAAATTGGGATTTTGCGGGATTTTTCCGGCAGCTTTCTAATGGGTGAAAGAAAGAATTCTGTATATTTGTCGCATAAAAATAAGAAACAAGTATGAAACAGACTCTCTATGCGTGGGCCAGCATCGTGGTGGGATGTACCATCCTGGCGGCCGGATTCGTATTCTTTATCAATCCCTATAATATTGTGCCCGGAGGAGTGTACGGGGCCAGCATCGTGCTCCATAACCTGTTCCCGTCCATTCAGGTGGGTACGTTCGGCTATATGTTCGACATTCCGCTGCTCATCCTGTCGGTGCTGCTGTTGGGGGCGAAGTTAGGGATACGCACCATTGTGGCGGCCCTGCTTACTCCGTTGCTGATGAACACCATGTCGCGGCTGGTCTACCCTACCCGCGAAGCACTGGAGAGTCTGGACCCGGCACAATTGTTAGGAGGCAGTATGAACATGACGGACCACCTGATGCTGACGTGCATCATCGGAGCAGTGGTCATCGGTGTGGGTACGGGCATCGTGATACGCAGTCAGGCTACCACGGGCGGAAGTGACATCGTGGGAATGCTGCTACAGAAATATGCGCACATCCGTTTCTCACGGGCCATTCTGTTAGTGGACGGGGCCGTAGTATGCTTCGGACTGGTGGTTATCGGTTTCGGACTGGGTACGGCGAGCGACTCTACGCAACCTTCGTGGCACCTGTCATTCTATTCGCTCATTTCCATCTTTATCATCTCGCGGGTCATTGCCTACATGATTAACGGGGCGAAGAACGACAAACTGATTTTTGTCATCAGCGATCATGAGTTGCAGGCTCTTCACCAGTACATACTGAAGGACCTGGATCGCACGGCTACCTGTATCAAGAGTTCGGGACTCTACACGGGTAAGGACAAGGAGATGATTTTCCTCGTGGTGAGCTACCAGGAGGTGCAGGGTGTGAAACTGAAAATCAAGGAGGCCGACCCGAGGGCGTTTGTGGTGGTAACGGATGCGTATGACACCTTCGGAGAAGGCTGGAAGCAGCTTCCTTCTCCGCACGAAATCTATCCGGAATAGCCATATTCCGACTTTTAAGACAGAAAATCCGACTTTCTGAAAAACGGACTACAGGTATTTATGCCTTACCTTTGCATAAACAAAACACATTGCTTATGCACATTCTTTTTATGCATTTCCATCGTTTCCGCTCCGCCTTCCTACAGGTGTGTTTCTGCCTGGGAGTTTTGCTGCTGGGCGGATGCGACATGATTGAATATCACCCGTACGACCTCGACATTGACGGGGAAACGGACGTGAACCGCCGGAACATTGAACGGATTGAAACGGCTACTTACGGAAAAGAGGAAATCCGGTTTGCCGTAATCAGTGACACGCAGCGCTGGTACGACGAGACGGAGGATGCCGTGGAGGCCTTGAACCGGCGCGATGACCTGGATTTCGTGCTTCATACGGGCGACATGTCCGACTTCGGCCTGAAACTGGAATTTGAGAAACAGCGCGACATTCTCAGCGGACTGAAGGTGCCTTTCGTTTGTCTACTGGGCAACCACGACTGCCTGGCCACGGGACTCGATGTGTTCCGCAAGATATTCGGCACGGAAGATTTCGCCTTTACCGCCGGAAACGTGCGCTTTCTGTGCCTGAACACCAATGCCTTAGAGTTCGACTACTCGTCGGCGGTACCCAATATCCAGTTTATCCGCGACGAAGGCGACCACGTGCCCGAAGGAGTGGAAAAAACCGTGGTGGCCATGCACGCAGGTCCTTTCTCCGAACAGTTCAACAACAACATCGCCGAGTATTTCCATTATTATCTCAAGGAAATGCCCGACTTGCAGTTCTGTGTCTACGGTCACGGGCACAATGTAAGCGTAGACGAGTTCTTCGACGACGGCATCAAGTATTACGAATGCAGCTGCGCCAAAGACCGTTCTTATTTATTTTTCACCCTCAACTCAAACGGCTATACCTATGAAGTGGTCAATTTTTAAACTGCTGCTGGCGGGAGGAATGGCCGGAATGACACTCCTGCCTCTTTGCGCACAAAACGACAGTATCGCTCCGGCCGTCAAGGAACGCCGCTGGGACAAACGCGAGCACCTGCGTTATGATGAACGGTGGGAACGCCTGAAGCCCACTCACCTGAAATGGCAGTACGCCGGAGGAATGGGACTCAACTCGGTGGGCGTGGGCTGGGATTACGGACGCCGCTGCCAGTGGGAAACGGACTTCCAGGTAGGTTTCCTTCCGGCCAAGTATGCCGAGAAATTCCGTCTCACATTTACCGTGAAGCAGAACTACATTCCCTGGAGCATCTGCTTCAAGGAGCACTGGATGGTCGAGCCCTTCTACTGCGGTCTGTACATCACCACCATTGCGGGCGACGAGTTCTGGAAGAAGGAACCGGGACGCTATCCCAACAAATACTATAATTTCAGTACCAAGATACGTCCTTACATCTTTGTGGGACAGCGTTTCGGCTTCAGTCCTCGCCACGACCTGGTACGCCATGTCTCACTGTTCTACGAACTGAGTACCTGCGAGCTGTATCTCATCAGCAAGGTAACCAACAAAAGCCTCTCCATGCGCGACATCCTGCGCCTGTCGTTCGGTGTGAAAGTACAGCTGTTCAGAGACGAATAGACACGGCCTGCAAAAAAAGATAAAAAAGGAACGGCAGCCGTTCGTCGTTCCAAAGTTTTCGTTACCTTTGCCGGAAAGTAAACAAAGGGGTGCCCCACGGATGTGTCCGGGCTGAGATTATACCCTACGAACCTGATGCGGTTAATACCGACGAAGGGATTGTTGATTCTGACATCTATTTCCTTTCCCCGTCCGCGGGATGCTCTCTTTGGTTTACACGCTAAAACAGTATGCTTATGAAACTATTGGTAAACAACAAAGAGACGAAACTTACACAAGGTCATACCATTGCCGCACTGGCACAGCAGCTGGAACTTCCAAAGCAGGGAGTGGCCATCGCGCTACACAACCGCATGGTTCCGCGTGCGGAATGGGAAAACACCGCCCTGAACGAGGGCGACAGTCTGGTCATCATCAAAGCAGCTTGTGGAGGATAAGGCCATGGACATGAATCATTTCAAGTTGCAGTTCATCACACATTTCACCGACACGTATTCGTATCTCGACTCGGCCCGGATGGCCCTCGAAGGGGGATGCCGCTGGGTACAGTTGCGCATGAAGCACGCCTCGGACGAGGAGACGGAAGCGGTGGCCGTGGAGGTACAGAAACTGTGCCGCACGTACGGAGCCACTTTCCTCATCGACGACCGGGTGGAACTGGTGCGCAAGCTGAAGGCCGACGGGGTGCACCTGGGCAAGAACGACATGCCGATAGCCGAAGCACGGAAAATCCTCGGAAAGGACTTCCTCATCGGAGGTACGGCCAACACGTTCGACGACGTACAGGCACACTATGAAGCCGGAGCCGACTACATCGGTTGCGGACCGTTCCGATTCACCACCACAAAAGAGAAGCTTAGCCCCATCCTCGGACTGGAGGGTTACCGTTCCATCGTGCAGCAGATGAAAACGGAAGGCATCCACCTGCCCATCGTAGCCATCGGCGGCATCACCCTGGAAGACACCCCTGCCATTATGCAGACCGGCGTGACGGGCATCGCCCTGAGCGGCACCATCCTGCGGGCAGCGAATCCGGTGGAAGAGACGAAGAGAATCGTGAGTCAATTAAGAATTAAGAATGAAGAATGAAAAATTTGTGGATGTGTTCATTTTTAGACAGAAGAACAAAAGAAACATATTTTTCAAATCCTCTTATTTTCAGAATTTCATCACAAACACCAACTCACCTTTGCTGGTAAAGAAATTCCAACTTTACCACAAAGAATAACGAGCAAAGGAACCACAAAAAGAACGAAGCAAAGACAAAAGAAGCAAAAACTCCCCACAGCGATTTCGCCAAAGGCGAAGAGCGACAGCCCCCCAAAAATCCCGTCCTCAGTTTCGGACCGAAAAGCGGAGAAGCAAAGCACGGCGAAAAGAAGCGCAGGCTGTTTGAGCGAAGCGAGTTCCTGCGCTTCCGACGAGCGAAGCTTCACAGCCGGTCCGAAACTGCAGACGGCGGTTTTTCTTTTTGTTACCTTTTTCTTTTTGCCGCCAAAAAGAAAAAGTAAGAGCAAACCAAAAGAAAAAGTAAAAGCAAGCAAACAATAAACAAAATAGATAAAACAATGGAAAAACTAATCATTGCGGGAAAAGAATTCGAATCCCGCCTATTCTTAGGAACAGGAAAATTCAACTCCAACCAACTCATGGAAGAAGCCATCCTGGCTTCCGGCACAGAAATGGTGACCGTAGCCATGAAACGTATCGAACTTGACAACAAGGAAGACGACATGCTGAAGCATATCATCCACCCCCATATCCAATTGCTCCCAAACACCTCGGGCGTGCGCACCGCAGAAGAAGCCGTGTTCGCCGCACAGATGGCCCGCGAAGCCTTCGGCACCAACTGGCTGAAACTGGAAATCCATCCCGACCCACGCTACCTGTTGCCGGATTCTACCGAGACCCTGAAGGCTACGGAAGAACTGGTGAAACTGGGATTCGTGGTATTGCCTTACTGCCAGGCCGACCCGACCCTGTGCAAGCGTCTGGAAGAAGCCGGAGCAGCTACCGTAATGCCGCTGGCTGCCCCCATCGGTACGAACAAGGGATTGCAGACACGCGACTTCCTGCGCATCATCATCGAGCAGAGCAACGTGCCGGTGGTAGTGGATGCCGGTATCGGTGCACCGAGCCATGCCGCTGAAGCCATGGAAATGGGTGCCGCTGCCTGCCTGGTAAATACCGCCATCGCCGTAGCCGGAAATCCGGTGGAAATGGCTGTAGCCTTCAAGGAAGCTGTCATTGCCGGACGCCGTGCCTACGAAGCCGGACTGGGTATTCAGGCCGATAACCTCGTGGCATCTGCCTCCTCTCCTCTCACTTCTTTCTTGAATGAATAAATCCTGATTTTCTCAACCGGTAGGGACTGTTCCCTACCCGCAAACAAACCCCTATTTATATGGAAAAAGAAAAAGACCAAAAAGCATACGCCCATGCAGAGAAAGCCTACATGCAGGGCACCCTTTTCCCCTTTGTAAAGGTAGGCATGCAGAAAGTGAACCTCACCCCGACGGTGACCGTAGTAGACGGCAAGAAGGTAATGACACCTAATGCACCGGTGTACGTGTACGACACGAGCGGCCCGTTCAGCGACCCGAACATTGAAATCGACCTGAAGAAGGGACTGCCGCGCATGCGTGAGAGCTGGATTACCTCACGCGGCGATGTGGAACAGTTGCCGTCCATCACTTCGGAATATGGCAAGATGCGCCGTGACGACCACTCGCTCGATCACCTGCGCTTTGAACATATCGCCCTGCCTTACCGTGCCAAGGAAGGCCACTGCTGTACGCAGATGTACTACGCCAAGCAGGGCATCGTGACACCGGAAATGGAGTACGTAGCCATCCGTGAGAACATGAACTGCAAGGAACTGGGCATCGACACCTACATCACGCCGGAATTCGTGCGCGACGAGATTGCCGCCGGACGTGCCGTACTGCCTGCCAACATCAACCACCCGGAATCGGAACCGATGATTATCGGCCGCAACTTCCTGGTAAAAATCAATACCAACATCGGTAACTCGGCCACTACTTCAAGCATCGACGAGGAAGTGGACAAGGCGGTGTGGAGCTGCAAATGGGGCGGCGACACGCTGATGGACCTGTCGACGGGTGCCAACATCCACGAAACCCGCGAATGGATTGTGCGCAACTGTCCGGTGCCGGTGGGTACCGTGCCCATCTATCAGGCACTGGAGAAGGTAAACGGCAAGGTGGAAGACCTGACCTGGGAAATCTACCGCGACACCCTCATCGAGCAGTGCGAGCAGGGAGTGGACTACTTCACCATCCATGCCGGTATCCGTCGTCACAACGTACACCTGGCCGACAAGCGTCTGTGTGGTATCGTGAGCCGTGGCGGAAGTATCATGAGCAAGTGGTGCCTTATCCACGACCAGGAATCCTTCCTCTACGAGCACTTTGACGACATCTGCGACATCCTGGCTCAGTATGACGTGGCCGTATCATTGGGCGACGGATTACGTCCGGGCTGTATCGCCGATGCCAACGACGAGGCTCAGTTTGCCGAACTCGACACAATGGGCGAACTCGTGCTCCGTGCCTGGGAAAAGAACGTGCAGGCCTTTATCGAAGGTCCGGGACACGTGCCCTTGCACAAGATTCGCGAGAACATGGAGCGTCAGATCAGCCACTGCCACAACGCACCGTTCTATACTCTCGGCCCGCTGGTGACCGACATCGCTCCGGGTTACGACCACATCACTTCGGCCATCGGTGCCGCACAAATCGGCTGGCTGGGTACAGCCATGCTGTGCTACGTCACTCCGAAGGAACACCTGGGTCTGCCCAACCGCGAAGATGTACGTACGGGCGTTATCACCTACAAGATTGCCGCCCATGCAGCCGACCTGGCCAAAGGTCATCCGGGCGCACAGATTCGCGACAATGCCCTGAGCAAGGCCCGCTACGAGTTCCGCTGGCGCGACCAGTTCCACCTGAGTCTCGACCCCGACCGTGCGCTGGAATACTTCAACGAGGGACGTCACACCGACGGCGAGTACTGCACCATGTGTGGCCCGAACTTCTGTGCGATGAAACTCAGCCGCGACCTGAAGGCAATTAATAATGAATAATACATCAGGCCAGCATCTTTAACCTTTAATTTTTAACTATTAACTATCGAAATGTTTAGTGACGAATTAGAAAAAATAAGCTGGGAGGAGACGACCAAGGCCATCTATTCCAAAACCGAGGCCGACGTGATTCGGGCACTCGGAAAATCACGGTGCGACGTAGACGACTTCATGGCACTCATCTCGCCGGCTGCCGAAAAGTTCCTTGAACCCATGGCACGCCTCAGCAAGAAATATACCGAAGAACGTTTCGGACGCACCATGTCGATGTTCATCCCGCTCTACATCACCAACTCGTGCACCAACTCGTGCGTGTACTGCGGCTTCCACATCAGCAACCCCATGGCGCGCACCATCCTGACGCCCGAAGAGATTGAAAACGAATACAAGGCCATCAAGAAGCTCGGCCCGTTCGAAAACCTACTGATTGTGACGGGTGAAAATCCGGCCAAGGCGGGTGTGCCCTACATTGCCAAGGCGCTCGACCTGGCCAAACCGTACTTCTCGAACCTGAAAATCGAGGTGATGCCGCTCAAGACGGAAGAGTATGCCGAACTGGTACACCACGGACTGAACGGCGTAATCTGTTTCCAGGAAACGTACAACAAGGCCCGCTACAACGTGTACCACCCGCGCGGCATGAAGTCGAAGTTCGAATGGCGTGTCAACGGGTTCGACCGCATGGGTCAGGCCGGTGTACACTCCATCGGCATGGGTGTGCTCATCGGACTGGAGGACTGGCGTACGGACGTGACCATGATGGCTTACCACCTGCGCTACTTGCAGAAGCATTACTGGAAGACGAAGTACAGCGTAAACTTCCCGCGCATGCGTCCGGCCGAAAACGAAGGTTTCCAGCCTAATGTCATCATGAGCGACAAGGAACTGGCACAGGTGACTTTCGCTATGCGTATCTTCGACCACGACGTGGACATCTCCTACTCTACCCGCGAACCGGCCAATATCCGCGACCACATGGCTTCACTGGGTGTGACTACCATGAGTGCCGAGAGCAAGACGGAACCGGGCGGATATTACACCTACCCGCAGGCACTGGAGCAGTTCCATGTAAGCGACGAACGTACAGCCGTAGAAATCGAGAAGGCCCTCAAGGCATTGGGACGCGAACCGGTATGGAAGGACTGGGATGCTTCGTTCGACCACGTGGCACAGTCGCACGCCACTGCCGCTGCGGCCCGCTGAAAAGCCCTCCGGAACACTCTCTGAAAAACGCCCTTACGTTTTCCCTGAAACGCAAGTGCGTTTTACTTCAAACACAAGTGCGTTTTGATGGAAACACAAGGACGTTTTTCCAAAACGCAAGTGCGTTTTTTCAAGACAAGTATAACCCTCTTCAGAAGGCATCCTGAGGCCATTTTCCCGACTTCCGGATGCCTTTCTGTCTTTACTCACTTTATTATTCCCCTTTTGACCTTATGAAACTGACCGAAAAAGAAGCGTCACGCTACAACCGACAGATTCTGCTCGACGAAATCGGCGAGACAGGACAACTCCTGCTGAAGCAGGCCCGCGTACTCATCGTGGGAGTAGGCGGACTGGGGTCGCCCATTGCCCTCTACCTGGCCGGTGCCGGAGTGGGCACCATCGGACTGATTGACGACGATACCGTGAGCGAGACCAACCTCCAGCGGCAGGTACTCTACAGCGAGCCTGAAATCGGACTCTCCAAGGCCGAACAGGCCAAGTTGCGCCTGCAGGCCCTCAACTCCGACATCCGTGTGGAAGCCTGGAACGAGCGTCTCACCCCGCAGAATGCCGAATGCCTCATTGCCAACTACGACATCGTGGTGGACGGCTGCGACAATTTCCGCACGCGCTACCTCATTAATGACACCTGCGTGCGGCTGGACAAGGTGTACGTGTACGGTGCCATCCGCGAGTTCGACGGGCAGGTCTCCGTGTTCAACTACCAGGGCGGTCCCGACTACCGTACCCTCTTCCCCGACGAAGAAGAAATGCTCGCCATGCCCCACCCCTCCAAGGCCGTGTTGGGTGTCACTCCGGGCGTAGTGGGCTGTGTGGAAGCCAGCGAGACCATGAAAGTCATCCTGGGCAGTCCGGCCGTGCTGAGCGGAAAACTCTGGCACATCGACCTGCGAACCCTGGAAAGCTACGTCATTTCACTGGTATAGCCCCACACGGCTCGCTGAAAATCACGGTTTCCGGTGATGTACAGCTCCTCAGATAGCCTTACTTTTGTACAAACGTAAATTATCCTATTATTCTTATCTTTAGTATGAACAAAAGTAAAGCAACGACAGCCCTGAAATCGCTGCTGGTTTCAGGCTGTGCCCTTTTTGTGTGGGGCATGACACCCGTATTTTTAGCCTCCACCCTTACCTCGTGCGAAAAATTAGAGGATATTTTAGGAGGTGGTGATGAAGATGAAGACGACGAAAACGGAGACGGAAGCAGCTCAGGTAATTTGAACGGAGTGGGTACTACCGACGGAGCGGCTCCCTATTTCAATCTGGAAACGACCCGCATCGAAGTGCCTGCCGTAAGAGACGGAGAAGGCATACAGGTGAAATGCCAGACCAACATCATAAGCATGCGCTATGTGCTGGAGAAATTCAAGAAATTCAGTGAAGGTGAACTGACCGAGCAGGAGGACTATTCGTTCATCCTGGAAAATCCGGAGTATTCATTCTACGGCGAAGAGTACCTGCAATATTACACCAACTACTCCAGCGAGAAACAGACCGACAACCTGCTGATTTATGCCACCGACAAAGACAGTCTGCTGGCCACCATCCCCATCGAACAGGCGGCTGCTCCCCATATCAGTGTGACCAAGGCAGATGCAGGTGTCAATGAAATCACACTGACACTGGAAGGACAGAACGATGCCCGTTTCTATTCCACCTACATCTCAACCGACAGCATCCCCTTGTTCGAAGTCATTCAGGATTTGAAAAACGGAGGCTCAGGACTTCCTTTTGAATACCTCTTCGACCTTCAAAGCCAGCCTACCTGTACTTTTTCCGGGCTGACGGAAGCAACCAAATACTACATCTACCTGCAAGGCGGTACGGAACCGGGGCCCTTGTGCGGAGTCTCACTGTACACCGTCACTACTGCCATGCGCGGCAAAGAAGACGCGCTGATTCTGAAATACGTATTGAACAACCTGAACAACCGTACGGTGTACCTTCCGTTTGAAGGACGGGTGAAAGGTGTCATTGACTGGGGCGACGGGGTGACCGAGGTGCTCGACAAGTCATACGTATATTCGGCCGACCTGTCACACGTTTATGCCCAAGGTGCCGAATCGACGGTAGAAGTAGCTTTCAAGGGTACGGTAGAAACGCTTGCAACCAACAATTCCACCAAAGGCGAAGTCCTCAAAGCTTCACTGACCGGCATTACACAATGGGGTACGCCCGAACTGAAAAAGCTCAGTCTTCAGGATGCCATCGCTCTGAAACATCTGGCTGCCGACACCAAGGGAGCCTTGTCTGCCATCACCGACTTCACCTCCAGTTTTGACGGCTGTACCAGTCTGAAAAGCATCCCCGAAGGCTTGTTTGCCATGGCCACCAGTGCCCGTAATTTCGACTATACCTTCAAGGACTGTACGAGCCTGACTTCTCTCCCGTCGGATTTATTTGCACACAATGCCCAGGCCATCACATTCAACGGTACGTTCTACCGCTGCGAAAAGCTGGAAACGCTACCAGAATCTCTGTTTGCCGGCACCCCCGCTGCCCATTCCCTGAATGAAATTTTCTACGGATGTACGGCACTGAAGGAATTGCCGGCCAACTTGTTCAAGGGACACTACAACCTTGGATATCTGGAATGTGCCTTTGCCGGCTGCACCTCGCTCACCAGTCTGCCCGAAGGGTTGTTTGAAGGTTGCAGCGGAATACGCAGCCTCGGCACAGTGTACGATACCCGCAACTACGCCCTGGGTATCTTTGCACGATGCACCTCACTGAAAAGCATCCCTGCCGACTTGTTTGCTTCCATGACCAAGGTAACCCGTATGCCGGGCATCTTCTATGAATGCAAGGCACTCACGGAGATTCCGGAAGGCTTGTTCGACCACAATCCGGAAGTAACCTACATCAGCTATTCATTCGAAGGATGCAGCAGCCTGCGCAGTGTACCGACCGGTCTGTTCGACAAGATGCGTATTTTGCAAAGCACCACCCGACTGTTCTACGGCTGCCAGTCGCTCACCGGTGAATCACCCTATACCCTGATAAACGGAGAGAAAGTACACTTGTACGAACGCCAGAACCATCCGACCGAGTTTCTGGAAATCACCAATCACAACAGTACTTTCCGGAACTGTACGAACCTGACCGATCATAATTCCATGCCGAGTAACTGGAGATAAACGAGTCCCGATTTTTGCATAATTATCCTTCCCCTGCCAGAGCAAGATAAAAAACATGCTTGGCAGGGGATTTTTCATGCCTCAATTTCCGATTCTCAGTTTTTTATGCTAACTTTGAGAATCCAACCTTTATCAAAAAAACTATGTTACTCAGAATTTTAGGTTATCTCTGTCAGTTGTGTTTCATTGTAGGTCTTCCCATAGAGCGTTATTCCGGCATCACCACCTCCGCACCCAGCACAAACAGTCTGGCAAGTTCCTACTCGCAGACTTCATGGTATCTGGCTACGCATTGATTATATTTATATCGCCCGTATACTATCAGGAAACACAGAATTCATTACATTTGCAGAAACCAAACCCGATATTTATGAATCGCAGACTACTATCCGTTACCGTGTTTCTGGCACTGATGCTGACTTCCCTGCTGGCCGGACGCCATAACTACCACGTGACACGAAACGAAATAACAGCCGACCTGAATCAGGCACTGGCACTGACTTTACTGGAAAAGAAAGAGCCCATTGTAACACAAGACACGATACGGGCATACAAGCAGCTCCGGCGTACTTCGGGCGGACAGGTACTGATTGCCGTGTCCGATGAACGGTTCTGCCGACACCTGAAGAACCGGCGACTGAAAGAAACCTCTTTCCTCACGTTCGATGTGGTGGACAAGGAGTATCAGGTCGGTTCGACGGATGAACAGGCCATCTACAGCGATACACTGATGATAAGAAACGGACACGCAGGCGAGACACTGGCCCTGAAAGGCTATACCCGTCTGTCGGCAGCGGCTGTATTCGGCATGTCCGACCAGCGCTTGCCTGCCGGACTGATGGCAGCGGCTATCCTCTGGGCCATCGGCTCGATGCTGTACTTACGGAAAAGAGAGAAAGAGAATCTGGTGCTGCAACCCGTCGGAGGATACGGACAACCGGCTGAAGATGGTACACAATCTGCCGAAGATTTCGGGGGACTGACGTATTCGGATGCAGACGACCGTTTCTACGGCGCCGACCACACGCCTATCCGCTTCACCCCCATGCAACAGCAACTGATGCGGCTGTTCTGGCAGTCACCTTCCCACTCCATCTCGAAAGAGGAAATTTGTGCGACACTCTGGCCCAAGAAAGACGATGCCAACGATACGCTCTACACCCTTATCCGCCGGCTAAAACCTATCGTAGAGGAGCATACACGACTGAAAATCGTGGCCGACAGAGGACGAAACTATTCCTTGGAAATCAACGAATTGAAAAGCTGACAGCGAATTGTCAGGCAAATGTCAGCGTCGGTTTTTGACGCCTTCGTGACGCCCTCTTACTTTTGTTCCTGAAATTTACACACAGGAACAAATGAACACACTCAGATTACTTTTCCAGCAGGAGGCCGAAAGCCGGCTTCTGCTGACCATCTCCCGATTTCTGGCCAGCATCTTTCTTCTTTTATTGCTGGCCCTCCCCACTCTCGCGCAGGAAGTAGAACCCACCGTGGAACTAGGCGAAGTGGAAGTCAAAGCCGACCGGATTATCCACAAGACCGACGGCCTGCTACTCTATCCCTCCGAACAACAGAAAGCTTCTTCCCGTTCGGGCTACAGTCTGCTCCAGCAACTCACCCTACCGAATATCCGTGTGGACGAGGTGGCCCATAACATCTCGGCCATCGACCAGCGTGGAGGCGTACAGATTCGCATCAACGGCATCATTGCGGACAAGGCAGAGATGCTGTCGCTCGACCCGAAGAGCATCCGCAAGATTGACTTCATCGACAACCCCGGCGTGCGTTATGGCGACGGCATTGCCTACGTCATTGACATCACTACCCGACGGGCAGACAACGGATATACTTTAGGAACCTCGCTCACCCAGGCACTGACTACCCGCGACGGCGATTACACGGTGTACGGCAAATGGAACACAGGAAAGAGTGAGCTGTCGCTGAACTACAGCTTCGGCTACCGGGATTTTAAAGGAATACGGACGGAGGAAACCGCACACTATCACCTGAACGACGGTTCCATTTATACCATCCAGCGCAACGACCTCGCCTCGCGCAACCGGAGCCTGAGCAACCAGATGAAACTGACCTACAACCTGGCCGACTCCAGCCGCTACGTGTTTCAGGCTTCACTGAGCGGCGACTTCAGTCACGTGCCGGGCGATTTCAGTCAGAAACAGATTGTGGACGGGACACAGACATACACCGCCCTCGAACAGCAACAAAGCCAGAGCAGCAGTCCGGTGCTCGACCTCTACTACTTCCAGCAGTTCACCCCCAGGCAGTCGCTTACCCTCAATGCCGTGGGCACATACATCGGCACCCAATCCTCCGACAGTTACGACGAAGGTTCGCCTTACCGTTACAATGTGGACGGACGCACCTACTCCCTGCTGAGCGAAGCCATCTATGAAAACCGGTTGAAGCCCTTTACCCTTTCTGCCGGCCTCAACTACAGCCAAAAATACACGAACAATGAATACACGGGCGATGTTTCTTCCGTCACCCCCATGCACCACAACCGCGTGTATCTGTTTTCGGAAATTAAGGGAACGTGGGGCAAGCTCCGCTACTCGGCAGGCATCGGAGGCAGCTACCTGCACTACCGTCAGCAAGCCCATTCGTACGATTACTGGAGTTTCTGCCCGAAAGCAGCCCTGAGCTACAACTTCACTCACTCCCTGCAACTGAGCTACAATTTCCAGCTGAACGAACGCACCTCACGGGTGGCTATGATCAGCGATGCCGCCATCCGCACCAACCGCATGGAATGGACCGTAGGCAGTCCCGACCTCAAGCCCAACCGGGAGACGTATCACACCCTCCGGCTGTCGTACAACGACTCCCGCCTGCAAGCCTATGCGCAAGGCTTCTACAAGAAATGTCCTCACCCCAACATGGCGGTGTACGAACGCACGTCCGACGACCGGTTCATCTACACCCAGCGCAACCAGAAAGAGATTGACGCCCTGCACGCCATGGCCTATGCAAGCTACTGGCTGATGCCGGAAAAGCTCTCCGTCACAGCCTACGGGGGACTGTTCCGCTGCTTCAACTTCGGCCACGACTATACACACTGTTACACGTCCTACTTTGCCACGGGAGCCCTCAACGCCTACTTAGGCAACCTCTCCCTCCATGCCTACGCCGACAACGGTTCTCGCTTTCTGGAAGGGGAAACCAAAGGCTATAGCGGAGGCGACATCGCCCTGAAGGCCGCCTACAGCTACAAGGACTGGCAGTTTGCCCTTATCTGGCAACAGCCCTTTCAACACAAATACAAAATGTTCGAATCGGAAGTCCTGAACCGGAACCTCCAGAAGACCACCGCCCTCTACAGTCGCGACGCCTGCAACCTCGTCAACCTGACCGTGACGTGGCGCCTGACCAAAGGACGCAAGTTCCGCGCTGTCAACCGCTCCATCCAGCTGAAAGACAGTGACACGGGGATTATCCGATGAAAAAAATAAATCCACAAAACGACTTTTTGAGAGAAAAAATAAGGTACTAATATACATATCTACACTGGAAAATCTTAGAAAGACTGGAGTCGGGAAAATCTCGAACCAAAGATAATATTTTTGCTTCTATTATAGAAGTTATTATATTTGCGCTGTTTTTACAGAAAGGGATGACATTATGACATAAAATTAGCCCTGACAAAGCGGCAACTCTGTCAGGGCGTTCTAAAAAGCAGTTAGTTTAATCGTAAAGAAAACGAACGTTGCGTGTAATATATGCACTCAATCCTGCACCACTCTTTGCAAGACGTTTCATTTCTTCCACGTTTTCCCTTCCTGCTTTGTTGTAGCTATAAGAATATGGTTTACCGCCTTTGAACCACACGGTTATACGTGTAGCCTCAATCTCATAGCCAACGACTGGAGAGTTGCCTCTCAAATTAGCATAAGGACTCATAAATTCCTCCTTTCTGTCTTTAGTGGCAACATGTTTCAGGTTGCCGTTATACACTTGAATAAATCCCATTCCTACTCCCAATAGGTTTGGGATTTATTCGCTAAAATCAAATGTCACATTTCCCGGATTGGCAGATGCAATATTTCTACAGTCTAATCCTGTAAGTTTTCCTGCTTTTTTAATGGCGAGTTTGAACTTAGTGCAAACTCCACTTGAAGCAATGCTTTTTAAATCCAACGCAGTGAACTTATCCGCATTAACAACAAGGTTTCAGCCAGCAGAAGCAATATCTCTTAAATCTAAAGATGTCATAATTGCTTTTTGGGTTACTATAAAGAAAAATATCTCTTATCTTCAGGTTACAGGGGAAGAAGTCTATAAAAGCCTGTCTACATATCCTCACGGACTTGTTGGCGTAGTAGATGAGCCAAATTTGAAACAAAAGTTCAGAAATTTCTGTTGTTTATATACTAACAAAAACCGTGCCATATTTTAACTAGCATTCCATTTTTTTACTATCACGTTATATATTCAGTATCAATCACTAAAATTACTGAATATGAAATTAGACGAAAACATTTTGAAGACCTGTCAAGGACTTGTAATGAACTGTAAATGCAAAGTTCTTATTCTTGATGTATTGGGTGAACATCGTGTATTCCTTGTGAATGACGTACACCTTAAAACTCGTGAGTGCCGATACAACGAAGTTCGTGATGCGCAAGACATCACTACTCTTGTATTAAATGTTGGTCACAATTTTGCAGCCGGAATGACGGAGCAAACCTTACTTGAACGCACACAATCTATCCACAAGGAAGATTTCAAGTTTGGAACGGATAATTATATCTGGATAACAAAAGTGGATTTGAATCGTTGAGAACATGAAACAATTTGACAGAGTGCCAACAGTTGAGAAATGTAAAACAGAACTTGAGGAAATTGCGAAAGAAATGGGGCTTCCTATTGAAGACCCCAAAGTACCAGTTGAATGGTGTAAACGTGGTGGGTGGTATGATGATGAAGTCGCAGAAAAATTGATTACCCCTTTGTATTTCAGAAAATAATCAATATTCTATTTGAATAGAATTATCTTCATATTTAATCATATCATCATCAGTGCCAAGTTCAACATCTGAAAGATTTAAAACAACTCGCTTTTTATCTTTCTGGGTAGCATCTATTAATTCACAATTGATATCTGTTACCTTGTAGATTTTAGATGGGCATACTTTTAATTTGACGTATGTTCCTCCTGTAATTTGTTCTTTCATAATTATTTCCCTATTAGGCTTGTTCAAATATAGGGAATTTACTACATTTGCGCAAGCCTTTCGAGGTTAAACATTGTTGGAAAAAATAAAGGAAAGTGCCTTAATACTCGAAGAATCGCCAATTCAATAAAAGTACAAACGAGGCACAGAGGGCAACCTATATCAAGTGGGCTGCTCATCTGTGTGTTTGTACAAGCGTTTGGCGATGCTTTCGAGTTTACACAGGTGGCGGTCCACTTTCTTTATTGTATAACGTAATTTCTCACTGACTGTCTGAGAAAAACTCGAAAATTTCGCCATTATGAATGAGATTGGAAACATCCCTATCGGGTGGGTGGTATTATTCTTTATTGTTGCTTATTGCTTCATGCTTAATGCTGTCATGAATTATGCAGGCAGAAAAGGACGGGATAAGACTTTTTGGGTCTTTATAGGTATAGTATTTAGTCCTATTATTGCTACTTTTTTGTTATTCTTGTATGGTGAATCAAAAGAGCACCGAAAAGAAAGAATCATTGAGGAAGAACTTTGGAAACGAAACTGTGAAACAGAAGTTGAGAAAATTAAAAAAGGAAGCTGAGAAAAAACGAATCAAAGAAGAAGAGGCTAATCCTCTTAATTGGTAATTAGCCTATTATTTGCGACAGCGTTTTGTTAAACTTATTCAAATTAGCCGGACTAAGTTCCGGCTTTTTTATCAGTCCGTTTTTCGGGTCTGTAAGCAACGGCAGTGCCTCTGCGAGTAGCTTCTTAAAGCCCCGTTTAGTTTTCGCTTTAGACGATTTATAGAGGTGATTTATTACGGTAAATTTGTAACCTTTACCGAGCCAATCCCAGGTGAACACATATTGCTGTGGAATACCCTCAATAGACAAGTCATTGAAATAGGTGTCAATGATAAGTTGTACACCCTCTGTTCTTATGGCTACTGCTTCATTGAACATTTCAATATAGGGAACAATGATTGTTCCAAGTTTGAACTCCGTAGATTCTTTTCTTCTTTTCATTTTAGACATACTGATTCTCTGATTTGTTTGTAGGTATAACGTATATCAGCGCAA